>QWCE01004320.1_pt1 | contig 14242 bp, 8 predicted proteins | sample 1972531 | NCBI WGS metagenome assembly QWCE01 (sample SAMN09866716, study PRJNA288562) | Human gut metagenome isolate term4_stool, whole genome shotgun sequencing... | reverse complement strand
TTAACTCGCTGAGAATTAAGACACTTACTGTTTTGTTGTACCGGTTGGCTTGTCTCTGCCAGAGTACTTAAAGCGGAAGCGGGGGGATTCGAACCCCCGGTACGGTTACCCGTACGGCAGTTTAGCAAACTGCTGGTTTCAGCCACTCACCCACACTTCCTTGACCGTAGAAAGCTCCGTCAGCCGGAGCCTGAGCGCCTAAGCGATGACAAAGATACAAAAAGAATTCGGTTGACAAACAACCCGCCGCTGCTTCTTTTCGGCAATGCTCGTTATAGAGTCATGGCAAAACCTATGCTCAGGAGCTGATTGATCTGTAATCGGCTGTACATCTCTTTGGTGCGCGGAGCTGCATCATCAAAGCGAAGTTGCACGTTTACACGCGCTGAAAAGAAGCGCGAAAAGGCATAGTTCAGTCCGTTCTCCCACTCGGTTTCCACGCGGTGGTAGCTGGTATTGTAATAGAGGTAGCTTCGCCAGGAAAGAAAGCTGGTAATATCGAATATCATTTCAGCCTTCAACATGGAGCCAAATGCGCTGTAGATGCGCTTTCCCTCGCCAAAACCGTGCCGTTTCATATCGATATCGGTGCGCATGCTCCAGCGGAAATCGTACGCAAGTGGCGCCAAGTTAATGTCCAGGCGCAAGCGTCTGCCGTAGCGCGACGGGTACTTTTTGTCCAAAACGTACTTCATCCCAAGCCCCACGCTCACCGCAACGGGCGAAAAGAGCGCGGAAAGCCGCTCGGTTTTATTCTCTTCCCGCATGGTAAACAGCTGCGTACGCGCTTCCACGTCTAATGTATAGAAGAGATTTTCCACCGCTCTTACCCCGAAGTTACTGCGCAATTTGAGCAAATCCTCGGCTACGCGAAAGCGACTAACCGTATCGGCGGCACTGGTGAACACGCTCAGCCGCCAATCCAGCTCGTTAAGCCACGAGATACGATCCTTGTTATAATCCATCCGGAACAGCTGTTTGTTGTACAAATTGAGCGCGCTATTGCCCCCTTTATGCCAGTTTGGCGACACATAGTTCTCGGAAAACTGCACAATGCTCTCCCATCCCGGCTTCCAATAGCGACGTTTTAGCTCCACACCTTGCGGGCTATCGGGCAGATGAGCCACATCAATTCCCGAAACGATCCCCTCCAATTCGGGCTTTTCGGGATCAACTACTTCCGAAATGATCCTTGATGCATCCAAATCCGCTGCCGAAACGCGCAGCAGCCCCGGGTTACGCACGCTGAAACGTTCCATATTCAGCCGATCAATTCGGGTTCCGCAGAGAAAATCCTCCACCACATCCGAGCGATATGGCTCTCTGTGAGGCATATTAAAAGCCTTTTGCGGAGCCAAACTGCCCAAAGTTAGGTAGCGCGAGTGGCTGCTGAGCGGCGCATTAACAAGCGGCATCCGGAGCCACAACGGCAACGGTGAGCGATAGTGACAGATTCTTTGCGGTAGCGGCTCCTCTACCGGTGGCAGATCCGTTCGTTCCGTCTGCGTCAAAACGATGATACTATCCGCCTGCCCGGCGCGTAAATTACCCTGAAACAACAGACATAACAGCGCGCCGAAAAGCACCCATTGTTCGCTCCAAACCTTCATTTTACTCATATCTTCTCCACATTTCGTAAAATACGTACCTATGCAAAGGTAGCTTTTTCCGCCCTTTCCCCCCAAACGGATCCACTTTTACTGTACCACTCTGCGCTACGGAGCAGCTTCCCCATTAGGATCGCACGCTCAAACTACAAGAATGAAGCACGCCCTCCTCCCATAGTATTCCGCCAAAATAGGAAACGAAATACGGCCAAAATAGGAAATGAAACACAGCCAAAATAGGAAACGAAACACAGCCAAAATAGGAAACGAAAATGCGCCAAAATAGGAAACGCCGGGAAATAATTCCGTCTTTGAACGCTGACGGGTGCCGGCAATTACGCATACAAGATGAAGGGGTCGGATGTGATTGTGGTACCGATTGGCACTCTGAGCCGTAGGCTCCGGCGGCGTATCAGTCCGCTTCATTTCTTTCCTCGTCGTTTTTTTATTATTTCTACGTGCATCCTCAACCGATGGTGCGTAACACCCTAACCATTTCTACGTGCATCCTCAACCGATGGTACGTAGGTTCTCAACCATTTCCACGTAGAAGTTCAACCGATGGTATATAGGTTCTCGATAAATTCTTTAAATGATTTATATGAATCGTTTAAATGATTTGTACGAATTCTTTAAACGATTTGTACAAATCCTTTTAATGATTTATCGAACAACATAGGATAAAAGATCGAGAAGCTACGTTGAAACAGTTGAGCCTCTACGTAGAAACGATTGAGGAGTATGGGAGATGGGGGCGCGGTGGCAGGGAGGAGGGGGTGCGGCAGTAGGGAGACGCGGTACGGCGGTAGGGAGACGCGGGTCAGCGGCAAGGAAACTCGGGGCGGCGGTAGGGAGGCGCGGGGCGGCAGCAGGGTGACGCGGGCGAGGCGGCAGGGTGACGCGGGGCGGCGGCAGGGAGACGCGGGGCGGTGGCAGGGAGACGCGGGGTGGTAGTAGGGAGACGCGGTGCGGCGGAAGCGTGCTTTTGCGTATATTTGTACGGTAGAAAGGAGCCAAAGAAGGAGAAAAGTATGGAACAGAGTGGTCAGAATGGAGCAGCAAATATGCCCTCGCTGCGCGACGAGTTGCACCAGTTGGGGCACAAAAGTGCCATCAAAACGGAGTACGCACCGGAAGTGTTGGAAAGTTTCACTAATCGGCATCCCGATCGGGATTACTGGGTTCGGTTCGTGTGCCCCGAGTTTACCGCGCTCTGCCCTATCACGGGGCAGCCGGACTTTGCCACGCTCTACATCGATTATATACCGGCGGAGCGCATGGTGGAGAGTAAAAGCCTCAAGCTGTACCTCTTTAGTTTCCGCTCGCACGGAGCGTTTCACGAGGATTGTGTGAACATCATTATGGACGATCTTATTCGTTTGATGGCGCCGAAGTACATCGAAGTGACGGGAGATTTCGTGCCACGAGGCGGCATCAGCATCAAGCCGTACTGCAACTACGGAATCCCCGGGAGCGAATATGAAGCTCTGGCGCGCGAACGGATGCGCAACCACAACGCATAGAAGCGATCGCCATGGCGCGCAAGTACTTGGTCATCATCAATCCGATCAGCGGAACCGGAGGCAAAAGCACGCTGCCGCATCTCATTGCGGAGGCATTGGTTCCCGAAGCGGATGCCTTCTTCATTTCCTATACACGGGGCGAAGGGCACGCAGCTAAGCTTGCCACGGAAGCCGCCGCACATGGGTTCGATACGATTATTGCGGTAGGCGGCGATGGCACGGTGAACGAAATTGCCGCCGCGCTCTACGGGACCCACACCGCATTGGGCATCATCCCCAAGGGCAGCGGTAACGGATTGGCGCGCGCTATGGGTATTCCGCTGGACAGAGAGGCGGAGGCGCTGGCGATTATCAAGGCAGGAAAATACACGGAAATCGATACCGGTTTGGCAAACGGAACGCCCTTTTTCTGCACATTTGGCGTTGGGTTTGACGCAGCCGTTACGGAGCGTTACGAGGACGCGGCATCGCGTGGCATTTTTACCTATATTAAAGCCACCATAGACGAATATTTGCGCTTTGAGCCGAAGAGCTATCTGATCACCACTGCGGAGGGTACTTTTAAGCGAAAAGCACAGCTCATCACCTGCGCCAATATCGATCAGTACGGCAGCAACGCCTATATTGCGCCGGGCGCCTCGCCATCGGACGGATTGCTCGATTTGGTCATTTTGCGCCCCGTTGAGGGTCTGCAGGCGGCGCAGGTCGCTATTCAGCTCTTCACCAAACGGATTCGTGAGAACGCACGATTGGAATCGGTGCGCGGACGCTCCTTTGTAATTGAGCGTGCTGAGGAAGGTATCGTGCAAATCGACGGAGAGAGCCGCGTGATGGGTCGGCGCATTGAAATTGGTATAGAGCCGCGTTCGCTCCGCCTATTGGTACCTTGACGCGTCATGTTACGGATATTGCACACTTCCGATTGGCATTTAGGGAAGCGACTGTACGATTGGTCGCGCTACGAAGAACAAAGGCTTTTCCTCACTTGGTTGGTAGAGCAGATTTGCCGGAATGAGATTGATCTGCTGCTGGTATGCGGAGATATTTTCGATAGTAGCAATCCGTCTGCCGAGGCGGAGGGTCTTTACTACAGTTTCTTGGCTCAAATCAAGGAAAAGAGCCCTCAAACGCAGGTAATTATCACCGCCGGCAACCACGATTCCGCGCTTCGTCTATCGGCATCGCGGGAGTTGCTCTCGGCGCTCCATATCAGCGTTTCCTGCTTTGTACGCAATAACTCCGAAGAAACTGACTATGAGCGGTTGCTGGTACCGGTGAAAAAGGCGGGAAAGCAAGTAGCAACCTGCATCGCGCTTCCCTATCTGCGTCAGGGCGATTACGATACTTCCGAGGGATACGAAGCGGGCGTTGGCGCGCTCATCGCGGATCTGTACGAACAGGCTAAGGGACAAGGCGTTCCGGTAATAGCCGCCGCGCATCTGTTTGTGGCGGGCGGGCGCCCCGGCACGGAGGCACGTATGCCGGAATTGATCGGTACGGCGGAGCGCGTTTCGGCAAAGGTTTTTCCCGAAGAAATCCGCTATGTGGCGCTGGGGCACCTGCACCGTCCGCACACACTTACGAATCAACCGCTGCTCCGCTATGCCGGCAGCCCGCTACCCTTCGATTTCAGCGAGGAGCCGTATCCACACGGAGTAACGCTCGCCGAGATAGATACGGACGAGGCTCGCGCTACCTTGCTGCCGTTTGATCCACCGGCTCCGCTCGTTACCGTTAGCGGAGATATCGATGCCATCGCTTCGTTTGCCGAAAAACAGGCGGAGAAACCGATCGATGCATTTGCCCCTTTTCTGCACGTTGAACTACAGAGCGACACGGTTTCACCACTGGAAAAGACGCGCATCAGGGAGCTGTGCCGCGGAAGGTATATACGTTTGGCAAAAGCGACCCTGCGCAAACATACGGAAGTGCCTGTAACCGTGACGGAACCAATGGAGGATTCCGAACCGTTAACCCCTCTCGATGTGGCACGGCGCGCCTATGCCGCCGCGATTGGTACCGATATGCCGCCTGAAACGGAGCAGCTCTTTGCCCAAGCGGTAGAAGATGTATTGAATAAACTATGAGGATCACGCGCATTTCGGGCGAAAACATTGCATCGTTAGCTCAACCTTTCGATGTCAATTTAGAGGAGGAACCGCTCCGTTCCGCCGGTATTTTTGCCATAACGGGAGCTACCGGTGCGGGCAAATCAACGCTCCTCGACGTGATTTGTCTGGCTCTGTACAACAACACGCCCCGACTTTCCGGCGCGTACAGCGATTGCCTTTACGAGGAAATACCCGGAGGAAAGCCACTTTCCTATGGCGATCCGCGCACATTGCTCCATCGCGGCGCCACGGAGGGACGCGCCGAAGTGTGCTTTGAAGCGGACGGAATGCACTACAAAGCCGGTTGGTACGTGCGGCGGGCAGGGAAGAAAGCCACGGGACAACTGAGACCCGTGGAAATGAGTCTATACAATTTGACCGAAGATAGGGAGATACCGGGCAATAAAACGGAGATTTTGGCGCGAATCAAGGAGCTGATCGGGCTCTCCTTCAGTCAGTTCACCAAAGCGGTACTGCTCGCTCAGGGCGCCTTTGCCTCCTTTTTGCTCGCCAAAGAGAACGAAAAGGGCGAAACGCTTATGCGTATCACCGGAACGGAGCTGTTCAGCCGCATCGGAACGGCCATCTTTAACCGCACGGAAGCGGCATCTTCCGCGCTCCGTCAGTTAGAAAAGGATGCAGAGCACTTTAATTTGCCCGAAAAAGGCGCTTGCGAAGCGCTGGAGGAAGAGATCAATGCGGCAAAGGCTGCGTTGCCCGAAGCCAACAAAGCGTACGATTCCGCCGCCGAAAAGCTCCATCTGCTGGAAACCTATGCATCGCTTTGGCAGCGTTCCACGGAGGCACGCACGGCTCTGGAGCAGCTTTTGCCCCAATACCGTCCTCTTGCCGCAACGGCTCGGCGGCGCAGTTTCCTCAAACGAACCCTCGTTTATGCGGATATGCAGCGCCTTTTGGCTAACATCAAGGCACGAATGGAATCACTTGACGATGAGCGACAAACGAAAGAAAAGGAACTTTTGTCCATCACTGAGGAACAAACTGCCGCGGATAATGCGCAAAATGAGGTCAAAACCCGCTACAATGCTTGGCTTGCGGAGCGTGAAACGCAGCTCCCCAACCTAAAGAAAGCGGAGGAAACAGAGCATCGTTCGGATCTCCTAAAGGGTGAATTGAGCCAACTGAATCGACAGATTGCCGCAGCGGAGCAGCTCTGCGAGGCAAAAGGAACACACATAGAGCAAATAAAGAAGCAACTCGCCACCGCAGAAGCACGCCAAAAGGAACTCACCCATTGGATGGAGCTACACGCTGCCGAGCAACCGTTTCTCGCAGATGCATCGCTTCATCTCATCCACATAGCGCGCCTTGCCGAGCTCGCCTCGCAACAAAAGCAGCTTACCGACGAAGCCGCCACGCAGCAAAAACGGCTTGCCGAGGCGGAAGCAGCCGAACAACGGCTTGGCGAGAGGCTACGTGCCTATGCTAATGTGGTAACCGAAGCGGTGGCTCATCTGCGCGAATCGCTCGAACCCGGCCGGCCCTGCCCCGTCTGTGGTAGTACGGAGCATCCCATTTGGGCGGAGCATTCGCACGCCACAGTGGTGAAAAGTGCCGAGGAAGCGGCACAAAAGCGCAAAGAATGGGAAGCGGAGCTGGCAAGCGGAATGCGCCTAACCAAGCAATTGTACGGAGAAGTGGCGGCAAAGAAGAGCCGTTTAGTCCAAACCGATACCGAGTTGCTCGCCCTTTTGGAGCAGGAACGCGATGTAATTTGTCGCTTCTGCGGTGTGGAACGCATCGATAGGTATAGTCCTTTCTCCGATTACGCCGCGCGGATTGCCGCACGCATTTCCGAGTGGACCACCCACACGCAGCAGCTTTCCGAGGCGCAAAAGCAATACAACGAACTACTGAACGAGCGCACACGTATAGAGCAGGAGCGGCAAACGGAGCTACTCGCGCTGACGGAGCTACGGCAAACACACGCGGCGCAAAGCCTCGTACTGAGCCAAAATACGGCATCAATCCCGGCGCTCATCGGCTTTTACTCCGTAAATGACTATAAGGAATCGGTACGGAGCAAGGAGAATGGCTTCAAAGAACAGCTTGCCGACATCGCGAAGAGACGTACCGCTTTGGAAACGCGCGGTACGGAATGCCGAAAACGTATAGAGGCAATTGCTGCCGAAAGCACTGCGGAAGCAGAAAAGCTTACTCGCGAACGCGAAGCTTGTTGCTCGGAGCGCGATGCGCTCGCCCGCTATTTCGGCTCGGAAGCCTCCATTCCCGCTCCGGATGCCGATTTGGTCGCCCGAGAGGATCGACAGGCTTCGGCGCTTTCAGCCGAGTGGAACCGGCTAACTACGCTCTATCGCGAGCGCGGCGATATGCTACGGAAAACGGAACAGGCTTTGCCCGGGCTCAAAGAACGAGCCGAACGCAACGAACTCGGGCTTTGGCACGCGGAAACGGAGGGCGAAGTGACGGCTGCTCGCACCTACTTTAACGAGCTGAACGGCGTAATTGCGCGCAAAGAGACGCTCCTTGCCGAGTATCGCGAGCGGTTGAACAACTTCAAGGCATTATCGCAAAAGATTGATGCCGCGCGCACTTATGCGGCACGATGGGATGAGTTAAACCGACTTTTAGGCTCCAAGGACGGCAACAAGTTCAACAATATTGCGCAGGGCTACACGCTTGACAGGCTCATCCGCTATGCCAATCGCTACCTGCTGATGCTGGCACCGCGCTACAAGTTGCTGCGCACGCCCGGAACGCTTATCCTGGAAGTTATAGACGAGGATATGCTTGGCGAAAAAAGACCGGTGCATTCGCTCTCCGGTGGGGAAACTTTCCTCGTTTCGCTCGCACTCTCGCTCGCGCTGAGCGGTATCTCGTCGCTGCGCATACCGGTCGATTCGCTCTTTATCGATGAGGGATTCGGCGCTCTGGACGAGGAAACGCTCCACACGGCTATGACCGCCTTCGAAGCCCTCCGCAACTCCGGACGCAAAATAGGCATCATTTCGCACGTGAAGGAGGTTACCGAACGCATCGGCGTACGCATCGAAGTGCAGAAATGCGGCAACGGAGAGAGCCGCCTCAGCATCATCGCCCCCTAACCCTGCGCCGCCCCTCGCACACCGCACCCTGCCGCTCAGCCGTCACCGCCTACTCCTCTGCGCTCCATGCCAGAGTCATCCCCCGATTCCACGCTTCCTCTCGCGCACCGCACCCGGGTTGTTCCCCGATTCCACGCTGCCCCTCGCGTATAGCGCCACCCCATCTGCGCACCTTCGTTATCAATTCGGATGGCTGCCCTCACCCCCTTCCGCAATACCTATATAGGTTTCACGCAAAAGGTATATACCTCTCGCACGAAACTTATATACATTTCAATTGATACCTATATACCTTTTGCGCGGTGCGGCGAATACGGCTATAGCCCAAATGGCGTTGCGGTTGTATAGGAGCCAATCCGCCCCAATCGGAATCAATCGGAATCAATCAGAATCAATCAGTGCCAATCAGAACCAATCGGAGCTAATCGGATTAATTCCGATAAACTCCGATAAGTACGGATAAACCCAGCCTACGATATACTATAATACAATTTAATACGTTTCGATACGTTAGGATACGTTACGATACAGTTTAATACACTTCGATACACTTTAATACATCTGCGGGTTGCGTCGCGTTGTATCTTTGCATCGTTCCCCCGGGAATAGGCTCTGGAGGAATGATTAAACCGTGTGACAGAGCGGAATGAGCATCTGTCTATACAAGAAGTATAACTGAATATGTTGTTCGTAATTATTTATGGATATATTTGCAAACAGAAGATAAGTATAATTTGGTGGAAAGGATATTATTATGAAGCTAAAACGCATTTTATATTGCACACTGTCACTCGTGTTAGTGCTGTGCTTCCTACCCGGATGTTATGAAATTCTCGGTCTGCCTCGTCCTAAACCGCGCAAATATCCCCCTTGCGATGTAATCCCTACGGAGCCGCCTACTGAGTACGGCAACTTTGTTGCTTTCAGAGTTGATGGCGTTCCCTATGTGTATGACCATTGTTATACCTCCAGTCTGACAGGCACCCCGTTTAGGACAAAGTTGCTCATTTATTTATGCGATAGAGTATTTCATCTCGATATCCCTTCCTACATATGTTGTGATCAACGATTGCCAGAAATCTCAATTCTCTTGGAATTCGAAATACCGAATAATTATTCATTAGGTAGTGAGTTAGATACAAAATACGTAAGATGGGTACAAGTAGAGGATGCAAATCGTGAGTGGAATGTGATAATACCTGATTTACTCCCCAAAATTTCCGTTACTTCGTACGATTTAGAGGCAGGTACATGTATGGGTTATTTTAGTGCAGCTCTTTCTCACACAGTACAAGAAGGAGAACGATCCGATACACTTCATATCACCGATGGTGTTTTTAGCATTATGCAATCGGAATAAATGGAGAAATAGAAGGCAACAAAGTAGAATATAATTCTGAAGCGATTTCTGATATTAGTGTTTTTCTTCTTAGTCCTTGGAAATCTAAGAGGAAACGCTCAGGGGAATAAGGAGTTACCTGGAGAATTAGGGAAGCAATTGGAATCAATCGGAGCTAATCCGAATCAATCGGATTAATTCCGATAAACTCTGATTAGTTCCGATAAACTCTGATAGCCTACGATACACTATAATACACTTAATACGTTACGATACAGTTTGATACGTTTCGATACACTTCGATACAGTTTGATACACTTCGATACGTTACGATACTCTTCGATACAGTTTGATACAGTTTGATACACTTCGATACGTTACGATACACTTCGATACGTTAGGATACGTTACGATACAGTTTAATACACTTCGATACAGTTTAATACACTTGGGGGTTGCGTCGCGTTGTACCTTTGCATCGTTCCTCAGGGAATAGGCGGTAGCCGCACGGAGCAAGCGAGCTCCGGCAGCGTGTTATCGCCTCGGAGCAAAAGCACCGACAGGCATTACCACCGGCTGATTATTACATCAGCGGATGATTAACCTCCATGGATGGTTAGCAACGGTTGATTATTAGTATCAGTGGATGGTAGCTTCAGTGGATGGTAGCTTCAGTGGATGGTAGCTTCAGTGGATGATTAACTTCCACTGATAGTTAGTATACCGGATGATACTAGCATCTAATGCAGTTAGCGTCTGTGTATGGCAAAGAAGCCACGGGTGATTAGCACCGGAAGAACTGATGCCCCCCCCACCCTGAGGAATAGCGTTCTTTGACATATTGTATAGTGGGTGCGTTACCTATGTTGGTGGATGCAGCAATTGCCGTAGTTATTTGCAGGCAAAATCTTATTGCATTGACCGGGGTAACATCAAAACGAAAAGACAGAGCCACCTATAAGCAGCTCTGCCTTTATTCAAACTCCGGTTGGAATTTGTTTCCTACGTGGAGTGCATTAGCGTGAAATGGTCAACGGCTTTGTGCAAAGGTTGTTATCCTTATCGTACAGCGTTACCAGATATTGTCCTTCGGGTAGTGCGCTGAGCAAAAGCGTCAAGTTTCCATCGGTACCGGCAACAGTCTGTTGCAACAGAGCTCCGTCTACGCCATAGATGCGTACTTCAGATGCGGGAGCAACACCGGTTACCCGGGTTTCTCTATTAGCCGGATTCGGGAAGATGCGAACAGAGTTAATCGTCTTTTCGATTTTTTCCGCAGGCAGGTTTTGTGCTACTGTGGCAGTCAGGAACGGATGTTCCATAACGGCAACAAATTCGCTCTTTACGCTATTGAGGAACGTAATATCAAAGTAAACGATATCGCCTTGGCGAACGAGGAACGAAGAAGGTACTTCCGGGGTGAAAGCAATGCTATCCTTTTCAAAGACAATGGGAATCCAATCCGATTCATATTGAACCTTTGAATTACCCTTCTTGGTAATTTTCCAACGCATATAGGCACTGTTGTCGTCGGTCTTCCACTTTCCTACCTTTTTAAGCGCAATAGGCGTCAGCTTTCTCTCTTCGAGGCCCAGCAGAAGTTTATCCTTAACCGAACTAACCACAATTGCCGGATCATAATCGGTTTCGGGCGTTACTTTCATTTCAGGCAGGTCGATATAAACCGGATTGCCGTATTCATCCATGTAGCATAGAGCGTATTCGTGTGTATTGCTGCTGAAGGGGAAGCGTGCAATCACATAGCTAAGCACTTCTGTCTTATTGGGAGCAAGTGCGGGGATAGCGTTTCCGATCTGCATGGGTCGGAACGAATCGCCGTCTTTTGTCATCAAGTAGATTAAACCGTGGAATTCCTTGGTTCCTTTATTCGTAATATTGACGGAAAGAGTGCTGTAGCTGTACTGATTGAACGAGTAATCGAGGCTTTCCATGTCGACCTTCAGATCATATCTCGAAGGATTGTTGATTTTGTTCACTTCATACGATCCGTCTTCATTCTTCTTTATGGAGAAGAAGCGACTTACAAGCTCGTATTCAATAGGTACATTGGCACGCCAATATTTTGTACCGTCTCTGTGAGTTGCTTTATGAGCTACGAATATTTCCCAATCACCTTCCGTGAGTATTTTGGTTACGTCAAAATCCTCAATGGTGTAGGTGGCTTCCTGGAACATATCATCAAAGTTCAGATTGTCGGCAATATCTTCCATCCATACGGTATCTTGCGAGCCTACACGGGTGGCTGCCATAGTGATTTGCCCGTCGTACTTGTAGTTTTCGTATAGCCAAACGGTGCTCTTTACTTTCATCATAAGCGCCTTGTTGACGTCCTTTAAGGTGATAAAGAGCTTATCGGTAACCAGGTGCGTATCGTCGTATTCTTTTGAGGTACCGTCCTTATCGGGGAAGATATCCACAATCACTTCCTGACCTTGGCTGAAACCGCCTCCGGCACCACCACCGATACCCATTTTGGAGGGAACCAAAAAGTTCAGGTTGAAGTATCCGTTACTCAATCCTGCCCATCCCCAGTTGAAGTGGAAATAGCCCCTTGCGTTGTATCCGTCGCATACAAAAGCATGTCCACCACCGGAGCCACTACCTGCGTAGAATACGGGTCGTTTGGCATCCAGTTGCGCTTTAATTAGATTGTTCCACTCTTCCTGAGTGAAGTTAGCTCTGCACTTCATGGTCAGACCCTTATCGTAGCGGAAGAAGTCCCTAAGAGCGCGTAATACGTGTGGTGAAAATGCTCCACTTCCGTTTTTGGTGTACATCATATCGACCGCCACTCCTGCGTGGTAGGCCAGAGTAGAAAGAGCCTTTACTTCAGCTTCCGAAGCCGCATTGGGCGAAAGTAGCCGACCGGTCATATTAGCCCAATCGTAATCGGTTTCAAAGTTAACCTTAAGCGTTTCGCCGGTTCCGTATGTATCGGTATAGGTGTGGGAGCCAGTGCCTCGGTCGGGCCACTTATAGTAACGCATGATTTGTGAATAAGCGGTAGCTACACAGCCTACAGGCATATGTTCTCCGTAGGAATCAACGGGTGTTTGGTTGTTCCAAGGATAGTTTTGGTTCCACTGAATATCATTGAGTAAAGGTTCTTCCCCACTACGCAATCCGCTCAGCGGCTGCGGTTCCAGCGCGCGGAGCGCATCGGCATCACCGGAGGCTAACAGAGCATCAATGGTGATGCGGCACTGTTCCAAAAAGGCTGCCAGATTATCGGGCATGTCCTTAGAGGAGAAGCATCCTGTATCGGAAAAACCGATGTACGGTGCCAAACGGTCGTCACCGGAAACGATCACAAAGCCTTCCCCTTCGCCACGGTTGTACACGAAGTAGTAGCAAGCATCGGCAGTTTGAGCACCTGTAGCGCGGAGCAGAGCCGAACTCATCTTCGGAGCCGACTCCAAAGATAGGGTTAACGAGGAGGCACTTTGCGGGGTGTTCCGCAGTGAGATGGCCTGTGACGTAAAGTACTGTTGAGCAAGTCGCTTTGCTTCACTCGCGGTACGAGGTGCGGCATCCGCACTAATCCCCACGTAGAGGAGGAACAAAAGCGTACTGAATAAGCGTAATCTTAATTGCATTTGTCTCTATTGTTCTTATGGTGTTATATATTGTCTCCCTGTCAAATAATGGCCCGAGCAAAGTTCCTTATAGTTGCAAGAGCCGTAAGCAAAGGTAACATTTAATATTGAAAGGGGAATAGATTGTGGTAATGTGCTTGCTCCGCGCCACTACCGCCTATTCCCGGAGGAACGATGCAAAGGTACAACACGGCATACCCCGCAGATGTATTAAAGTGTATCGAAACGTATTAAACTGTATCGTAACGTATCCTAACGTATCAAACTGTATCGAAACGTATTATAGTGTATCGTAACGTATCAAAGTGTATTATAGTGTATCGTAGGGCATAGGTGTTTATCGGAACTTATACGATTTATCAGAATGAATCCGATTAGCTCTGATTGATTCTGATAGCATTTGATTGCTAATAGCATAGCACTGTTATCCCAGAACCACTGAAGCACAGAAGCACAGAAACCACAGAAACCACAGAAAATCACCGGAACTACCGGAATCACCGGAACTACCGGAACTAGCGAATCCACTAATTGTTACTTGAACTGCTAAGGCAGCATTAGAATTTGTTGTAGTGGCAGTAGTGGCCGCTAGTAGTAGTTGCAGTAGCGGTAGTAGTAACGCAAGTAGTTAGCGGAAGTAGTTAGCGGCGTTAGGCACAGAAACAAGCGGATCAAGCAGCTATAGCTAGCAACTATGATAGCCGCAAAAGATAGGACAGCAATGAAAGGTATATAACGGCAATTAGAAAAAGAAAGGGTAACAAAAAAGAGGCAAGGTATATATAAGCTACTATGAAAAAAGAGAGCAACAAAAAAGAGGGTAACAAAAAAGAGGCGCGGAATGAGCGTTTCAACGCTGCTCCGTGCCTCTTCAATAAAGATGGCGGCTACCTACTCTCCCACTGTTACGCAGTACCATCGGCGCGATTGGGCTTAACTTCTCTGTTCGGAATGGGAAG
>QWCE01005241.1_pt1 | contig 14248 bp, 19 predicted proteins | sample 1972531 | NCBI WGS metagenome assembly QWCE01 (sample SAMN09866716, study PRJNA288562) | Human gut metagenome isolate term4_stool, whole genome shotgun sequencing... | reverse complement strand
GCATAATCAACTGCTTCTTTAAGTTCATCTTTATCAAAATTTTTTGAATTTTTTCTAAGACCAAAATTATTTCCAGCCATATAAACAGCATTTGCTCCAAATTTTATAGCCGCTTTTAATTTTTCCATATCTCCAGCTGGTGCTAATAATTCAACTTTATCTTTCATCAACTCTCCTTGTCGTTAAACTAATACCATCGCCTATTGGTATTATACTTGTTACATATTCATCTAAATTTGTAATATGAGATAAAAATTTTCTCAAATTTTTAACCATAGTTATGTGTCGTCTATCAATTAAATCATCGTTTGTAATTTCTCCCCTAAAGAGAATATTATCACAAACAATAAGTCCGTTTTCATTTAATAATTTTAATGATTCATTAAAATAATATTCATATTGTGATTTATTTGCATCTATAAAAACAAAATCAAAGCCTTGATCAAAATTATTCAAGGCTTTTTTTGCATCCATATTTATTAAATTTATTTTTTTATTATATTTAGAAAAATTAGCTTTTGCTATTTCTGATATTTCTTTACTCTTTTCAATTGTAGTAATATTTGCATTAGAATATTTAGAAAAAAGTAATGAAGAATAGCCAATAGCTGTTCCAATTTCTAGAATATTTTTAGGTTTTGAAATCAAAACTAGAGTTTTAAGAAATTCTTTTGTTTCTAATTTCATTATAGGAATATTATTTTCAATTCCGTAATTTCTTAATTCAATAAAATCTTCATCAATATAAATATTATTTAAATAATCAACTATATGATTATAATTAATATTCATTGCTATCAACTTCTGTTAAAACTGGTAAAATCATAGGATCTCTTCCAGTTTGATTATAAATATATGACTTCAATGCTTCTCTTATTTGATATTTAATTTGGCTAATAGCATGAATATCTTTTTTTTCACATTTTTTCATTGTTCTTATTACAATATCTTTTGAATTTTCAATAAGATCTTGATTTTCTTTTACATAAATAAATCCTCTTGAAACAATTTCAGGATTTGACAAAACTCTTTGTGTATGTTTTTCAATTGTTAAACTTACAACTAAAAGTCCATCTTCAGAAAGATGTTTTCTATCTTTAAGAACAATATTTCCAACATCTCCAATACCAGAACCATCTACTAGAACATTTCCTGCTTGAACTTTTCCATTAATTCTGGCAGATTTTTTTGTAAATTCAAAAACATCTCCATTTTGACCAACTAAAATATTTTCTTTATTTAAACCCATATCCATAGCTATTTCCATGTGTTTTTTTAATTGACGTGGTTCGCCGTGAGCTGGAATAAAATATTTTGGTGTTGTTAATTGGTGCATTAATTTAATTTCTTCTTGGCAAGCATGACCTGATGCATGAACTTTTGCCAAAGAATCATATATAATATCACAACCAATTTTTGTTAAATTATTAATTGTATTATTAATTGGCATTTCATTACCAGGAATTGCTGATGATGATAAAATTACAGTATCTGAAGAATTTAAATGAACTTGCTTATGTTCATTATTTGCCATTCTTGTCAATGCAGATAGTGGTTCTCCTTGAGTTCCGGTTGACAAGACAACAATTTGATCATCAGAATAATCTTTAATATTTTTCATATCAATTAAAGTATTATTTCTAATTTTCAAATATCCTAGTGAACTTGCAATTTTTACGTTATTTATCATAGATCTCCCAGATAAAACTACTTTTTTATTATATTTTTCAGCAGCAAATATTACTTGTTGTACCCTATGAAGGTTTGACGCAAAAGTTGCTACAATAATTCTTCCTGGTGCTTGTCCAAATAAATTAATAAAAGTTTCTCCTACTTCTTTCTCACTCATTGAACTTCCTTCTATTTCTACATTTGTTGAATCAGAAAAAAGACATAATAATCCCTTTCTTCCTAAAGAAGCAAGCTTTTGTATATCAGTAGGTTCGCCATCTATAGGCGTAAAATCCATTTTAAAATCACCAGTAAATAATATAGTTCCTATTGGAGATTTTACAGCTATTGCGCAAGAATCTGGTATTGAGTGACTTACTCTGATAAATTCTGCACTTAGATTTCCAACTTTTACTGTATTATTGACATTAACCATCTTTAATCTATTAGGATTAAGTCCATGTTCTTTAAATTTATTTTCTAATAATCCTTTTGTAAGTTTTGAACAATAAACATTAGTGTCTACTGTTTTTAAAAGGTATGCAATTGCTCCAATGTGGTCTTCATGACCATGAGTTATGAAGATACCTTTTAACTTATCTTTATTTTCTTCAACATAGGTAAAATCTGGTATTACTATATCTACACCTAACATATCCTCATCTGGAAATGTTAAGCCACAATCTATCATAATCATTTCATTTTTGTATTCGACAATTGTGCAGTTTTTGCCTATTTCTCCAAGTCCTCCTAATGGGATGACTTTTAGTTTATTTTGCATTCTCATTTTTACTCCTTAAATTATCTTCACATTCGGAGCAAATACCATATATTCTTAAAGAATAATAATCCAATTCAAAGTTATATTTATCTTTTAAACTTTTTGCTAATTTTTCATTATCTAATATTTTCTCTTCAACAATTTTTCCACAATTAGTACAAATTAAATGGTCATGATGTGCATCTTTTTGACTAATAAGCTCATAAGTATTCACAGAATCAGTAAATTCTTGCTTATTAACAATTCCCAAATCTTCAAAAATATTAAGAGTTCTATAAACAGTTGCTATACCAACTTGTTTATTATCTTCATGTACTATAGAAAACAACTCTTCTGGTGTCAAATGTTTTGAATTAGAATTTTTAAGAGCATTGAAAATTATTTGTCTTTGTTTTGTAAATTTATGACCATTTTTTTCAAATACTTTTTTTAACTGTTCAATGTTCATTTTCATCTTCTTTCATTTCTTCATATATTTTTACAATTTCGTCTAATTCTTTATTATTATCGATTGCCTTAAAGCTAACAGAATCATTACTTTTTATCATTTCAAAAATCAAAATAAAATCTTCATCTATTGGCTCTAAAGCAGCATAATCTTTATCGTCTACTCCGAATGTATCTATCAAATTAAATTCGACTTCGTTATTATTTTCATCTGTTAAAATTATCTTATCCATTATTTCTCCCATCCAAATAGGTCTGTAAAATAAAAGAGGCAGCAATTTTATCTACATATTTTTTTCTATCTTTAAGATTAACATTCATATCCATCAAGACCTGATCTGATTGTATAGTAGTCATTCTTTCATCCTGATATTTAATTTCAATATCAGTGGATTTTTTTAATAAATCGACAAAAGAAATCACCTTCATGGCTTGAGGTCCTAAGGTGTTATTCATATTTTTTGGAAGTCCAATAATTATTAAATTTACTTCTTTTTCATTAATTATTTCAATTAATTTTTCAATATCTAAACTTGCTTTTTTTCTTTTAATTGTAATATAGGCTTGGGCAGTGATAAAAAACGGATCGCTTAATGCGACTCCGATTGTTTTATCACCCAAGTCTAATCCCATAATTCTACTCATTAATATAATATTTTAATATTTCTTCTAGAATAGTATCTCTATCAACTTGTCTTATCAATTTTCTAGCATTTTTGTGTCCTGTAATATAAGTAGGATCTCCACTAATTAAATATCCAATAATTTGGTTTGTTGGCTTATATCCTTTTTCTTCTAAAGCATTATAAACTTCTGTAATAATTTCTCTTATATCAACTTTTTTCTCATCTTGTGGATCGAAACGCATAGTTTCATTGAAGTTTTTGTCTGACATAATTTCTCCTTATATTAAATCATAAACTTTTTCTAAAGCTTCATCTAGTTTAGAAATATCTTTACCTCCAGCTTGAGCGAAATTTTTCTTTCCTCCACCGTTTCCACCTGTTATTTTACTAACTTCTTTGACAATTTTTCCTGCATTGTATTTATCTGTTAATGAATCAGAAACAGATGCTGTAAAGATTATTTTATTATCTTTTACAGTAGCAAATACAATTATTAAATCTTTGTATTTGTCTTTTATTCTGTTTTCAAAATTTCTCAATGTATCAAGATCTTCATTATCAAATTTGTGAACTAAAAGATTTATTCCATCAATATCCTTAACTTCATTTTCTATATCTTTATAAATATCTTTTTCATTGAATTCTTTTAGCTTTTGAATGTCATCTTTGAGCTGTTTTATTTCTTCATTTAAAGATTTAGCTCTTGACAATACATTTTTAGGGTTTGTTTTTAATTCATCAGAAATTGAGTTAATTAATTCTATATTTTTATTTAAATATTCATAAACTTTTTTTCCTGTTATAGCTTCAATTCTTCTTATACCTGAAGCTGCAGATGATTCTTGAATTATTTTAAACATTAAAATCTCAGATGAATTATTTACATGACATCCACCACATAATTCTTTTGAATAATCAGAAACTGAAACAACTCTAACCATATCTTTATATTTATCTTCAAATAAACCTATAGCTCCAAGTTTTTCTGATTCTTTATAAGACATAATTTCTTTTTTTACAGGCAATTGTTCTCTGATTTTTTCATTTACTTCATCTTCTATTTTCTTGATTTCATCCTTAGTTAAAGCATTTGGATAAGTAAAATCAAATCTTAATTTATATTCATCTACTAATGATCCAGCTTGTTTAACTTCGTCACTTAATAAATTTCTCAAAGCTTGATCTAGTAAATGTGTTGCAGTGTGGTTTCTTGTTATATCTAATCTTCTTTGTTTATTAACTTTAAATAATGCATTACAAGATTCTAACTTACCTTCTTCAACTTCAACATAATGAAGTATAACATCTTTTTTCTTTTGTACATTATAAACTCTTGCTTTTGCATCATCTGTAATAATAAATCCTGTATCAGCTACTTGTCCACCACCTTCTGCATAAAAAGAAGTCTTATCACTTACAATTATACCCTTATGACCTTTTTTTATAAAGTTTACTTTTTCTTTATTATCAAATAAGCCAATAATGTTTGCATTTATTTCAAAATTTTCATAACCTACAAATTCTGTTTGTTTAAATTCATCTACATTTATCGATTCAAGAGACCAACCTGCATCAGATTTTCTTGCATTTCTTGCAAGATTTCTTTGATTTTCCATATATTCATCAAATTCTTTTGTATCAACTTTTAAATCATTTTCGTCAAGAATTTCTTTTGTCAAATCTAATGGAAAACCATAAGTATCGTACAACTTAAATGCATCTTTACCTCTAAGTATATCTTTATTATTTTCTTTTAATTCTTTAATATAAGAATTTAAAATATCTAGACCACTGTCAATAGTTTTTTGGAAATTTTCTTCTTCTTTTTCTATAATATTAATGATTTTTTCTCTATTTTTTGTAAGTTCATCATACTCAACTTTATAAGAATCAATAACGCAATCAACAATAGATGATAAAAATTCTCCTTCAATTCCTAATAGTTTTCCATGTCTAAATGCTCTTCTTATTAGTCTTCTTAAAACATATCCTCTTTTTTCATTTGAAGGTTGAATGCCGTCTGAAACCATAAAAGTCATAGCTTTAGCATGATCTGCAATAACTCTTATAGAAATATCATCTTTTTTATTTTCCTTGTATTTTTTATTTGATAATTCTTCAATTTCTTTGATAATATTTTGGTTTACATCAACTTCGAAAATATTGTCTTTATTTTGAAGAACCATCGCCATTCTTTCAAGTCCCATTCCTGTATCAATATTTGGATGAGCTAATGGTATATATTGCTTATTTGCGTTTTTATTAAATTGAGTGAAAACTAAGTTCCAAACTTCCATAAACCTATCCGAATCATCATTTCCTGGTTTATTATCATTTTCATCAACAGCTTTTTCTATACCTCTGTCAACAAAAATTTCTGAATCTGGACCACATGGACCTACTTCTAGTTCCCAAAAATTATCTTCTTTTCCAAATCTTAAAATTCTATCTTTGGCAATTCCTATTTCATCATGCCAAATATCAAATGCTTCGTCATCATTTTCATAAACTGAAACCCACAAAAGATTTTTATCAATTTCAAGATTAACTGTTAAAAATTCGTATGCCCAATGTATAGCTTCTCTCTTAAAATAATCTCCAAAAGAAAAATTGCCAAGCATTTCAAAAAAAGTTCCATGCCTTTCAGTTATTCCAACTCTTTCAATATCTCCAGTCCTTATACATCTTTGTGAAGATGTAGCTCTGTTATTTTTCATTTTCTTTTCGCCAGTAAAATATTTTTTTAATGGTGCCATACCAGCATTGATTAAAAGTAATGATTCGTCATCTTCTGGTATCAAAGAAAATGATTTTAATACTGTATGATTTTTTTTAGAGCCAAAAAAATTCAAATATTCTTTTCTAAGTTCGTTCATTCCTAGTTTTCTCATAATTTTCTCCTATTTATAGTTTTTCATTAACCATATCTTTTATAGTTATTGAATTAACTGCCTTGTTGATAGCATCATCAATTTTTGCAAAAACATAATAAGCTTCACATTCCGAATTATTACAGTTATTTCTATCAGCTACGCATTCACTTGAGGTCATTTCGCCTTCCAATACTCTCAAAACATCTCCAACTGTAATTTCACTTGAATTTCTAGAAAGTTTGTAACCTCCCTTAGCACCTCTTGCTGATATTACCAAATTATTTCTTTTTAGTATTCTTATTAATTGTTCTAAGTAATTTTCTGGCAACTTTAAGGCATTAGAAATATCAGAAACTGAAATATATCCATTATCTTCATTTTCTGCTAAATAATGTATAGCTCTAAGTCCATACCTACCTCTAGTTGATAATTTCATATTTACTCCTCAATCTATCACTATCATATCTTTCATCGCTTCAAAATACTTATCCCCAATGCCAGATACATTTTTAATATCTTCAATCTTATTAAATTTGTTTTTTTCTCTATATTCGATAATAGCTTGCGCTCTTTTTTCTCCAATATTTGGCAAAGTCATCAACTGAGCTTTATCAGCTTTGTTAATATTAACTTTTTTATCGTCAATTTTTTCTACGGGACTAATAAGTTGATTTGTAGAAACTTCCACATCATTATTTTTGTCATTGATGTTTGGAATTATTATTCTCATTTGATCTTCAAGCTTTAATGCCAAATTTATTTTATCAATATCAGCGTTTTCAGTAAGCCCTCCCGCATCATTTACTAAATCCTCTAATCTATAATCTTCATTTATTTGATAAACTCCAGGCTTATTAATTTCACCACTAATATGTACTTTTTTAATAGAATTTTTTGATTCAGAATTTAGTTTATTATCATCATTATTTTTCTTATCATCAGTTGATTTCATTTCAATTGACAAGCCTTGTTTTTCAAATACAAGCTCATCATTATTTCGACTTGAAACAAAATTTCGAGATATAACAATAACAATTCCAATTATCAAAGCAATGATAATCTTATCTTTTTTATCAGTTTCCATAAAATACCTCTATTAAACGATAATTTATGACTCCCATAAATCTTCTATATTATAAAATTCTCTTTGATTTGATGAAAATATATGAACTATCACTTCTCCACAGTCCATTAATATCCATTTTCCTTCTCTCAATCCTTCGATAGATAAAACATCAAATCCTTCTTTTTTAAGATTTTCCTCAATATATTCTATTAAAGCTTTATTTTGATTAATTGAATTTCCAGTAGCAAGTACAAAATAATCTGCTATTGAAGATTTATTTTCAAGATCAATAACTTTAATATCATAAGCTTGTTTATCTTCTAAAGTTTTTACTATAATATCTAATTTACCCATTTTTCTCCCTTAATAAATAATTTCTTGCTTTTATAGTCAAAGGAAAAATTATCATCTTCCTATCGACCAATGATTTTATAGTTCTATCTAAGCTAAATAAAACAGCATCATCTAAATTTTTAAAGGCTAACTCTCTTAACTTATCCACGCTTTCATAATTTCTATTTTCTTCACAAGCATCTGCAAGAAATATTATTTTTTCAAAATCAGTCATGTTTTCTCTTCCAGTAGTATGATATTTAATTGCATTTAAAATTTCATCATCATCTACACCATATTCATATTTAGCAACAATAGGTCCTAAAAATGAATGCAAAACTGCTTTGTTAGATATGATTTCTTTTGAAAAATCACAATATTTCTTATACTTATCTAAATAATATTTTTCATTATATTTTGCACAATCGTGTAATAAAGCTGCTGTTTTTATTTTCTCAACATCTATATTTTTATTAATTTTTAAAGCCATATCCTTAACTCTGATTACATGATTAAATCTTTTTTCTCCAATATCATTTTTAAGCTTATCTTTATATTTAGAAAAATCAAACATACAATTTCTCCTCTTTAATGATATTTATAACTTCATCATTTACTAAATATCTGATACTTTTATTTTCTTTTACAAGGTTTCTTATCAAAGTTGATGAAATATCTAAAGCCATATTATCAATTAGGTATATATTTTTATTATACTTTCTTACTTGATTTATTTTAGATATAAGAGAAAAATTTTTGTTGCTATATCTTTTAAAAATAATCAAATTTTCTTTTAATATTTCTTTGTAATTTTTCCATTTTTCAATATCAAGAAATGAATCTTCGCCCATTATAAAGAAAAATTCATCATTGGGATAAGATTTTTTAAAATAATTAATTGTCTCAAAGGTATAGTGAATTTCATTATCTCTATAATCATAATCATTTATTTCAAGTTTTGGATTGTCTTTTATTGCTTCATTTACCATTTTTAACCTTAAATTTAAGGCTGTTTTTTTATTTTCTAATTTGTGTGGTGGATTTGAATTTGGAAGAACATATATTTTATCCAAATCCAAATTATTAATCACATTTTCCATCAATATCATGTGTCCTATATGAATTGGGTCAAATGTACCACCAAATAGACCAATTTTCATTATAAATCTATCTTTTTATTTTTCTTGCTTTCTCTATATATGGTAAAAATATTACCTAAATGAGAAACAAATTCACAATTTAATTTTTCAATAACTTCATCAACAATTTCATCATTATCGTCTAAGTTATTATTTAGTATTTTTATTTTTATAAGCTCTCTTTTTTCCAAAGCCTCATCAATTGAAGTAATTACTTCATCAGTTAAGGAATTTTTTCCTATATTAACAATTGGCTTTAAATCATGAGCTAAAGATTTTAAATATGATCTTTCTTTTCCTGAAATCATTTTATCTCCTATTCATAATAATCAAAAACTATATCTCCTATAGCAACAGAATCTCCTTCTTGGATTCCCATTTCTACAAATTTTTCAAAAACACCCATTTCTCTTAGATTTTTTTCGAAATACATACGACTATCATAATCATCTAAGTTAACTTTTTCTAAAAGCTTATCGATTCTATATCCATTGCAAACATAAATCCCATCTTCTATTTCAAAGTTTAATTCATCACTTGCAATTGACTTATCATAAAATTCTTCAAGATAAGCTTCATCGACTTTTTCATCTAAGTTATATTGTTCATCTTCGAAATTATATAAAACTCTTGAAACCTCATCAATCAAATCTTTTATGCCATTTGTTGTAGCAGCTGAAATTCTAAAAATTTTATATTTATCTGAGTATTTTTCTTCGAATTTCTTATAATTTTCATTAAAATCTAAGTCTGATTTATTAAGAGCAACTATTTGATATTTGTTATAAAGATTTTCATCAAATAATTTTAATTCCTTATTTATAAGTTCAAAATCTTCAATAGGATCTCGTCCTTCAAAACCTGAAATGTCTACTAAATGAACAAGAATTTTACATCTTTGAACGTGTTTTAAAAAATCATGGCCAAGACCTAAGCCTTCATTGGCACCTTCTATTAGTCCTGGAATGTCAGCAACTATAAAAGATCTTTCTTTATCAATTTTAACAACTCCTAGATTTGGATCAAGAGTTGTAAAATGGTAATTTGCAATTTTTGGTTTTGCTTTAGAAATAACAGAAATCAAGGTTGATTTTCCTACATTTGGAAGTCCAACCAAACCAACATCAGCCAAAATTTTAAGCTCAAGGCTTATAGTTATTTTTTGACCTTCTTTCCCTTTTTGAGCAAAACGTGGAGCTTGTCTTGTGGAAGATTTGTAATGAACATTTCCTTTTCCACCTTTGCCACCCTTCGCTATTAGAAATTCTTCTCCATTTTTTTTCAAATCTTTTATAATTTTTCCGCTTGTACTTTCTCTAACAATTGTTCCAACTGGTACATATAAATAAAGATCTTCTCCTTTTTTTCCAAATCTTTTTTTACCCATACCGTCTTCGCCATTTGTTGCTTTATATTTATTTTTGTATCTATATTCTTCAAGGGTTGAAAGGGAATTTGTAGCTTTTATATAAATACTTGCTCCATCTCCTCCATCTCCACCTGCAGGTCCTCCTGTAGGTTCGTATTTTTCTCTTCTGAAGGCGACTGCTCCATCTCCACCTTTTCCCGCTTGAAGTTCGATTTTTGCATAATCAATCATTGTTGTAAATTTCCTTTTTACAAAAAAAGCTTGCCCGTGGGCAAGCTAGTTCTCTATTAAGCAATGTCTTGCTTTGGATATACAGAAACTTGTTTTCTATTTTTTCCTTTTCTTTCAAATTTAACTACTCCTTGGCATACAGCAAAAAGTGTGTCATCTCCACCTTTTTTTACATTTTCGCCAGGGTGAATTTTTGTTCCTCTTTGTCTAACGATAATTGTTCCAGCATTTACTGTTTGTCCATCAGCTCTTTTAACGCCAAGTCTTTTTGCATTAGAATCTCTACCGTTTTTAGAAGAAGAAACTCCTTTTTTACTAGAAAATCTTTGTAAGTTTATGTTTAAAAACATCCTAAACCTCCCTATAATTTAAATTAACATATTCATTATAATTTGTGAGTAAAGTTTTAATACCAATTTCAAAATTATTTAAAATAATTTCAGATTTTTCATTTGAATTTTTTAGCGAAACTTTCATTTCATCTTCATCATCAAAAAAATCAAAATCTATTTCATAATAATCTAAGGTATTTACTGCTGTGTATGATAAAATAGACACTGCAGCACAAACTATATCATATCCGTGTTGATCAAAATTTGCATGACCTTTTATTGCAAATCCTAATCTTTTTTCTTTTTTTATTAATAAAGTAACATCAATCATTAACAAGAAATATTGTTAATTTCAACTAAAGTATATGGTTGTCTATGACCTTTTTTAGTTTTTGATGCTTTTTTAGGTCTATATTTAAACACAACTATTTTTTTGTCTTTAGCTTGATCTTTTACAGTAGCTTCAACTTTTGCATTTTCAACTATTGGAGTTCCAACTTTTAAATCACTATCGCTTTTTACTAATAGTACATCTTCAAAGCTTACACTATCTCCTATTTCTGCATTAAGTTTTTCAACTCTAACTAGATCGCCTTCTGATACTTTATATTGTTTTCCACCTGTCTTAATTATAGCGTACATAGTACACCTCCTATTTAGATTCTCGCCAGTCAAGGTGATCAGAACCCATACTGAGCGGTTTACCATAATATATTACCAATAAATACAAGTTTTGTCAACTTATATGTCAAATATTTCCATATTTTCAATTGCCATATTTTCTAGATTTTCAATATCTAAATTACTTTCACTTTCTTTTATATATTTTAATTTTGGTTTTGTTATTGGATTTGATGGTGCAAAAATTGAGCAACAATCATCATAAGGCTCAATACTTTTCTCATATTTTTTTCTGAAATTTTTTCAGCTATTCTCATCATAAATCTTCTTGATAAAATTGTTGTTTGATTTCTATGGCAATTTTTATTTATTGCCTTGTAAATTTCTGCCATATTTACAGAATATATTCTCATATTCCCAGTATATTGGGACAATATTTTTCCTAAATCAATAGCTTTTTGCAAGGCTCTTTTTGATGTAAATGGATAAGAATGAAAATGCAGACAATTAATTCTCATTCCTCTTTTTGCCATCATAAAACCTGCAACGGGCGAATCAATTCCTCCGGACAATAATAAAAGTCCATTACCACTTGAGCCTAGAGGAAGTCCTCCCATTCCATCGTGTCTATTTGCATAAACATAAGCATATTTTTTTATATCTATAAAAACTTTAAAATCTGGATTATGAACATCAACTTTTAAATTATTTTCTTTTGCATAATTTTTTAGGATAAAACCACCCATCATTTGTGAAAATTCTGGAGATTTTATTTCAAATGATTTATCAACCCTATTTGTTATAACTTTTTATATATAATTTTGAGCTTTCAAGATACATATCTTCATAGCCAATGTCTTTTATATTTCTTTTTATATTATCGATTGCAGCTTTAAAAAATTTATTTCTATTTTTTCCTTTTAAAAACAATTCTCCAAAGCTTACTGATAGTAAATCTTCCATTAAAACACCTTTCTAATTTCTTCTACATAAGTATATAATTTACTAGCTACAAAATCCAAATCTTCGATTGAAATATCATTTGAAAATGAAAATCTAATAGCTCCATCCATATATTTTTCATTTAAATTAAGTGCTGAAAGTATCCTGCTATTATTTCCTTTTGAACAAGCTGAACCGCTTGATACAAAAATTTCATCTGATTCTAGCATGTGAAGTAAAACTTCTGATTTTATTTTACCAAAAGATATATTTAAAATATAAGGGCTTGAATTTTCTAAGGTAGAATTTACGTGAATATCAGAAAATTTATCCAAAATTTTATTTCTTAAATACATATTTAAATTTTTAACATAAGAAAAATCTTCTTTTTCTTTTGATAATTCTAATGCCTTAGCAAAGCTGTAAATCGCAGGAGCATTGGTTGTTCCTGAAGAAAATATTTCTTGCCTTCCCCCATACATTAATGGTTTAATTTTATTTTTAAAGGAATTTTTAATATATAAACCACCAATTCCTTTTGGTCCATGAACCTTATGTGATGAAAAGCTCATAGCATCAACGCCTAATTTTTTAACATCACATGAAATTTTACCTAATGCTTGAGTTGCATCTATATGAAATAAAATATCCTTATTTTTTTTCTTAATGACATCAGAAATTTTTCTTATATCTTGAATACTTCCTATTTCATTTTGAACATAAATTATTGATACTAATTTTGTTTTTTCATCAATAGCTTTTTCTAATTTATCAATATCAACAAATCCAAATTCATCATTTGAAATAAGTTTTACTTCCTTATAAATTGAATTATCAAAAGCATCGATTACAGACGAATGTTCTAATTTTGTAGTTATTGCTGTATTATTTTCGCTTACTAATGAATTTATTACTATATTATTGGATTCTGTTGCTCCTTTTGTAAAATAAATTTCACTTTCATTTGCATTTATGTAAGAGGAAATAATTTTTCTAGCCTCTTTTACTTTATTTTCCACATCCATACCAAAACTATGTAAGGCTGATGGATTGGCAAAAAAATTTTTTTCAAAATCTTTTTCTATATCAATAACTTCATCATACATTTTTGTTGTAGCAGCATTATCTAAATATATCATTTTATCACATCCTTTAACTTATTTATTATATTATTAGAAAGAAAATAAATCAAATATAAGGTATAATATAAGTATGTTATGTGTTAGATACCCTTTTTATGGGAAAAATTTAAAAAAAGATGAATGTATTTTAGATATTGAAACTACAGGACTTGATCCAAAAAAAGATAAGCTTGTAGTTTTGGGACTAATATATTTTGACTATAAAAAAAATAAATTTTATATAGACCAATATTTTTCAAAAAACGATAAAGAAGAAGTAAAATTATTAAAAATTTATAAGGAAAAAATTCAAAACAAAAAATTAATAACTTATAATGGAGATATTTTTGATATACCTTTTTTAAATATTAGATTAATAGAAAATAAAGAAGAACCAATCTGGCAAATCAATTTGGACCTTTATAAAATTATAAAAAATAAAAGAAAATTAATAGAATTTGATTCTATGAAACTTACTAATATTGAAAAAATTGTTGGAATACAAAGAGATGACCCTTCTAGATACAAGGTTATTAGTAAATTAAGTGATGATATTAAAAATAGAAATAATCCTTGGCCTATATTAATTCATAATAAAAATGACCTAATAGCAACCGAGGCTATTGCTAACATTGAAGAAATTATTAATGATGAACTTTCGTTTGAAATAAATAATTACAAAATTCACTTAGATAG
>QWCE01006624.1_pt1 | contig 14258 bp, 9 predicted proteins | sample 1972531 | NCBI WGS metagenome assembly QWCE01 (sample SAMN09866716, study PRJNA288562) | Human gut metagenome isolate term4_stool, whole genome shotgun sequencing... | reverse complement strand
AAGGTACAGAAAATTTCGTTGTCCATCGTGGTAATGGAGTTGATAGAATAAATACGTATGAGGCTCAGTTGCAGGTTATTGGTGTCTACATAACTATATGTTGCCTCGAAGTTGATATTCGACACATAGATGCGTACACGATTGCCGTCGGCTGTTTTACCGTTGATAGCCAGTTCTTCCAGTTCATCCGCCAATAAGAATAATTCTTTTTTGATTTCTTCTTTTGTTTCGTCGGAAATGAGATGGATGCTGGCGAAGTATTGGATATCGTTGATGAGATGCTGGAAAATCATATTATCCCATATGTAGTCTATGGAGTGGATATGACGTGTCATTGCTACATAGTCTTTTTGGATATTGACCAGTTTCGATGGAATATCCAACTCTTCGAAACTCTTGCAATCAATATATTTATTCTGGTACATCCATTTGAATAAACGGAATTTTGCCAGAAGCTCATGTTTCAGATAGAGAGTCTGTGGAATAATGTTGGCGGAAGTTCCCATTACAGAATTCGGGTCATCCGGCATCGTATTAATCAGCGAGACATATTTTTCAAGGATATTGTAGTAACTCTCGAACGGGTCGTCATAATCTACAATGTTTATATTGAACATGGCGTTCGATTTGAAACTTAGTCCTATAATCTTGTCTAGCGATATACCCAGTTTTCTTGAAATAAGAGCCGACTCTTGCAAGGTGAAAGGTACTTCACCGCGCAATCTTCTATATACTGCCTCTTTTCCTATGTATAGCGTGTCCATTAACATATCTGCCAGTTGCCCTTTGAGCGGGAGCTTTTCCTTCATCGCTTCTATGAGGTTTGCATTTGGGTTATTTGTCATCATAATAGTTCTAATAAATAATACTTTTTTATTATAAACATTTGTCAGTGGCAAGTTGTTTCGGAAATTGAAACTATTTAAATCTTCTTTTTTTTAAAATATCCTCTCCGAAAATTGTTTATTTTAAGCAAATCGGTTACATTTGTGACCATAAACAAAACGAAGAGACAGCGTCTCTTTAGTAAACAATAGAAATATTTAGAATGAAAAGAATATTGGTAAGTGGCGGAGCCGGTTTTATAGGCTCTCATCTCTGTACACGGCTTATAAACGAAGGTCATGACGTGATATGCCTGGATAATTTTTTTACGGGTTCGAAAGATAATATCATTCACTTGATGGATAATCATCATTTTGAGGTGGTGAGGCATGATGTCACTTATCCTTATTCGGCTGAAGTAGATGAAATCTATAATTTGGCCTGTCCGGCATCTCCCATTCATTATCAACATGACCCGATTCAAACTGCCAAAACATCTGTGATGGGAGCTATTAATATGCTGGGATTGGCAATGAGACTGGATGCCAAGATTCTGCAAGCTTCTACGAGCGAGGTATATGGAGATCCAATCGTTCATCCGCAACCGGAAAGCTATTGGGGAAATGTGAATCCGGTGGGATACCGGTCTTGCTATGATGAGGGAAAGCGTTGTGCAGAAACGTTATTTATGGATTATCACCGTCAGAACAATGTGCGTGTGAAGATTATCCGTATTTTTAATACGTATGGTCCGCGAATGTTGCCGAATGACGGACGGGTTGTTTCTAATTTTATTCTTCAAGCGTTGAATAATGAAGATATAACGATATATGGTGATGGGAAGCAGACGCGCAGCTTCCAGTATATTGATGATTTGATTGAAGGAATGATAAGAATGATGAATACGGAGGACGAGTTTACAGGTCCTATAAACCTGGGGAATCCGAATGAATTTCCGGTATTGGAATTGGCGGAAAGGATCATTAGTATGACCGGTTCATCTTCGAAGATTGTATTTAAGTCTTTACCGGATGATGATCCGAAGCAACGCCAACCGGATATTACATTGGCTAAAGAGAAATTGGGCTGGCAGCCTACTGTTGAACTTGAAGAGGGGCTGAAGCGTATGATTGAATATTTTAAAAATGTCTGAAGCATAAAAAAAGAAAATTATGAATATGGAAATTAATCCTTCTGAATATAAAGTCCTTATTGTGGACGATGTGATTTCAAACGTCCTTTTATTAAAGGTACTTTTGACTAACGAAAAATTCAAAATTGTGACTGCCGGTAATGGAACGCAGGCGTTGGAACATTCAAAGCCATTCAATAAAGAAGAATTGATTATTCGTGTGACGCACCAGATTTCGTTGGTTGCAGCGAAAAGAATCATTGTTGCACAAACGGAAGAGTTACGTAAGACGATCATGGGACGCGACAAACTCTATTCTGTGATTGCACATGACTTGCGTTCACCAATGGGATCTATCAAGATGGTATTGAACATGCTGATTCTGAATTTGCCGAGTGATACAATCGGTGATGAGATGTATGAATTGCTAACGATGGCTAATCAGACAACAGAAGATGTATTCTCATTGCTTGATAATCTGCTGAAATGGACGAAGAGCCAGATTGGTAAGCTGAAAGTGGTTTATCAGGATATTAATATGGTGGAAGTCGTAGAGGGCGTAAGTGAAATCTTTACGATGGTGGCCAGCCTGAAAAATATTAAGATAGTACAAGATGTGCCTGTAGAGAATGTGGCTGTTCGTGCTGATATTGACATGATTAAGACAGTGATTCGTAATTTGATCAGCAATGCGATCAAGTTTAGCAATGAAGGTTCGGAAGTAGTGGTGTCACTGACAGAGGAAGATGGTATGGCAATCGTAAGTGTGAAAGACAGTGGTTGCGGTATTGATGACGAAAATCAGAAGAAGTTGTTGCACACTGATACTCATTTCAGTACCTTCGGTACAAATAATGAAGAAGGTTCGGGACTCGGATTATTATTGTGTCAGGACTTTGTTGTCAAGAATGGTGGTAAACTGTGGTTTACTTCAAAGAAGGGAGACGGATCTACATTTAGTTTCTCAATTCCATTGCTCGAAAAATAATTGATTCAATGCGTTTTTGTCTCTGTTAAAGGATGCGTTGAAACTTCTTTATATTTTATTCAGGCACGGATTACACGGAATTATACGGTTTAAGATAATTGGGAAAACCGTGATCCGTCTAATTCGTGCCTGAATTTTTAATTTAATCTATCGCTTGCAGATAGCTTTAAAATCGCAATACGAACACTTTTTAGTGTCCTCTGTCTGCGTGAAAGGCTCTTTTTCATTAAAGATCTCTTCTAATAATGCCTGTAAGCGTTCACGGAATTCATCTTCAAAAAAGGCGAAGTTGTTTACCGGTATTTTCGGTTTGCGGGGTTCTCCCATTTCAATAACAGGCGAATAGCTTTCCGATGCTGCCCGATGAATGTAGAGCAGGGCAGGAGCTACCATTAATGATTGCTTCCGGCTCATGATAGCGGCATACAGGAAAGTCTGGAAGATATAGTTCGGGCGTGTTTCCGATGGTGTAAACAGTTGCTCGACGTTGGCTGGAATCTTAGGGCTTCCTCCTGTTTTGTAGTCAACAATCCGCAGGGTACTTTCTTTAGCATCCATACGGTCGATTGTCCCACCCAGGCGGAGAGTGAACGGTCCTTGTCCCGTTTGTATGGTTATCTCTTCTGAAACCTTCTTTTCCATGGCGACCATTTCAAAAGGAGTATATTGAAGGTCGTTGCGGAGCAATTGTTTCAGATAGGAAACAATTACTTTGGAGTTGATAAGCTGTATGCCGTTATATTCGGGCTTTTCTTCGGGAGCGACCTTGAATAATTCTTCCTTGAAGGCTTGATCGACATAGCTTTGCAACTTTACTTCATTACGTAATAAGCGTTCAATATCTTCTTTCTGTATCATTTTTCCATTGGCAGTCAGATCGGTGTATGCCAATTGGGCAGAGAGATGGAAAATGGTTCCAAACAAAGCTGAATCAATTTCTGCACTGACTTCATCCGGTGTTTTTAATCTCGCTACGTAGCGGTAATAGAATCTCAATCGGCAATCAAGATAAGCATTGAGGGCGGAAGGAGAGAGAATTACCGATGAAGGATTAGTGCTATCGTAAGTACGATAAATTCGTCTTAGTACTTCAGATGTTTTTTCTATCTGTATCTCTTGGATGCTTTGCGGAGATTGTCCGGCTTCCAGATACTCACGAGTGATATCATGCGGACCTTCCACGAGTAATTGCAACATGAAGCGGGACTCTTCTCCACGGTTGAGACCGTCCGAGGAAGTATTGTAGAGCAGAGTGATATTTTCTGCCCGTTGTATCAGGCGATAGAAATAGTAGGCATACACTGCATTCTTATGTTCGATAGTGGTCATGCCAAAAGCTTTCCGGAGGTTATAGGGAATAAAAGAAGATTCTCCTCCGGATTTGGGGAGTTGTCCTTCGTTGAGAGATAATATGATGAGATTCCGGAAGTCCAGATTACGTGTTTCCAGTACTCCCATGACTTGCATTCCGATAGCGGGTTCTCCGTGGAAAGGAATATTGGAAGCTGTCAATACTTTGGTAATCAGTCGTTTCAGAGTGTCGGTGCGTATACTTAGTTCTCCGCTTTCAATCAAACTGTAGAGACGGTTGATTTTGGTATGGCTTTGGAAGAGGGATTCTCTATAAAGTTGATTGAAAATATCATTGTATTCCCCTTCTTTGCGATAAATGGTTGAAATATCTTTGATTAATTCAATCAGATAATCGCATAGCTCTTTAATGCCATTACGGGGAGTGAAGAGGGTAGCCAGGAAATCATCTTGCTTCAGTTCCGATGGAAGTGGATAGAAGCGGTTTGTTTTGGTTAGTTCGCGTTCCAGTGGACCGGCATGGGATGAGATTTGCCGGGTATAGGGATGTTTCAATATGGCTGATACCGCCTCATAAGTGAATCGGCCGGTATCGGAGCGGTAACCGTTGGTTTGTAGCTCCATAGCGGCATTGATAAAACTGTAAATAGGAGTTTGAGCCAATGGGAATCCCATGGTGATATTGACATTCTTCACTTCCTGCGGAATGGAATGAAGTACGGGAAGCAGCAGGGCTTCATTACAAAGTACTACGGCATTTTCTTTTTCCTTTTCTTCAGCGATTTGTGAATGATTGTCCGTAATCATTTTGATCCATTCGGGGAGGAAGCGGGCTTGTGCATTCTCGGTGGAAGCGGAAATATAACGTATTTTTTTCGGTTCTTTGAAGGTGTCGAAAAAGCTTTCCGGGAGTTCGTTCGGAAATTCCCCCAGATTACGTTTCAGAAATTCTCCGGCTTCATGTTTTCTGATTTGTTGGGTGTAGAAAATATCGTAGTCCCAATAAAAGAGTGCTTTGCCTGCATCTTTCAGCTTTCTGAAAAATTCGTTTTCTACTTTGTTCAGTACATTGAAACCGACAAATATGTATTTGTCGTATTTGAGTTGATCGGTATCGAGTTGCTCAATCACATTCCGGTAGAGCATGCCTTCGTATGCGATGCCTAGCTCTGTCAGGTTTTCTCGGTAATGATGGTAGATAGTGCCTAGTTTGTCCCAAAGGGAAATAAATTTCTCTTTGAGTTCGGTTCGTCTTTCAATGGAGAAATTCTGAAAAAACTGTTGAATGGCTTCTTCCTGTTCTTTGTCGAGGAATTCATAGTCGTCCATCAGGTTCTTCAGATCTTGCAGATTACTGAATAGTTTGTCGGCATCAACCATGTTCTTATCCACATCATCAAAATCACTAATCAACAACTCTCCCCAGAAGTAGAAATCATCCAATGTTTCCTGACTCTGTGTTTCCTCTTTGAATACTTTATAAAGCTCACAAACCAATCGAATAGGGTCACCGCTTTTTTGTACTGATAGTTTCTGAAACAGGTCGCTGATACTCATGGCGGCTGGTGACCAGATCGGTTGATCGGATTCTCCTGCCAAATATTCATTGAAAAACAAGTTAGCACGTTTATTGGGGAAAATGAGTGCTGTACGTGACAGGTCATTTCCTATTTTGGCATATAAATCGTGAGCGACTAGTTGGAGAAATGATTGCATATTGATTAAGTTTTTTCTAATTCATATATTTATTGTGCCCGGAACATAACTGGAACAGTGAAATAAACGGCTACTTTAGTACCATCTTCCAGTTCTCCCGGCTTCCATTTGGGCATTTGGTTGATGATGCGCAATGCTTCTTTATCCAAGTAAGGATCTACGCTGCGTACAACTTTGGGGTTGACTACATTTCCTTCCTTATCAACAACAAACCGGATAATAACACGTCCCTGTGGTCCCATCTCTCCTTGAGCGACTGTTGGATACTTTATTTTTTTTCCAAGGAATTGAATTAATGCTTGTTGACCTCCCGGGAATTCCGGCATAACCGGAGCTACTTCCAGTGTATCACTAGCCGACAGTGAAGTATTTGATATATCGGGGGCAACAAATCCAACTACTACAGGTGGTTCTTCACAAATATCTCCTTCTAGCACATCATCGGGTGTTGGCGCTGGTGGCGGGGGAGGTGGTGCATCTTTTATGGAGGCAATGATGGTGTCTTCTGCCGGAGTGGGGACAGGCTCTCCCATAATGAGATTTTCATAGGAAGTTGTATCACTAGACACTTCTTTATTCATTCCTTTATTAGCCGAATTAGTGCATGAAGTCATTGGAGTCATGGCTATCAGCCCTGCAGATATGCCTAATACTGTGATTGCTTTTCCCGCTATCTGTTTTCGTTCAAGCTGCTGCTCCAAATAACGAACTTCCGCTTCGCATTTGGGACAAGTGCCCAAACAGTCTCCCTGATACTGACATTCAGAGGTGATGAATTCAATATCATTCGCTTCAGCTATCTGCCGACGAATCTCTTTTAAAATTTTGCAAGTTTGTTTTCCTCGTACCATGTCATTAATCATTAGGGGTTTTATAAGTGAACCGGTCGAACTGGGTAATTCCCATTTCTTTCAGAAGTTCTATGCTTTGGTCAATATCCTTCTCCGTATTATAGGAGGGGATGAGTGGTGTCCGAATAACGATTTGCTTGGTTTTGTCTTGCCCGATTAAATATCGTAAATTACTTAAGACGTTTTCATTATTCTTTCCGGTATATCGCTGATAGATGTCATTATTCATATCTTTGATGTCGATTATGTAATTGTCTATAATGGAAATCAGTTCTTCTACATTCTGTTGCGGAACATTGAGAGAGGTTTCGACAGTGATTCTCCATTCCGGACCACAGAGTTGGCGGAATTGCCTGATAAATTCGCTTTGTAATAAAGGTTCTCCACCTCCAAATGTGACTCCGCCGCAACTCGCCAAAAAGTAAAGTTCATCTTTGCGTACTTCCTCGTAGAGCTGGTTACAATTATAGCTCTCCCAAACACCGTTAGGCTGCAAAGATGTCGGGTTGAGACAGTATTTGCAACGCAATGGGCAGCCGTGAAATGCAACTAGTGTTGTAACTCCTTCACCGTCAATTGTTAGTCGATGGCGGGCGATGCCGATGAGGGGAACTGCTTTCATACTTTTTCTATTTTTTCTTCATCCACATACCACAAGTAACCGGTGATATTCTTATATCCCATCTTGGTAAGTAGCTGCATGTAGCCTTTTACCTGTTTATTATATTTAGGGTTTTCCTTACCAAATTTGAAATCAACTACAACAACCTGGTTGTCTTTCATCATTACGCGGTCCGGGCGACGGGTTTGTAGCACTCCTTTTTCTTTATAGATAATGGCACACTCATTAAATAATGTCCACTTTCCGGAATACCAATCTTGAATTTCAGGAGAAGAAAAAGCTTTCGTTGCAACTTCGCGGGCTACTTTTTCTTTCTCATCATTTCTGATCACTCCTTCAAAAATAAGTCGTTCGATGGCCGGATCTATATCTTCTGCTGTTTCGATAACAGAAAACAGGGTGTGTAACATACGCCCGCGGTTGATAAAGCGGTCATCCGAGTCTTCTTCCTCAATTCCCTGGATGAAGTCCGCTGAACGGTTGGACTGACGAAACTCAATATCATGGCGCATGGATTCCATCCGGATAGGGAGCTTTTCCGGTTTCTGGGTTAGCTTGTTGGTCGATGTCTTTGTTCTTTCTTTTTCTGACGGACATAGTTGTCCTTGTTCGTAACAGTCTTCTTCCCAATCAATACCTTCTTCCTTAGCTACGATTGGGAGAGTGTTTGCCAACAGTTCGGACATGGTACCTTTTTGATTTTTTCTGCTCCAGATAATAAGGTTTTTTCCTGCACGGGTAAAAGCAACGTATAACAGATTGAGGTTATCTACCCAAAGTTGGAGACGCTCTTGCAGGTAGTCGTTTCCATAAATAGATTCTGCCATTTGGGTGGAGTAGTTGATAGGGAGAATATCCAACGCGTCGAATGGTGCTGCTTGCGGGGTACACCATACAAGTTGGTTATTGGTCTCATTCTCCAGTTTCCAGTCGCAGAAAGGGAGGAGCACGGTATGGAATTCCAATCCTTTGGATTTGTGTATGGAGAAAATCCGGATTCCTTCTACTTCTCCGCTTGGAATTGTTTTACTGCATAACGTTTCATTCCAATACCGGATGAATCCGTCGAGTTCGGAAGAGTTACTTTGTAGATAGTCAGTGACAGCATCGAAGAATGCGAATAAGTAGGCATCCTGGTCTTTGATAAGATTCATCTCGAATATACTGAAAAGCTCTTCCAATAGCTCATAGAGAGGCATTAGCCTTAATTCTTTTATCTTTTCAAGAAAAGCGGCGGGAAGATAATTCTCGGCAGGGAGGAGTAGGAGGGTATTCCAATCCAATCCTTTTTGTAAAACTTCGTTTTGATAGGCTATGGCCAGCTGGGCACGTGCTATTTTATTGTTTTCGTCGGAAAGAAATCGCAAGGCGTCCAACATCATACAAATGGCAAGAGAGGCGTCCAGGCGAAAGGCTTCGTCTGATACCACTTTGTAGTGTAGCTCCTTATCAAAGTAATCGGCAATACGGGGAATACTTTTATTTTTTCGTACTAAGATGGCGATGTCATTAAGCTGTACTCCGGAGGCGAGGAGGTTTTCCACTTCTGCTCCCAGGCTAATAAGTGTCTGCTCGGTATAGTCATGTTCTTCGTCGGGTTCGAGAAAAGAGACTTTAACGTATCCTTTTTCTGTACTTCGGGGAGATTCCTGCACAACGTCGGCATAGGCTTTCTGTAAATCCTCACAATCTTTGCCTAATTGCTGTTTATACACTCCGTTCAGATAGTTGGCAGCAGCTGTGAAGATTCGATTGTTAAACCGGATGACATTCGTTTCACTTCTCCGATTGGTGGCTAACGTCTTGACGCGGATCGGGAAATGCTCGATGTGGTCATTCAGGCTGTTGAGAATTCCCCAATCACCATTCCGCCAACGATAAATGGACTGTTTGACGTCTCCTACAATCAAACTGTCTGCTCCTTGAGACAGCCCTTCGAGCAAAAGCAGTTTGAAGTTGCCCCATTGCATTCGGCTGGTATCCTGAAACTCGTCTATCATGACATTATGGATATTTGTCCCTATCTTTTCGAATACAAAAGAGGAGTCACCGTCTTTCACCAGTTGGTGAAGCAGGGCGTTCGTGTCTGACAACAGAAAACGGTTGTTGTCGTGGTTCAACTGACGTACTTCTTCGTCGATATTGGCGAGAAGTTGCACTTTATTGAGATGTTGCAAAGATAACCGGCAACTATTCAGTAACAAATTATTCTTGGAACGCAACTTTTCAGCATCTTCCAGAATTTGTATAAGGCTGGAATTAGCCAGGTTGATGATATCCGCATAACGGGGAGAAGTCTTGGTTGCCCAATTTTTGGCATCTTCCAGACATTTCTCTACTGTGGCATTACGGATATCATTGCTTAAAACGCCATTATTCAGTTTACGGAAATAACTTCCGATTCCCCGTGAACCGTTTTTCAGATCATCAGCAGTTAATGCGTGACCATCCAGTTCTCCTTCGAATTGGTCGTAGAATCCTTTCATTTGCTCCAGTATTTCCGTTTCCAGAGCTTTCAGTTGTTTGCGGTATTCTTTGATGGTGTTCGGATTACGCAGTCGTTGCCGAAGTCCTTCTCCTTTTTCAATATAGCCTTCATCGAAAATATTGCGTCCGAAACTTTTAACTTCGTCTGATACATTCCATCGTTTATCATCGGCAATTCGTTCGTTGATATAGTCTAATAACCATGCGAGGACAGGGGAAGTGGGACCTAACTTCTCGATCATGCTATCTACGGCGTCACTAAGAACTTCGGTATTGTTTAACTCAATATTCAGATTCGGGCTAAGTTCCAGTTCCCGTGCGAGGTTACGCATGACAGATTGGAAAAATGAGTCGATAGTCTCTACCCTGAACCGGCTGTAATCATGCAGCATATAGCTAAGGGCAATGCCTGCCGCTTCCCGTATCTCCTGCTCTGTTTTTCCTGTCTCTTCTTTGATACGGTTGAGATAGGCTTCCGAATCTTTATCACCTATCTGTATGCCGTAAAGCTGACTAAGAATACGTTCCTTCATTTCTGCTGTTGCCTTATTGGTAAAGGTTACAGCGAGAATTTGCCGGTAGGCACGGGGATTGAAAATTAATAGTTTGATGTATTCCACGGCCAGGGTAAATGTTTTACCCGAACCTGCAGAGGCTTTATAGACTAAAAGTTCACTCATGTTTTTGTTTAAGGGATATATTCGATTTTAGCAACGATTACTCGTATCTCTTCCGGTTCTTTCCCGGCTTTTACTAATGCCTGATGGAAGTTTTTAGGGAAGAACATGAAGAATGTGTCCGGAGTGGAATCTACATATTTTATTTTCTTGGCTTTGTAGAAAGTAACATCCGGTTTATATTCGGTGATAGGCTCCGCATATTCGGCTGAAGTAATTCCGAAACGTTCGGTACCTTTTACTACATATTGCAGATCGATGCCGTGGCGGTGTGCTTCAATTTTACGTTTACTGACATCTTGTGTTGTTGCATCCTGTACATTGATGTAGCAATGTTCACCATCTACTTCGTATCGTCCGGCAGGCATATTTACGAGGTCGTGGGTAGCTAGCCATTGGAAAGTCTTGTCCCACACTTTCTTGTTCTTGTGATATTGTGAGGCAAATTCCTGATAATCGGTTGTCTTATGAGGCATTGCCTTCAGCCCGTTCGCCCATCCTTGCTTCTGTGTCCATTGGCGGGCTTGTTTAAGAGTCCAGTTGTCAGCAGATTCTTGTGAACATATATTTTCTGTGAAGAAGAAAAGAAAAAGTCCGATAAACAGGCTTGAACTACTAAATACGAAGTTTGATTTCATGATTGTTCGAAAAAATTAGGTCCGAAAATAAGTATGAATAAAGGTAGATAGTCTTTTAAAGCTACTCGTAATAGCTTTAAAGCTTGTCCAATTCTGTAATTAATCGTTTGTGGAGATACATTCAGTTTCTCGGCAATTTCTTTATGCGTCAGATGTTGATTACGGTTCATCTCGTAGGCTTCGAGATATTCTTTCGGAAGTCTTTTTAATGCTTCTTCATATAGACGGAAAAGCTCATCACTCAAATAGAAGTCCGGGTTATTGAGCTCACTATCATATTTATCTACGATTTCCTGATGTACTTTTCGTTTAATCTCAAAATGGGAAAGACGGTTGAGGGCTTTGTTCTTGACAATCGTAAAAAGAAGAGTTTTGAGTGTCAGATCTTCCATCAGAGTACAACGGTTTTCCCGGAGATTGTGACATTCTCTTTTAATTTATGTAAGACAAAAATAATGAAAGAAGTAGATAAATGAAATAAAAATGCGAGAAAAAATATTTTTTTCTTTTTTCGTTTAGTATATTTGTACTCACAACTGTATTACTACAAAGGTTTTATAGTTTTTTTATTGTAAAAGGTCAAATGAGCATGGATGAAACTATCTTGTTGAATTATCTGCAGGGTGAATGTAATGATGAAGAAGCTGCCCGGGTGGAAACTTGGTGCGAGGAAGAACCGGGGAATCGGAAAACTTTAGAGCAACTTTATTATACTCTTTTTGTAGGTGAACGTATAGCGGTGATGAATGCTGTAGATACAGAGGCGTCATTAGATAAATTTAAGTCGGCTATCAGAGAAAAGGAGAGAAATACTAAACGGAAAAATATCTCAATCCGTTGGGGGCGTTATGCTACTGTGGCTGCTGCTTTTCTTACCGGACTTGTTTTTGCCGGTGGAATTGCCTGGGGATTACTTTCCAATAAACTTTCAGATTATGAGGTGATAACTGCTGCCGGACAGAGAGCACAGACTGTACTGCCGGATGGTAGTAGGGTATGGCTGAATGCATCTTCTAAATTAGTTTATCATAATTCTTTCTGGAGTTCGGATCGCCAAATCGATTTGTCGGGTGAAGCTTATTTCGAGGTTTCCCATGATAAACATGCTCCATTTATCGTAAACAGTAAACAAATCAAGACTTGTGTGCTTGGTACAAAATTTAATGTGCGTGCGCGTGAAGAAGAGAATAGGGTAGTGACTACCTTGCTTCAAGGTTTGGTGCGGGTGGATTCTCCACGAACGGAAGAGAATGGCTATTTACTGAAACCGGGACAGACATTGAATGTGAATACGGATACTTATCAGGCAGAGTTGATTGAATATAACCAACCTACGGATGTGCTCCTGTGGATGAAAGGTAAGTTGGAATTCAAGCAACATTCTTTATTGGAAATAACCAATATTATGGAGAAGTTGTATGATATTAAATTTATCTATAAGGATGATGCTTTGAAATCAGAACGGTTTACCGGTGAATTCTCTACTGATAGCACTGCTGATGAAATACTGAATGTTTTGATGCATACAAATCATTTTTCTTATAAGAAAGACGGACGGATTATTCGGGTGATGAAGAAATAAGATATAAATAAGTCTTTTTACAGGGGGATTCTTAACTCATTAAGAATCCCCCTTTCCTTTATGGCTTTCTTAGATCATTAGAGAAACAAGTGTTTGATCGAAAATTTTGTTTTGGTGCAGTTTTGAACAAACTTCACCGTGGTGAGCCCATCTAAATAGAATTAGTTAAAAACCGCATTCAGCTTTCAGTCTACTTAAAAAGTTCCTTTTCATCGGTGCTTTTGGCTGAACGCGAACCTGAAAACAAAAAGGAGATGTAAATAGTCTCTTTTTTAGAGTCTCTATTTACCTTCAATAGAGCCGCTGTTTGAGTGAAACATAGCCTTCGTTTTATGCGAATAGAGACTCTGATTTACTAACCCGGCATGTCAACGACTTTAATCCGACATATCAATGTCGCTCCTAAGAGGCTGAAAGCATTCTCCCTATCCAGAATCCCTTCCTGCGGGGGATACAAAAATCCGGTTTCAGCCGTTATCGCTCTTTATCAAGGCGTTTACGAACAAAACTGAAACGGCTGAAACCGGATAATAGCGTAAAGATTCAGTAGGAGAAATTTAATTCAAAACCATAAGTCATAAGAAAGATGTACAAAGATGAACTAACAAGTAGAGATCTGGAGTATTCTTTTGGGAGATAGATTGATAGTCTGGAAGTATGTTTGTGAAGTATGTTTCTAAAATAGAGGGTAATCCATTGGATTACCCTCTATTTTATCATTTCTATGTTACCTATTCATTATGTTTATTCACTTTTGGGTTCGTAAACATTAAATTCTGTAACATCCGTACGACCGTTTGTAGAGATAGTGATAATCTGATATTTTAGATATCGCGTAGTAATAGGAGAGATGAACGTGATGTTTTGTGTACTATTACCGGGTATTGCTAATGAACTCAATGATTTCCATGTCGTACCATTTTCAGACTGTAATATTTCCACTTCTCTAGGAGCATATGCATTTCCCCAATGATTCGTTTTGATGCCTGTTAAAACCTTAGTTTCTCCTAAATCAACGGTGAACCAGAAGCCTTTATTATTCAGAGCAACGTCAGTTCCAGTCTTGCCATCAATTAAATTATTAGGTGCGCCGTCTACTCCTTCTTCCACATTAACAATCCAACCTGCACGATTACTGATAAGTTGGCTATTGCTAGGAGTACCACTTTTTAGATTACAGTAGGCAGCTTTATTAATGATGACAGGTAAGATACTTAAATTACTGCTAATGACAGTGTTCTTATCATTGGTAGTTACATTACTGATTGATACACTGAAAGAGAAACTTGTTTTTTCCATGATACTGGCGAATATCGTTGGATCGACCGTTGCAGTGATTTCTTCAGAAGTCATCTGTCCTTCTTTGAGAGTAACCTGTGAGGAACTTAAAACGATCTGGCTTGCATCAAGCCCTTCTGTTTCACTTTTT
>QWCE01008699.1_pt1 | contig 14279 bp, 7 predicted proteins | sample 1972531 | NCBI WGS metagenome assembly QWCE01 (sample SAMN09866716, study PRJNA288562) | Human gut metagenome isolate term4_stool, whole genome shotgun sequencing... | reverse complement strand
CCATCCTCTTCGGTGGCCGCCGCCCCGACACCGTTCCGCTGGTCTCCGAGGCCTACAGCTGGAACCACGGCGTGTACATCGGCGCCACCCTGTCCTCCGGCCAGACCGCTGCCGCTGAAGGCCAGGTCGGCTCCATCCGTCGCGACCCCATGGCCATGATCCCCTTCATCGGCTACAACGTTGGCGACTACCTGCAGCACTGGGTTGAGATGGGAGAAAAGGGCGGCGACAAGATGCCCAAGATCTTCTACGTCAACTGGTTCCGCAAGAACGATGATGGCAAGTGGCTGTGGCCCGGCTTCGGCGACAACAGCCGCGTCCTCAAGTGGATCGTTGACCGCCTCGAAGGCCGTGTTGAAGCTGACAACACCATCGTTGGCCAGACCGCCCGCGTTGAGGACCTCGACCTCTCCGGCCTGGAAGGCTACACCGAGGACGACGTCAAGGCCGCTCTCGCTGTCAACAAGGCAGACTGGGAGCGCGAGCTTCCCGACCTCGACGCTTGGTTCACCAAGCTCGGACCCAAGGTTCCGCAGGAAGTTCTCGACGAGTACGAAGCCCTCAAGCAGCGTATTGCTGAGGCCTAATCGGACTCGCTGAGCTCCCTCCGAGCTCACAAGCATAAATAGTGCCCTCCGCTATCTCGGTAGTGGGGGGCACTATTGCTACAATACTGGTGATCACACCTGTCACAAGGAGAACATCTGTGCGCAACAATCGCATACTTAACACCAGCCTCACCGCTGCGTTAGCTGCCACCCTCACAGGTGCCATCGTCCTCACCACACTCACCCCCGCCACCGCCGCAGATAGCTCCGTCACCCCCCTCACCATCCAAGACGCCCGCAGCGCCGCCCGCGCCGGCTACCCCAGCGCACTCGAACTCACCCACCACAATCGCGCTGCACTCCGCGACCACTCCGCCATCCCGCGCGACCTCATCGGCGCCAACAACCTCATCTCCCCCGCCAGCATCGGCCGCGGTGACCTCACCCCCCGCGACCCACTCCACATCATCTTCCTCCCCGACCGCGCCGGCCAAGAACTCATCACCGAACCAGTAAAAATGCTGACCGGTAACTTCTCCCACGCCAACCTCGTCCTCGGCCTCAGCCGATACACTAGCGTCACCACACTCGACGCAGCCAACGCAGAAATCGTGGGCAAACCACTAGTCGGCGTCGCCGCCGCCAACAACGTCTCCCGCGACGCCGGAGTCTGGGGCGCCGACGTCGGCATCACCTGGGACGTCGGGAACGGCCGCACCCTCATCGCCTTCGGCGACAACTACGGTCCCGGCCACCTCGGCCCCATGAGCCGCTTCCGCGGCTCCGCCCTCGCCTGGGCAGACGTCAACAACCCCTACAACGTCCGCACTACCCAATTCTTCACCGGCTACGAAAACAAAGCCGAAGAAATCGTCAACTCTGGACACGGCCACAACCGCGAACTCTCCAAGATCCCCACCGCCGCCATGTCCCTCCACGGCGTCCAATACATCGACTTCATGTCCGTCCGCCGCTGGGGCGACCCCGGCATGTGGACCACCAACTTCTCCCACATCTACCGCTCCACCGACTACGGCCAAACCTGGCAGCCCACCCACATCTTCCGGCCCAACCGCGGTGGCTTCGCCAACTTCCAGATGGGCGCCTTCGTCAAACACGGCCGCTACGTCTACGAATTCGGTACCCCCAATGGGCGCATGGGTGACGGATACCTGGCTCGCGTCCCCGCCCGCTCCTTCGAAGAACTCCACGCCTGGGAATACTGGAACGGCAAAAAGTGGATTAAGGACGAGTCCGCCGCCGCAGCCCCCGTCATCCCCGGCCGCATCTCCGAACTCACCGTCCAATGGAACCCGCGCCTTAAGCGCTTCATGATGCTCACCCTCGGCAACGGCGACAACATCTACCTGCGCTACTCCAAGGACCTCATCAACTGGACCAACCGCTACCTGCTCATCCCCACCCAGCGGGCGAAGATCTACAACCCCTACTTCCTGCCCAAGCAGAGCGGCCAGACCGTCTTCTTCACCCTCTCCTCGTGGCTGCCCTACCAGGTGTCCACCGTGAAGGCGATACTGCCGACCGTCGACCACATGGAGAAACTGGCCTACACCTACGTACCGGAAGACAACCGGGGGGAAATCGCGAAGTTCCTCTTCCCCAACGGATTCCCGCCTAAGCCCGGCATAGTCCGCCGCTAAGGCACCTCCCGCTTCCGCAGCACCGTCACCAGGTTGCTCACCGCCACCTCCCGGAACCCCGGCACATTCACCATCCACCACGCCCAACCCGGGTGGTAGCGGGGAAAGAACCCCACCACCTCCGCATCAGGCTGAAGGCGGGCCCACTCCATACCCTCCCGGCAGCCCACCGCAAACAGCGACCGACCAAAATAATTCTTCGGCGGGTGCCCATGCCGCCACTCATACAACCGCCGCGCTCTTTCCCCGCCCAGATAGTGGGTGAGCCCCATCTCGTGCCCCCCAAAAGGCCCGTACCACAGGGTGTAGCTCACCACGATAAGCCCACCCGGCCGGCACACCCGAACCATCTCATCGCACATCCGCCACGGCTCTGGCACATGCTCCACCACATTGCTGGAATACACCACATCTACCGTATCGTTAGCAAACGGCAAATCCATGCCGGAACCCTGCACGGTCAGTCCCCGCACCTGCTGCTCCAGCGGCAAGCCGGCCGCATGGAGTTCCCGTAGATCTGGCTCGCAGCCAATGTAGCGCACACCCCGCCGCCCAAACTCGCGGCCGAAATAGCCGGGTCCACCGCCCACATCCAGCACCGTCGTCCCCGCCAGCGAGCCTCCCGTCGTCCCCTCCCACAGCAGTTCAATGACGTCCGCAGTATCGCTGGCAAGGTTGCTGTAGAAACGGTCCGGGTGGCGCTGTTCATCGGGGAAGCTGGTGAGCAAAGCCCACGAGCGGGCCAACGTGGCACGGTGGCGCAGAGCGCGGAAAGCAGGCGGGGTAGAGGTCACACTGTGAGCCTACCGGGCAGAGCGTCAGGAAGGCCGGATGAAACATGCCGGTTGGTGCAGTGCGCGGCGCCGCTAGGTAGGTTGGAGGGGAGAGGAAGGAGCCCCATGGCCACAGTATTACTGCTGTGTTGGCGCGACAGCGGCCACCCCCAGGGCGGCGGCTCCGAACACTACCTGGAAACCATGGGGGAGGCCCTCGCCAACGCCGGGCACCGGGTGTATTACCGCACCGCCGCCTACCCGGGCGCACCCGCCCAACAAGACCATAACGGCATCCGGTTCAGCCGCGGCGGTAACCGCATCACCGTCTATCCGCGAGCATTGGCGGCGCTCGTCTGCGCCCGTTGGGGTCGCGGGCCCTTAGCGGACATGGGTGTGCCGGACGTCATCATCGACACCCAAAATGGGGTACCGTTTTTCGCCCATTTGGTGAGCCCCGCCCCCGTCATCATCCTGGAACACCATTGCCACCACGAACAGTGGCCAGTAGCGGGGCCAGGGTTGGCGCAGCTGGGCTGGTGGCTAGAGTCTTGGCTCTCGCCCCGCGTACACCGCGACTGCCATTACATCACCGTATCGGAGGCCTCGAAGCGGGAACTCCAGCGGTTGGGCGTGGACGCGGCCCGCATTGCGGTGGTACCCAACGGATGTACCCCCCTCAGCGCCGATCAGCCGGTCCGCCTCGCACCACTGGAGGGAGACGCAACGCTACGCCTCGTCACCCTCTCCCGTCTTGTCCCCCACAAGCAACTCGAACACGCTCTCACCACCCTAGCCGCGCTACTACCCAGCTACCCTCATCTCCACTTGGACATTATCGGTAGCGGCTGGTGGGAGGCGGAACTACGCCAGCATGCCCGCCGCTGCGGCCTCACCGCCCAGCAGGTCACCTTCCACGGACACGTCACCGACACCCGCAAACACCAGCTCCTCGCGCAAGCGCACCTTCACCTCATGCCTTCCCGGAAAGAAGGCTGGGGTTTGGCTGTCATGGAAGCGGCACAACACTGTGTGCCCACCATCGGCTACCGCAGTTCCGCCGGGCTTACTGACTCTGTGGTGGATGGGGTGACGGGTCTGCTGGTGGATAGCCTGGAGGGGTTCCGGGAGGCCACGCAGCGGCTCATCGACAACCCGCAGCTGCGGGTTCAGATGGGGGAGGCGGCCCAGCAGCGAGCCTACGGATTCTCCTGGGAGGCCTTCGCGGCACGCTTCCGGTCCTTAACGATGAGCCAGGTCATGGCGGTGTAGCCCACCAACATCAAGAGCAGCCACACAATGTGGAAGGTGAATGCGAAGGCCCACTCCCAGCGGGTGGGGGAGTAGTCGCGGCTGACGATCCCCGGCACCCGGTAGAGGGTAAGATCGGGCGCCGTCACCACCGGCTCCAGCCCCCGCAGCGTATTGCGAAACTCCAAAGTGTCCGGAACCTTCGGCGCCACTACACTCTCAATGAGCACCCAGCGCACACCAAGGGAGGCCAGTACACCAGCTGGCGCACCCTGCAGCAGCGCCTGCTCCACGTGGTGGGCGCGCAGATTCTCACCGCGTACCACCACCGTGTTGTGTTCATCCTGGCCGTCAAGGGTGCGCGTCATTTGTACTGGCAGATCGTCGGCGTTCAATACTTCTACCGGCACCAGTCGGGGGGCGGGGTCCAGCACCGGCCGGTTCTCGGCGTGGTCAAAGACACGTAATTGCCCGGCGGGCAGCACTGCCATGTCGCCGTTGCTCCCCTCCACCGCCTTAATGATCTCGTTCCAGGAGGAGGAGTAGATGACCGGCTGCAGGTGTTTTCCGGTAGCTAGCGGCGCGTCGGGAAGCATCACAATAATGAGCATGCAGAGCAGTGCGATCGCCCCCCGCGTGTCCACCCGCGTCCCAAACACTTTGTGGCGATAGCTGAACTCGTAGACAGTACGGGCACAGGCACTCATGAGCACCGCATAGATCGGCATCATCAGCGCCATCCACTTCTGGGTGTCGCGGAACAGGCCTGCCCCCGGGATATGCTCCACCAGCCACACTGCTACTTGGGTACCAAAGGGATAGGAGAAGAAAGTGACAATGAGCGTAGCGAAGAGTGCACCACCCGTCCACAGGTAGACGAGCCGACGCGTCTTGGAGCGTCGGAAGCGCCACACACCAATGCCCAACAGCACTAGCTGGAGTGCCAGGGCGAAAAAGATGAAGAAGCTGGAGCGGCTAGCCGGCACTACGTCTGCATTCCAAATTCCGCCCAGGCTGATGAGGGAGAAGAACGTCCCCAGGGACCCCAGTGGGCCTTCCCCGCGGGCGGCAAAGGCGGAGATGCCGGCGCTGTCCGACAGTGAGGCGGGCCCGTTGTGGGCGACCTGTAGGAAGGAAGGGTAGAGCCAGGGGAGGGTGACGAGTAGTCCGATAGCCAACACCACTAGCACGCGCTGCCAGTATTTGAGGGGGCTGGAGGTGTGGTCGATGGCGAGACGGAGTTCCGCCACGTCGATGGGGCGTTTGGGGAGGCCGACGGAGATGACGGCGAATATGATGCCCATGACGGCACCGGTGGGGGTGAAGCCAGCGACCGCTATGGAGGCGGCTAGTGCAGCCCAGGCGGTGAGGCGAGTGTAGCGGCCGGGGGACATCACCATGGTGCCAGTGAGGCCGATCCAGGGGAGTGCCCCATAGCCCACTAGCAGCGACCAGTGCCCTTGCAGAAGGCGTTCGACCACGAAGGGGTTCCAGATGGCGAAGGTGGCGGCGACGAGACCCTGGGCAAGTGCTTGCCCGCGGGTTCCGGGGAAGAGGAAGTACCAGCCGAGGCAGGCGGCGCCGAGGCCGGCGAGGATAAGGGCGAGGAAGAGGAGGATTTTGACGGCCAGGCCACCGTCCATGAATTGGGAGACGATGGCGAGGAAGGCGTCTTGGGGAACAGCGCGAGCAGTGGTGTCTCCAATGCCGAGGGCGGAGGGGGTGATGTAGGAGCGGGGGGTGGAGACGGCATCGCGGGTGAGGAGGTAGCCGCGTTTGAAGAGGGGCCACAGGAGGACGCAGGTGAGCACAATGCACCATAGGCTGACCCAGCCGAGGGCAGCGTTGACGGAACGGAGTGCTCTGCGCGACATGCTTCTATTGTGCCTGAAGGGTCGTGAATTGTACGAGCATCATAAAGAAAAATTGAGGTGGGGCGGCATAATGGAGGCATGTGTGTGTTCCGCTCAGCTGCTGCTTCGGAGCCCGCGCCCGCGAGTGAGCCGGGCGTGTGGAGCGAGCGGGACGTACAGAGCGATCGAGGTGTAAGGGGTGAGCCGGGCGAACGGGAGGACGTGCGGAGTGCGCGGGACGTACAGGTCGGGCGTAGTGATCGGAGTGTTCGGAGCGTAAGGAGGCCGAGCCGGGGGGAGCTCGCCCGCGGTATGGGGTGGGTGACTGCGGGCAGTATGCTCGCCAATATCCTGGGGTACCTGCTGCATATTGCTGCCACGAATCTGCTGGGTCCCGCCGGGTATGGCCAATTTGCGGCGTTGATGGCGGTGCAGGTGGTGGCGGCTGTGCCGGCGTTAGCGGTGCAAACCGTGGTGGCGCGGGAGCGGGCGACGGGGACGGCAGCTGCTGGGGCCCGCCGGCTGGTGTGGCACACCGGTGGGGTGGTGTCGGTGGTGGCGCTGCTGGTAGGGGCTGCCCTGACGGCATACTTTGCGCACTGGTCTGGGTGGGTGACTCTTTCCGCGCTACTCGCAGTGCCGGTGTTGATGGGGCTGGCGGGGGAGCAGGGCATCCTGCAGGGCGAGCAACGCTTTGCGGCGCTGGCTGCGGTGGTGGCGTTGGCGGGGGTCGGCAAGGTGGGGCCGGCGGTGCTGGTGCTGTGGCGAACTGGCTCGGTGGGGTGGTCGTTTGTGGCGTCGGCGGTAGGGTATGCGCTGGTGTGGGCGGTGGTGCGGGTGCTGGCGGGGCGGGCACCGTCACCCTCCACATCTGGCAGTGCCGCCGCGGGCGTGTCCCTGTCCGCGGTGTGGTGGGCTACCCAGGTGCAGTTGCTCATTATGGTGTTCGCGCAGATAGATATGGTGCTGGCGCAACGGGTGCTCACCCATACTGATGCGGGGCTCTACGCGGCGGGAGGCATTTCCACCAAGATAGCGTTCTGGCTGCCGGCGGCGGTGGCGTTGGTGTTCTACCCGCAGTTGGCGGATGCACAGGCGCGGCGGGGGGCGTTACGCCGGGCACTGGGGTTGTTGTGGGGTGTGGGGGCTGTGGTGGTAGCGGGTACCGAGGTGGTGTCACGCTGGGTGCCGCTGGTGTTGGGGGAGAGGTTTGCGCCGGTGACGGGGTTGCTGTGGCTATTTGCACTGCTGGGGGTGCTGTTGAGCGTGCTGCAGGTGCTGTTGGTGGGGGCTATTGCGGTGGAGGGGGAGAGGTTCACCCTGGTGGTGTGGCCGCTATTGGTGGCCGAAGTGCGGCTATCCGTACACCGGTGGGGCTGTTGGGTACTGCGGTGGGGTGTGCAGCTGCTGCGCTGGTGGTTGTCGGCGCGACGGAATGGCGCCGGGCGGTTGGCACCCGGTAGCGAAATCGGGTGGTCTAGCGAGGGTGAGGTTGCTAGCGGGCCGCGTCTTCGCGGTCACCGTCGAGCGGCAGGTCCTCCCGCACAGCACGGGTAATGCGCTCCCACTCGCGGGTCCTCTTCACCACGGTAAACCAACCAAACACCAGCAGAATCAGGCCCACACCACCCAACACCCAGCCGGCCACGGTCGCGCCCTGTAGCAGGGCATAGGTGGACTTTTCGTCACCCACCACGTTCTCCGTGTCCTTCTCCGACAGGTTCGTATCCGCCTCCACCAGCGTCACGGTGGGGTTATCCAAGCCCGCCTTCATACCGTTGTCGTGGAGGTAGGCGCTGGCGCCGTCCTCATCCTTGGCAGCAAACCACTGGAAGTACTCGTGCTTTTTGAGGATCTGCCCGGTGGCCTGGGAAACTACCAGGTCGCGCTCTTTGTAGTAGTAGGTGTAGTAGGGCACCACCTTGTCGCTGCCACCGTTTTTCCATACGCTCGCCGGCTCATCAAAGCGGTAGGCGGAGAGGGTGAGTTTGTCGATGAAGGAGAGTTTCCCGTGGTCGTCGCGCAGCGCCTTCTCCCACACCTTGTACAGATTGGTGGGGCCCACAACCTGCTTAAATTCCAGGGCTTTTACCCCGTCCACTACGGTTTCCCGCACGGGGGTGAGGGGAATGGATTGCAGTATGAACGGGTCGAAGTAGGTGTAGTGGCCGTCCAGGCTCATATTGTAGGGGAACTTGTACTGGTAGCCGGTGCGGTGGAAGGGCTTGATGGGGTCGTTGGCGCCAGGGTTCGCCGGGTCGGCGTTGGGGTAGATGATGGATTCACCGGTGGGGGCGCTGGTGCGGCGGTCGGTGGTCACCCGGTCGATGTAGGAGGTGATGATGCCGGCCTCCAGTGTCTTCCGGTCCTTGCGCCAGAGGGTGTAGCCGGCCTGGTAGGTGTTCACTTTCTCGTTGGCAGGTTCGGCGCCGAAGACGGTGGTGCGGCTGCTGAGGGGGACTCGGGTGTCGATGAAGCAGAACATGGGGAGGCGCCAGGTGGCGGGGTTGGGCTGCTTGCATTCGGGGCGGTCCGCGTTGCCGGCGGTGGGTTTCTGCTGCCGGTAGGCGATGGGGTCAAAGGCGGTGCCTTCGACGGTGTCCGTGGTGTAGGTGTTTCCGCTGTTGCCAGGCCCGATGGCGAGGGGGGTGATGGAGAGGCGTGGCACCAGGAAGGTGGGGAGGAGAATGCCGACGACCAGAAGGAAGGTACCTAGGCCCGCGAGGATGCTGGGGAGAAGTATCTTGGGGCTGTCGGAAGGGGCTGCCATGGGGTCTCCTTCGCTGGTCGACAGTGGGTGTTCTGGGGGAGTTTATAGTAGGGGTGATGGTGGTTCGTGTGGGGCCACGAACCACTACCCGAGTGCTACAGCGCGGGCTCCGGGAGGGGGTCGCTGCCATAGCGTGAACGTGCGGTGGCCGCTGGCGGCGGTGCGCCACACTGCCGTCTATACAAGGCCTATCAGGAAAAATACTAACACAGGACATTTTTGCACTATGGAACAGCCGCGGTTTTTTATCCCCGCTTTGGAGGGCGTGCGGGCGCTGGCGGCGTTGGGTGTACTCACCGCTCATGTGGCGTTTCAGACGGGGGCGGGGTGGCAGTGGCTGTGGGGGCGCCTGGATTTGTGGGTGGCGGTGTTTTTTGCGCTGTCCGGGTTTTTGTTGTGGCGGCGGCAGGCTCTTGCCGCCCGGCAGGACGTTGGTGGGGTGCGCCCATCGGTGGGGCGCTACTATCGGGTGCGCTTCGTTCGCATCATGCCCGCCTACTGGCTGGTGGTGGTGACGGTGCTACTGCTGTTCCCGGGTGGCCAGCGGCTCTCCTGGGAAGGGGTGCTGTCCAACCTCACTCTCACGCAGGTGTATGTTCCGCTCTCGCTCACCGATGGGCTCACCCAAATGTGGAGTTTGTCCGTGGAAGGCGCGTTTTACCTGCTAGTGCCGCTGGCAGCGTGGGTGTTGTGGGGGTTGCGGGGGAAGCGGGCGCGGTGGCGCATCTCCACTATTGGGGTGGTGTGCGCGCTGTTCTTGGGCTGGGCGTGGGTGCCGTTGGGGCAGGTGTGGGTGCCGTTGGGGGGCCTTAACGGGCAGATGCAGTTCCCGGCATTCATTCCCTGGTTTGGGGTGGGGATGCTGCTGGCGGAAGTGTGGGCGGATTGTTTCCTGGGGTTGCGGGAGCACCGCGGGGTGAAGGCACTGGTGCAGGTGGGGTGGCTGAACCCAGTGGTGGTGGCGGTGCTGTTTCTGGTGGCGGCGCAGCCGTTCATGGGGCCGGCGGCGTTTGTAGAGCCTTCCCCGCGGGCGTTTGCGTTGCGGATGGTGATGGGTGTGGGGATTGCCTTCTTCTGTGTGGCGCCACTGGTGGTGGGGCCGGTGGGGGCCCGTCACCGTGTCCTGTGTAGTGGGGTGTTGCAGGCGGTGGGGCGCTGGTCTTATGGGATTTTTCTGTGGCATCTGGTGGCGTTGTGGGCGGCCTTCCAGATTCTGGGGGTGCCGCTGTTTAGTGGCCACACGTTGGGAGTGTGGGTGGTGACGGTGGTGTTGACGGTGCCGCTGAGTGCCGCCAGTTATGCACTGGTGGAGGAGCCGTTGCGACGGCGATTGCGCGCCTGGGAGGCACGCCGGGTGGTGGCGGCGCCTGAGGGAGAGGCAGCGGCGGCACCCAGTGTGACAGTGGAGGCGGCACTTGAGTCGGCACCCGGTACCACAGTGGCGGCACCAGCTGAGGCCTAGCGTTTCCGCAGTGTGCGGATGCCGTGGCGCCAGCCGGCCGGCAGAGGGGTGGTGGCGAGAGCTAAGGCGACGACGGCAATGAGGGCGCAGAGCTGGGTGAGCCAGTGGTCGCCGGCATAGCTGTGGCCACCGGTGAGTTTCCACGGGTGGGCGGCCAGTAGCAGACCGCTGAGGACTGTGCCGGCGGCGGTAAGAAGCGTGGCCCAATGGTAGCGGCCACTGTCTCCGAAGGACTGGCGGGGGTGGGGGCTGGGTGCCGTTACTGCACTCCATCGCCATCCTAGGGGGCTGTCGGAGGTGGGGGAATCCAGTCGACGCAGTCGCACCCCACCGACTACCGTGAGTACGATGAGTAGCAGCACTAGCACTCCGCCTACGCCCAGCACAGTGCGGTAGGGAGTGTTGGGGGTAAACCGAAGTGTCACTACTCCTTCCGCTCCTGCGGGCACCAGCCACGCCTGCTGCCAACCATTGGCAGTGGTGGGCTGCAGGGTACGCCCATCAGCGAGGGTGGCCTGCCAGCCCGGGTTGACGCTCTCCGGCACCACCAGTAGGCGCGTGCCCATACTCGGCCCAAACTCCAGGCGCCGCAAACTGTTTCCCCACTCCAGCAGACGTGGCTGGGTGGAGTGGTGGCGGGTACTCAGGCGTGCCGCCTCAGCCAGACGGCGTTGGCCTGCAGGGCTTATCAGTTGTAGGGTGTCCACCACCAGGTTGCGGCCCGCATGGCCTTCCACCCGCACTTCCCCGGCGGGGAGCAGCACTGTGGCCGGTTGGCACGCCACCGCTGGCACTGTCTCGCCGCGCTGCAGTGCCGCCGCGATGTCCGCCGTATTACCCTCCAATCGTAGCGGAATGCGTTGGGGGACGGGGGAACTGGGGGAATTCTCTAGGGAGTTCCAGGCGGCGGCCTGTTGTGCACTGCCCGGGGTCACCACCAGCGTCAGCCCCCCATCACAGCCCGTGTTTACCCGTAGGCGTGGCGGGGTGGTGGTGGACACCTGCGCAATTCGGGCACTGTTCAGCCGCACCAGCATACGCGCCGTCACCTCCGCCTCCCGCGGGGTGGTGATGGTGCGACGCAACACCCCCGGCTCCTCCGGTGGTTCCACTAAAGACGGGTCGCATACCGTCGCCCCCGTGGGGCCCTCCGCACAGGGCAGTGCCCCCGAATAGTCCTGGTGCAGACTCCAGCCGAGCAGTGGCGGCACAAACTCCGCATGGTCGGGGTAACCCACCACTACTTCGCGGCCAATTTGTACCACGGTTCCTGTCCCGCTGGCGGTAGGGCGGCTGGTATCGCGCACCACCACTTCGGAGAGACCAAACTGGTCGCCGGCCGATCCGTCCCGCGTCGACCCCGCATAAATCCGCAGCCATGTCGTTGTACCTGGGGGGAATGGTATGACGGTGCGGTGACCGGGGGTGGTGGACACGATGGCGGAACCGGCATTGGTGTGGAGCACCAGCCGGTTGACGGGACTGCCGGGCAGCCCGCGCGGCACTGTCACCGTCACCGATCCCTGCGGAATTGGGTGGTTGAGGTGCACTGTTAGGGATTGTCCCACCGCGCTACCGGGGAAGGCAGAGAGCCAGGCACTGCGGGGGTTGCCGTCGAAGGCGGCGGCGGGGTCTGTCCCGGGGCGTACCTTGCCCAGTTGATCCGCGTAGCCGGTGCTAGAGCTTACCGTCACCTTGCCCCCATACCAGCGGGAGTAGACGAGGGGGGCGGCATCGGTGGCGTAGTCGGGGTGCCGGTTGCCGGTGTGGCGAGTGTCGCCTCGGCTGCGGATACCGGAGGAGTGGTGGTCGACCCGCCCGACGTCAGTTTCACGGGCTTTGGGGCTATCCGTGATGGTGAGGCCCAGCCAGCGCGGCGTGGTTGGGCCGCCGGCCTGAACTGTGCCCTGTGGGCGTCTGCCCTGTGGGAGTGCGTCTCGCGAGGGTACGCCCGGCCCCACCCCAGCTTGCTGACTGGCAGACTGCTGGCTGACGGTCTGCTGGTAGAGCCGCGTCACATGCCCGGACAGCATCCGCACCGTCGGAATCGGCTGCCCGAAACTCAGCGCAGTGTCGTTGAAGGAACTCAGCGCCTCCGGCCCGCCCGCTACCAGCGGCACCGAATCCGTATCTACCAGCCACGGGCCCCCAAAGGGGAACGAGCTCGGGGTATGTGGACCGTCCAGATCCACCTCAAAAATTTCGATAGCCGGATAGGCGGGGCGTGGCACATCCCGCAGGAAAAACGGCACCGGCTGGGGAGTATTCTCCGCCTGGTACCCCACCCCCGCCCGGGTCGCCGGGCCAAACTGTGCCACCCGCCGCAACCTGGGAGACCCCAGCATAGTTCGATGCACCAACAGCGGGCTGGCAGCATCACTCACTGCCAGGTTGAGGTCATTACGCACCACCACAAAACGAATACCCTGCCCCGCTAGCGTGGCAGCCAAACCCTCCGCCGGCCGCCCATCGGCCACCAGCTGCTCCACCGCATCCATCGCGCGAATCGTATTCGGAGGAACCAGGGGAATGATATCCCGCACCGCCCAGGGATTGCGGGCGAGGGGTTGCAGGGGTTCATCGCGGGTGAGGCCCCACAGTTGGCTGGCAAAATTCGCGCCCGGCACCACGAGGGCGCGGGCTGCCGGGGTGGGCTCCTGGGGGCTGCTGCCGGCTTCACCGCTGGGGGGTTCCGGGGCGTGGGCAGCCAACCATTGGGCGGCTTCGGACCAATAGTCGGGTACCTCCCGGTAGGTGCCTTGCGGAGCGAGACGCAGCGTCCAGGCGGGAGACACCGCCACCACCAGTGCTATCACCATCACCATGCCGGCTGCGACACGCGGCTGCCGCTCCGGGTGGGCCACGTCCGCCCAGGAATGGACGGGGACGCGGCTGAGCAGGTGGGTGAAGCCCAGGGCGAGAGGCAGGCGGAGCAGCGGATCGAATTTGTGGACGTTGCGGAAGGCCGCGCCGGGCCCGTCCAGGAAAGCCCGCACGTGGCCGGCGAAGGGTGCGTCGAGGGCCCCCACCCAGCCCAAGCAGAGAAGGGTAACGCCCACCAGGGCGATGGTGATGAGTCTCCCCCGGTGCGGCATACTGCGCAGGGTTAATCCTGCTAGGCCCGCGGCAGCCACCAGGGTGGTGGCGACAATAAGGGCAGGTTGGGTGACGAGCAGCGCCCCCGCAACCCGCTCGGTGGAAAGGTAGGGGGTCCAGGAGGTGGTACCGCGCAGTGTTTCCGACAGGTTCGCCCAACGGGTCGTCACCTGGGCGGATTCGATGTAGTCGAGGAAGGGCGGAGAGTAGCGGCCCAGCAGCAGCAGTGGCCCAATCCACCAGGTGCAGGCCAGTACTCCGCCGAGCATCCACCAGCCGGTGAACCTGGTCCAACGGCCGGAGGGGCGGTGGAGGAGCCACCAGAGGATACTGACGAGCACCGCGGCAAGGGTGGTGGTGGCGTTGACGGCCCCCATGCAGGCGACAGCGACGGCGGAAAGAAAAGTGGCCTGCCGCAGCTGCGCCGGGCGCGGGCCACTGGCGCCGCTCGACAAGCTATTGCCGTCAAGCGCCCACACCACTGGTACGAGTACCCACGGGGCCAGCATGTAGGGGAGGGATTCGGAGCTTATCGCCCCCAGCGTGGTGAGGATGCGGGGGGAGAGCACGTAGACCAGCGCACCGGCGACGCGGCTGCGTGAGCCGCCGATGCGGAGGGTGCGGGCAAGCCAAATGATGCCCCAGAAACCGACCCAAAGGAGTAGTGCCCACCAGAGGCGTTGGGTGAGCCAGCCGGGGAGGTGCAGGAGGTGCCCGAGGGCAAAGAAGGGGCCTTGGGGGAAGAGGTAGCCATAGGCTTGGTTCCGGAGTTGCCCCATGGGGGCAGTGGAGTCCCACAGGCTGGTGGAGCGGGCGAGAAAACCGAGGGGGTTGGCGGTGAGGTCGTGTTTGGTGTCGGCGGCGG
>QWCE01004948.1_pt1 | contig 14280 bp, 9 predicted proteins | sample 1972531 | NCBI WGS metagenome assembly QWCE01 (sample SAMN09866716, study PRJNA288562) | Human gut metagenome isolate term4_stool, whole genome shotgun sequencing... | reverse complement strand
GGTCCCGCAAGTGTATAGAAAACATTATCCGCCTCTCTTGCAATAGAGGAACCAACCACATTTACAATTCCAACTGTCTTTATTCCCATGCTCTTTGCTTCCCTGAGTGCAGCGAGACTGTCAGCCGTTTCACCCGACTGGCTTATAATTATAACAAGATCATCTTTATCCAATATAGGTTTTCTGTATCTGAACTCTGATGCAAGTTCAACCCTCACCGGAATCCTTGCCATATCTTCAATGACATACTGTGCAACCATGCCCACATGCCATGCAGAACCACAGGCAACTATATGAATCCGGCTTATCGCTTCAATATCTTCCTTTGTAAGACCTACATTTGAAAGGTCAATCACACCGTCTTTGACAACTGAGTTAAACGTATCTTTGACAGCTTTTGGCTGTTCATGTATTTCTTTCATCATAAAATGCTCAAAGCCTGCTTTTTCAGCTGACTGCGCATCCCATTTAATCTCTTTTGACTCTTTTTCTATCTCATCTCCGTCAAGATTGTAGAAAGTAATCTCTCCGGCTTTTACTCTTCCTATTTCAAGGTTTCCTATATAATATACATTTCTTGCATATTTAAGTATAGCAGGAACATCTGAGGCAATATACGACTCTCCATTCGCAGTTGCAAGTATCATAGGACTGTCTTTTCTTGCAACATAAATTTCATTTGGATATTCCCTGAACATAACAGCAAGCGCATATGATCCACGAATTCTTATCATAGCATGATTTATCGCATCGACAGGTGTTCCCTCATACTTTTTATAATAATAATCTATAAGTTTTACTGCTACCTCTGTATCTGTAGCTGAATAGAACTCATACCCCTTCTTAGTAAGCTTATCCTTGAGTTCCTGATAATTTTCAATAATACCATTATGTACGGCTACTACATTTCCATCATCACTCTTGTGAGGATGTGCATTTGTCTCCGATGGTTCTCCGTGTGTAGCCCATCTCGTGTGACCGATACCACATGTTCCTGCCATAGCCATACCGTCATTTGTTTTTTCGGCTAAGACTTTAAGTCTTCCTTTTGCCTTTACAACTTCTATATCCGATTCGCCGTCTCTTACTGCAAGACCTGCTGAATCATATCCTCTATATTCAAGCTTTGACAAACTGTCCAAAAGTATCGGAGCAGCCTGGTGTTTACCTATAAATCCAACTATTCCACACATATTTTTTTGTAGTCTCCTTTATTATCTGCATAAAATCATAAACATTTTTATTATATTTAATTTTTTAGTAAATTGCAACATAAATAGAGCCTTAATCTCCTGAAAATAAAATAATATCGACATTCACAGCTTTTTTTCTTTCCTCTCTTGAAACCTGACGCAATAAACTATATAATGAAATTATCTTACAATAAAAACAGCAAAAACAAATCAATTATGAAACAATGGAGGTATTATTTTATGAGCGATACACAAAATTCAAGTTTTTCACTTTTAAACCAGAAAGAGATTGATTCCCTCATAGGTTTCCTCTCAGAACAGAAAAATTCTTTAAACAGTGATGTTTTAAGTCAGACAAGCATAGATAAACTTATTAAACTTATTTCAAGTGACAGTGACAGGATTATCACCGATGTGTTTGATCCATTTGCACATGTTGACAATTCCGTACTTGCCACACTCGGATTCAGAGAGGATGTGTCACAGCTTTGTGAGCTTAAATTTGCCGTAAACGAATCAAATGACTACATTATACTCACAGCTTACAATACAGTTACAAAGAAAGAGCTTATCATAACTCCAAATCTTATAAATGCCAACGATACAAAAGACTGGGGCTGCTCTATCTCACCTGTATTCTTCAACCGCATTGCTAAAGTATTTTCATTCAAATATACTCAGCAGACACATGATGCTGTATGCAACTGCTTTGCAAAGCATACATACGGTGATGCACATCATAAGATTCCTGAAATCTATCTCCCTGTCAATGAAAAGCTTTTGGAGTGCTTATTATAACTTTTAAACAGTTATGCCATACCTTATAATGCTCGCTCATTTCTATAAGCAGTGATAAAAAAACAGAAACACCTTTTTGCGATGTTTCTGTTTTTTTATCTTTTTTCGTATTTTTATCTTTACTTAAAATACCGTTTACTATTACTTATGTCAGACCTCTATAAAACATTCAGTTTCTTTTCTAAGTTTATCCGAAACATCCTGATTTGCTTCCATCTCTTTGTTTACATCATTCATGTCGGCAACCAAAGAATCAACACTCATAGCTGCACTTGTAACACCATCTGCACTCTCTTCAACAGCCTTCGTAATTCCTTTTATTGCTTCTGACATTGAACTTATTGTGCTCTGCAGGTCATCCGCCAATGATGTGAACTCTCCCATAATTTCTTTGATATGGAGTGAATCATTATTATAATGCTCACCACTTGAAACAAAATTATCATAATCAGGAAGTATAGTCTCATCCACATAATCTACTATTTTATTTGAGGACTTTATAAGACCGTCAACAGCAGAAATAACAAGTTCGTTTATTTCCTGAATATTGTTTGCAGTCTTTCTGCTCGACTCAGCAAGTTCTCTTATCTCGTCAGCAACAACAGCAAAACCTTTTCCGGCTTCTCCTGCTCTCGCAGCTTCTATAGATGCATTTAACGCAAGAAGGTTTGTCTGGCTTGATATACTTAAAATATCTGTTGTAAGCTGTGAAATCTTCTCAACCTGCTTACTCTCTTTCATGGCATTTTTAAGTTCTGCTATAATCGTGCCAACCATCTGTGTAGCTTCATCTTTGTTTGTTTTTGCAGTTTCCTGAAGTTTTGTTGCTCTCTCGTTCATCTCATTTGAATACTCAAGAACATTATTTGTCTCTTCAGCCATTCTGTCTACTTTTCCGTTTGCCACACCTGTACTTTCATCAATGTTCTTAACTGTTGCGGCAACTTCCTCCATAGTAGCAGACAACTCTTCCATAACTGCTGAAATATCACACGCACTTGAATTTGCAGTAGAAACCTTTCCGACAACATTTCCGACTGTCTCATCAAGCTGTTTTGAATTTGATGTAATCTTTGCCATAATTGACTGAAGTTTTTCTATAAATACATTGATATTGGCTGAAACCATTCCAATTTCATCTTTTCTGTTGAGACTTATTCTCTTTGAAAGGTCCCCTTTGTCATTATTTATCTCATCTATAATAACATCAAGCTCTCCGTCAATCTTTTTAAGAGGCTTTATGACTACAAATTCTATACATAAGATAACTAAAATCACAAGTATTGCAACTATAACAAGCACGACATTAGCTGCTGTATTTGCCTGTGAGCTCTTATTTGAAAGCTCCTTAACCTGTAAATTTGTAACCTTATCATTATCTATAATTATACTGTCTGCATAATCTGCCACTTTATCAGCATACTTGCTGAGATTGGTATTTGTTTCTTCAAGTGCACCTATAGAGTCTGTAGCTGCCATTTCCATAATTTCATCAAGCTTCTTCTCATACTCACTATAGTCACTTGTAAGTGTCTCAAGCTGCTTTTTTAATTTATCAGTCTGAAGCGTAGTTTTTAATTCTTTAAAATATGATGCATTATTGCTCTTAATCTCTTTTATTTCTTTTAGTATAGACTGTCTCTCACTGTCCTGTGACTTCTGGCAATATGACATAACATCTTTTTGCATCACTATTACATTTTTATCTATCTCATCCATACATATTATATTTCTTACCTGCTTCTGTGCAATATTTTTGCTTATTCCATTCACATTTCTTAATGACAATCCTGACATTACAAGTGCAATAACACTAAAAATTCCAAGTATAAGTACCGGAATTACAAGATATGTTCTCACACTTCTGGTTTTAAATTTCATTGATGTACCTCACTTTCATTTTACCCACTAAAAATCAATTTCGTATGTAATATCCAACAGTGTTATACTGTTTATACACTCTTTCGACCAGAAACTTAATAGCTGCTTATTTTTTCTGATTCGTCATCACTTTTCTCTATCTTTCTTATCACAGCATAATATCCGTCACTATCGTTAATCTTAATATAAACTCTGTCACCTACTTTATGTTTAAGCAGTGCCTCACCTATAGGAGACTCAATACTTACCATATTGTTTATTGCGTCAGACCTTATAGTCGTGACTATTTTGAAGCATTCTTCCATGTCATCCTCTTCGATATAGATAGTTACCGAATCATTCAACCCAATCTGTGACTCATCAGAATCATCTTCTATTATCGTCGCTGTTTTTATCATTTTTTCAAGATATCTTATACGACTCTCATTTCTGTTTTTAAATTGTTTTGCCGCCTTGTACTCAAAGTTTTCGCTTAAATCTCCTTGTGCCCTCGCCTCTTTTACATCTTCCAAAGCCTGTTTTCTTACAACAAGCTTTCTCTCATCGACCTCCTTCTGCATTTTTTCGACATCTTTCCTAGTCAGCCTGTCATACATATTTACCAACTCCCATAATTTAATAAACATATATTACCACTTTTCTTTAGATAAAACTATACTAATTTTGTTTTTTATAAACTTTTTTTATTAAATGATACTATTTACATCTTCAATTTTGACAATAGCTTATAAACATCGCAGTAACCTGCCATTATTATATGCATATATTCATATTAAAGAGAAAAAATCCCAAAGAATATAAATTTATCAGTTTAATAATTTATATCTTAGGGTTTGAAACTCTTGCTATATCTTACAGGAGGAAAAATATATAGCACTCTTTTTTAACCAGGCAACACTTTCCCACAACGGAAAGTCAACCGTTTCCAACATCACTACAGGCGAAATAATCGAGGCTGTGACTGCAACAAAAAAAGCTGTAATACCAACTTACAACTCTGACAGCACCATAACTTATGTTATAAGCCTGTTAAATTCAAGTAATACCCCTGTCTCAGGTCTTACAATAACAGATAATCTTGGTGCTTACACGTTCAACACTCTTACACTCATTCCCCTTGATTATGTCGAAGGTTCAGTTAAATATTATACAAATGGTGTACTTCAGGCTGCACCTGCCGCAACAGTTTTACCTGAGCTCACTTTTACTGACATCTCAATACCTGCAAACGGAAACACCGTACTTGTATATCAGGCAAAAATCAACGAATCTGCTCCTCTTACAACCGGTTCAACTGTCACAAACACGGCAACTGTTACAGGCAATGCCATCACCGGTCCAATAACTGCCGCTGAGACAATAACAACCGATGATGCGGCTTCACTCAGCATCAACAAAACTCTTTCTCCGACAACTATTACCGAAAACGGACAGATAACTTACACGTTTATTATCCAGAACTTTGGTAATACTGCTGCCACTGCCGAAGATTCACTGAGCATATCCGATGTATTCACTCCTGCATTGACAAATATAAGTGTAACTTACAACTCTGCTCCTTGGACAGAAACAGGCAATTACACCTATGATACTACAACAGGCAGCTTTGAAACTGTTACCGGTAAGATAACAGTCCCAGCTGCCTCATATACTCAGGACCCTGCAACAGGTGCATGGAGTGTTACTCCTGGAATAACAACACTCACTGTTACCGGAACAATTTAAAATTACTGTCCGATATCATCTATCGTGATTTTACTCTCATGTGGAATAGGTTTCCACTCTACTTTCTTAAAGAGCGCTATGTATTTTACATAGCGTTCTATTACGTCGTATAGCGGCCATGTAAGACAATACAAAACTTTTTTGCCAAAACTTACTTTTTGTATACGTTTTCTTTCTATTATAAATATATAAATTGCCATCCATATGCTGGCAAGATACATTCCAATTCTATAGAAAAATCTTATCCAGATTACAAGCAGGACACATATAGCATATGACTTCCAGCCCGGTTCAAGATTCACAACAACATTTCCCGTAAAATGTCTTACAAGTTTTGAAAGCCATGTTCCATTTCTAAATATATACATCTGTCCGCCTGCATTGTATATCGTAAACGGGAACAAAAACAAATTCCAGACTATCCACTTAAATGCCGTAACTATCTGTTTTGGCAAAAGCTGGGCAAATGTATCAAACGACATAAATCTGTGTCTTATAGTACGCCATAAAAATCTGTACCATGTATCGTCTTTTTCCCATTTAGTGTTTTTGTCTATAAATATATTTTTGAAAAGTCCCCATCCGCTCTCGCCGAAAGCCTGAAGATGTCCTTTTGCCCATCTTAAACGCTGGCGCAATGCAACTCTTAAACTTGTCGGCTGCTCATCATAAAAAATCGCATCATTGTTGTATGAAATCTCATATCCGTTTACCACGCAGTCAGCGGTAAGTGACCTGTCCTCAGTAAGAGATGTATACTTCCATCCATCTTTTACTATCTCATTTGCAAACAGAAATCCCGTTCCCTGAATATTCGTCGCAAGATGCAGAAATGATCTTGTTCTGTGACGCTGTCTTATTGAGCGCAGCCAATGAATCGCATAAAGCGAAGCAATCCATCCCTCCGTCAGATTCTTTGTACTTCTGTACGATGTGATTATCTTCTCACCTGCATCGAAAGAGTCATTCATTCTTGAAATATAGTCTTTCTTTAAAAGATTGTCCGAATCAAAAATAAAATATCCCTCAAAAGATTGTATTCCATAATCTTTTTCAATCTGCTCAAAAAGGTATTTAAGACCGAAACCTTTTGTTCTCTCATCAGGATTATTGTGTTCATAACAGATTGCTCCAAGTTTCCTTGAAATCTTTGCCGTATTGTCAGTACAGTTATCCGCAACAACGAAAATTGTTATAAGCTCCTGTGGATAATCCTGTTTCTTTATGCTGTTAATAAGATTTCCTATAACCGGTTCTTCGTTTCTTGCCGGAATAAGCACCGCATATTTGTGATTGTGCTTTGCCGGCTTAAACTTTCTTGTACAAAAAAGCCCGATTATCATATACGGAACATCATGTATACTCAGTATCTTCATAAACATACCTATTGCTGTAAATAAAAACAGGCTCGGTGTATAAATATTCCCTAAAAAATGCGCTATGTTGCTTATAATATTCATTATTTTCTTTTCTCCACTCCCTGCTGTTACTGTACCGCTGTCTCTCTATTTATAATCTTTCAAAAAGTCATACTTTAATGTAAGGTCATTTTTCTTTATAAGTTCTTCAACTGTTTTACTTTTCTTTTCTACTTCATCCTCAGATATCTTCGCACCGTTTGTCACCTTTGCGTCAGATACATATGCACTTCCGTCATACCAGCTTGAATCCGAGAAAAATGCCAGCGGTTCGTAATCATCAGAAAGAATATCCTTTCCTATATAATAATTACTGTTGTAATCAATTCCAAAAAGATTTAACACCGTCGGCAGAATATTCATCTGCATATTTGCCTTATCAATCTTCTGAGATTTTACATCACTGCTCCATATAAAAAACGGTGTACGGTTTATAAGATTGTTGTCTGTCTCCTTGTACTTATCAAGAACCGACTTATCGTTTATTGTATAAAGATAGTGGTCTGCATATGCCACTATAACAGTATTGTCATAAAGATTATTATCCTTTAATGCCTGAATCAGCAGACCAACCATATAATCGGTTTCTCCTACCATGAGGTCAGCAACCTGTTCCTCCGAAAGCTTTGGAACTTTCCCTTTTCCATATTTCATCTCTGAAACAAGCTTTCCAACCTCTTTTTCGGTTGTGAATGGCGTATGCGGTGTATATGAGATAATGTAATCCACAAACTTATCATTTTGCTTAAACATCTTGTTATAGAAAGTCTTATTCTCAATAAGCTTTCTGTCAAGCTCATAACTCAAATCTTCCTTATCTTTGCTGTCAAGTATATCTTTAAGACCATAATAATTGTCGTAACCCCAGCTTCTATAATTTATTCCTCTCGAATAAAACTCACTGCTGTTCATATGGAACGCATTCACAGCATATCCCTGATTTTTAAACAGCTTTGCCATCGTATTATTAAATGTATTTTTATTAAATGTATACACATTTTCATTATACGATATAGGAGTTGTAAAACCTGTATTTACGGCAAACTCAGAGTTAAAGGTTGAACCGCCTCCCGTATATATCGAAAAATGATTTGTAAAATCAACAGACTCATTTTTAAGCTTATATAAATTTGGCGTATTCTTCTTTGTAAGAAGCCACTCATCCATACCCTCAAGCTGTAGAAATATTACATTCTTACCTTTAAACAAACCTGTATAATCATTCGGCTTTTTATCATCCTTCGCTTCATATATGTTTTTCAAAAACTTTTTGTCACTGTCACTTATCTTTTCCTTAGGTTTTAGAAATGTAATGTAAAAATTTCTTACAGTATATTCATAAAGACCTGAAACTTTCATACTCTTATTTGAATCACTGAACTCATTGTATACATTTCTCGCTTTCTTAAAGCTGTTCCACCTGAGATTTTTGTTGCCGCTTCCCATAGTAACAGGAATAAGCAGATGCAGACAGATGAATACTATAAACGAAATTAAAAGCTTTCTGCCCTGAAACTTCTCACTCTTTTTCATATTTATAGTGGCAGCAACCGCAAGTACAACAACAATCAGTGCGATTATATATACATACACCGGTGTATGCTTTATCGTATCACCTATATAAGAACTTCCCTCACTTGCAAGTTCCAAAAGTGAGAAATTAAAATAAAACGAAGTAAGCGGATAATATATCGCGTTTGTCAAAAACATAATAAAACTTATGATAAATATAAACCAGTAAAAAATTTTTCCAAAAATACCTTTTAGATATTTTGTAACCGCAATAAAAAGTCCCACCCATATTATAGTAAACAAATTCGGCTGAAGATAATATGCCGGGTAAAACTCTATTTTATGTCCCATAATCCTAAGACTTAAATCCATCACAAAAAATGGCAGAAACATAAGAATTTCACTCTTATTCAAAACTAAAAAGTCAAAAAAAACACCTCTGCTTTTATTTCCCGTATTTGAAGCATGTCCCATTCCATAAAAACTAAGACCGTGTCTTCTCTTAAAACCAAAAGAACCCATGTATTCGCACCCTCTTTAAAAATATTTTCAAACAGAGTTTAATATAACACATAGTTAAATTTATTTCAATTGTAATTCTATCAGCGCACATTCAATCGGTAGTAAAGCCCCTTCTTTTCCATCAGTTCCTCATGGTTTCCTTCTTCCGCAATTCCTTTGTCTGCTATGTAAAGAATTCTGTCTGCATTCCTTATTGTTGACAGTCTGTGTGCGACGATAAATGCAGTTTTTTCCGATAATATTACGTCAAGTGCTTTCTGTATCATATTCTCTGTTTCCGTGTCTATCGAACTTGTTGCCTCATCAAGTATTATGACTGACGGATTTTTAAGAATTATTCTGGCAAAACTGATAAGCTGTTTTTCACCTGCTGAAAGCCCTTCGCCTCTTTCTTCCAGTTCCTCGTCATATCCATTAGGAAGTCTTTCTATAAATTCATCGGCATAAATATATTTTGCCGCATTTATGCATTCCTCGTCTGTTGCATCAAGCCTTCCATATCTTATGTTTTCCATAACACTTCCCTTAAATATAAACGGATCCTGCATCAAAACTCCAACTTCTTCTCTAAGCGACTCCAGTGTTACCTTTCTCACATCATTTCCGTCTATTTTAACCGAACCATCTGTCACATCATAAAATCTCGTAATCAGATTTATGATTGTTGTTTTTCCTGCCCCTGTAGGTCCTACAAGTGCAATTGTCTCTCCCGGTTTTACATGAAGATTAACATTTTCAAGAATATTTATATCATCCTCATATGAAAATGTAACATTGTCAAAATCTACCTGCCCCCTTACATTTTTCAGAAAAACGTCCCCTTCTTCATCTTTTATGTCTACTTCGTAGTCTATTGTGTCAAATACCTGCTCAAGATTTGAACTTACCTGTGCCAATTGCTGTATTATTATAGCTATCTGGGTCAGTGGTCCACTAAAAAGTCCCATATAACTTATGAATGCGACTACTGTTCCCGCATCAACGTGACTGCTTCCATTTAATATAAGGTAAAGTGCCACTCCGTAAAGACAAAGAGTACCAATATTCCAAAATATCTCAACAATCGGCGTATTTAAATTATTTAATTTAACAATTCCCCACCATACATTAACACTCTGGTCATGTAAATCTTCATATATCTCTTTATTTTTCTTTACCCTGTTATAGTTCTTTACAATTTTTTCTCCCATTATGGTTTCAATAAGAAATGCAGAACGATTTGAAAGTTTTGCTCTGTGCCATGCAAATCTCCTTCTTATTTTATATCTCAGCAGCAAAACCAACGTCATCATCGGAATTGTGGTACACGCTACAATCAATGTAAGCTCCGGACTGAGCGAAAGCATAAATATCGTAACTATAACTATTTTTACAAGGTAAACTAAAAACATTACAACATAATTTGTAAAAAAGTTAGCGAGATCATTTATATAATCTGTCACACGCACAACTATTTTACCGTCGGGTCTGTTGTCAAAATATTCAAACGGAAGTTCCTGCAGTTTATAGAAAATATCTCTTCTCATGTCAGCAATTACGCTGTGTCCCATCTGTCCCATCATTCTCTGCTGTGCGTAAGTAAGCCCAATATCAGTTGCCGCAAGAAAAATAAGACCACAGACAACATAAAAAAGCTTTGCCATATCTTTCTCGATAACCACATCATTTATTATATATCTCAAAAGCATTGGCGGTAATAAAGCCGTACAAGCTGATACAAGCATAAGTACACTTACTATTATAAATATATGTTTATACGGCATAATGTATTTTAAAATACGTCCAAATTGTTTTATATCAATTTTTTTATGAACAACTTCATCCTCAAAATATGTATTCCTTTTAGCCATAATAATCCTCATTTCTGTTTATTTTCTAAGCTACAGTCTGCTTTGCCATCTGTGTCTTATACACACCTGCAAAATGCCCGTCAAGTTTCATAAGTTCATCAAATGTCCCTCTCTCAACAATCTTTCCTTTACTTAAATAAATTATCTCGTCACAATCAATAACAGATGACATTTTGTGTGCAGCAATAAAAATAGTTTTTTCCTTATAATATTTTCTCAGATTTTCAAGAAGTTTCTTTTCTGTTTCCGCATCCAGTGCACTTGTTGAGTCATCAAATACAAATACCGGTGCATCCTTTAACATTGCTCTTGCGATAGATACTCTCTGCTTTTGACCTCCTGAAAGTCCAAATCCCTTTTCACCCACTATGGTTTGATAGCCGTCTGAAAGTTCATTTATAAAATCGCCTGCCATTGCCCTCTTAGCACATTCCCTAACCGTCTTTTCATCAACATCGGGATTTGAAAATGCAATATTGCTGTCTATTGTATTTGAAAATAAAAATGCATCCTGAAAAACATAAGAAAATTTTTCTCTCAGTTCATCAGTTTTGTACTCTTTTATATTTTTTCCATCCATCGTTATCTGTCCCGAACTCACATCATTTATTCTTACCATCGATTTAAGAAAAATGCTCTTTCCGCTTCCTGTTGCTCCTACAACACCAACCTTCTTTCCATACGGCACAGACAGCGTTACATCATCAAGAACTTTTTTACCGCCAAGTTCTAAAGTTACATTTTTAAATTCTATATCTGGCTTATCAATATTTTTCGCAGAATATGTGCCATCCTTTATTTTTGTTTCACATGCCATAAAACTTCTTATCTTGTCCCCCGCAACAATCTGCTGCTGCATCTGGAAAAGCATATTGTTTATCTGTGACACATGATCCATAATCTTCATAACATAACCGGATGCCGCTACCAGAAATCCAACCAGCATCTGACCTTTTATAACAAGAATGGCACATAAAGCTATAGTGCCTATATAGGCAGCCTGCTTTATCAAACTGAATATAACTTCAAAACCCGCTGAAAGTTTAACCTGATTTATATATGAATTTTTCATATTCATATTTGATTTATCAAACTTTTCCTTTTCACGCCCCTCATTTGTAAACGACCTTACAAGTCTGACAGCTTCAATATTTTCCTGAACCGTAAGATTCATATTACTATTGCTGCTTCTTATATCCCTGTAATTCTTCTGCGCTTTCTTTCTGAACTTCAAAAGAGCAACTACAAAAAAAGGTGCAAGAAGTACAGGAATTATCAGAAGTGTTACATTTATTGATGTAAGAAGCATGGTACACGCCCCTAATACAAACATACTGTCAAACATTCCCGGTATTATTCTTCCAAACAAATCTTTCATCATTATGGTATCAGTATGAAGTGTTGTAAGAAGTTCTCCCGTGTTATATTCTGACACCGTCTGGCTGTCTAACTGCATAAGCTTGTCAAAAGTTACAACCCTTAAATCAGTCTCAAATTTCAATGCATATTTTTCAAGCATGGTATTTTTTATATATATGAATATAAGACGAAAAACAAGCAATGCCAAAAAGACAAACGCAATGTTGAAAAACAATTCAAAACTGTGTCTCTTACCATAATCACCATCTATCAGAAATGCAAAAACACCGCTCGCCTCACTGTCATTATCCATAATTACAAAATCAACAAAAGTAAAATAACCGCCGCCACAATATACTTTTTCCAATATTTAAAACCAAATTTTATCGCATCCATTTCTGTTCTTACCTTTCTTTTTAGTTTTATTTTTGTCTGAGAGTCTTATCGTGTGCGTACACGATTTTATCTCGTTTTAAGAGGGTAGGTAAATAATACTTATTCTTTACCTATCCTCTTTAATTTCAAAGTGTCTCGCCCTCAACAATATTATAATCAACAACGCAGTCTTTTATATCTTTTTCACCGTTTATCATTCTTATAAGATTCGTCGTAGCTTTACACCCGGTCGTTTTTATATTACAGTCAACCGATGTAAGCCTCGGTGACATATTATCAAGTATGGCAATATTATCAAAACCTATAATACCTACATCCTCCGGAACTTTGATATTATTTTCTCTAAATATTGTCATAAGCCTTACTGCCGGGGTATCGTTTCTGCATATAAAAACTTTTCTCTTGCCGTCTTTTCTTTTAGCTATATCTACAAGCTGCTTCTCGTCCATATCTTCAAGAATATTACTCTCTCCAAGCTTTTCATGATCTATTCCCTCAAGATAACCTATACGGCGCTGTTCTATAGAAAAGACATTGATTCCTCTCGATTTCATATTCTGAAAATGAGGATCAATATATATCATTTCATTGTAACCTTTTCCAGCAAGATAAGAAACAACATTTCTCATAATCAGACGGCAGTCAACATCCACATGCACAAAATCACACTCAATTCTATTGTAGATAGTAACTATCGGGATATTTAGTTTCTTTAAAAAAGAACTGAACTGCGCTCCTTTTCCCAACGGAAACAAAATAATCCCATCAACTCTGCGCTCTGCCATATACCTTATGGCTTCCATCTCTTTTTCCGGGTCATTATGAGATAAAGCAAGATTCACAAAATATCCATGTTCTCTCGCTGTCTGCTCAATACTCTCTACAAGAAGTGCAAAAAAGTTATTACTTAAATCTACTGACACTATTCCAAGCGTTTTGGTAATTCCCGTTGCAAGGCTTTTTGCCAGATGATTCGGTCTGTAATCCATCTGTTCTGCCATTTCAAGAATACGCTTTTTAGTACTTTCCTTTATACCACTCCTGTTATTAACAGCTCTGTCAACTGTCCCCTCCGAAACACCACATGCTTTTGCAAGTTCTTTAATAGTACATGAAATAAATATCACCTCTTTTTGAACATCATTTCGTGTGCGTACACGATTTTATATATAATAACATCTATTAAATTTTTTATCAACTGTATTTTTGTAAGTATGTTAAAAATAGCCACAGAAAACACGATAAAATCATGATATTCTATGGCTGCTTTGACATGAAGATTGATACCAAAAAAGATCCAATACACGAAAGAAGAACCGAATTTCGGAAAAATCCCAAATCGGTTCCTTTCGATTTTTGATATGTTATGTATATTTTGGAGACATATCTTTAATATCCAAAAAAGGGAGACTTTGCTTTTAAAAAAATTCCCCCCTCATGTGTTATATTTTACTCTAAGTAATATCTGTTTGTCAACACCAAATTTGGAAATATTTTTCCATTTATATCATCACTTCTTCTATAACGCATGTATGATGTTTCTTATCTTTTCCATCCGCATCATAACTAATTCCTACTAAGAGTATTTTATCACTATATCCTGACAGTGCTCCGTGATACCTTTTT
>QWCE01004300.1_pt1 | contig 14291 bp, 12 predicted proteins | sample 1972531 | NCBI WGS metagenome assembly QWCE01 (sample SAMN09866716, study PRJNA288562) | Human gut metagenome isolate term4_stool, whole genome shotgun sequencing... | reverse complement strand
TTCATAATTCCTCCTTATATTAATTTTCCAATTTCTTTACCTTAATAATTAATAATTCAAATTGTACTTGAGTTAAAAACTAATTAGTTTTCTTCAACTCTGTTTTTCTTCATTGCAATTACAGCTCCACTCATAAGAGCGATACCTGCTACTGCAAAGATAGCTGTACCAATACCACCAGTTTGTGGAATAGTAACTTTCTTATTTTCTACTTTTTGTCCGTAGTGTTGAGTTTCGCCAGCTTGTACGTCTTTTTCATATTTAAATTCATCTGCTTTTCCATCGTAAGTGCCTGCTCCAACAGTAAATTTAACTTCACCTTGAAGTTTTGCAAATCCTTCTGGTGCCTTAGTTTCTTCTAAGTACCATTCTCCTGCGCTTAGTCCAGTAACTTCAAATTTACCATCTTTATCAGAAATAAGTCTTACAAGATTAGCAGTATCTTTTTTAGCTGAATCAACTAGTTCATATTGAACTGCTGCTTCTTTTGCTGCTTTATCATAAGCTGCTTGTGCTACTCTTACTTCTTCAATAGCTTTAGTTCCTTCTTCGCCTTTTTGTTGTTCAGCAGTAAGCTTGTTGTATGCTGCAACCTTTTCGTCTAATGTAGCTTTTAATTCAGCTACTTTAGCTTTATCTTTTGCGATTTCTGTATCAGCTTTGTAAGCTAAATATTTATCATCTGCAGATTTTACAAGGAATTCTGCTCCTGCAAGTCTATTTTCTTGTCCGTCAACCTTAACGAATCTCTTACCATAAGTTACAACTTTTGGTTCAGATGGGTTAAGTGGCTTTGGATTGTCGTTGTCTTTGTTATTCTTAATTGTAACAACGCCGTTTTCAAAAGTTAGGTATTCAGGTTCATATCCTGAAACTCTTTCTTTTACTACATAAGTTTTGTTATCATCTAGTCCTGTGAATGTGTGGTTAAATGAATTTGCTGCATCTTGGTCATTATATCTCTTTGTTACAGAGTCAACTTCTGTTAAAGTTTCTCCATTCTTTTCATAAAGAGTATAAACAACTACTGCTGTCTTATCAGCTTCAGTTACGCCACCATCAGCCCAAGTTTTTTCAACACTAATTTTTTGGTTTTTAGGTTGTCCTTCTTTAGGTTTATTTTCAGGTCTTGCTTTGTGACCATAATCAAGAGCAACATCGTTTGTTTCAGGCTTTTCTACTACTGCTTTTCCGTTAAGAGTTGCAGAGTATTCAAATCTAATTGTAACTTCTTGAGTCTTAGCTGCTGCTGCTATTTTGTTAAGACCAGATTCAGTGAAGTTTACAGTATATCCTCTAGAATCTTCAACAACAGTATAGTCGCCTTCTGCTAGAGCATTATCTCCAGTCATTTGAGCTGAAGTAACTACTAATGATTTCTTATTGTAAGTAAGACCATCTGACATAGCATCTGTCCACTTTAAGAATTTGTAATCAGCTTGTTTAGGAACTTTAGTTTCTACTTGATATTCAACTACATCGCCAACTTTACGATCAACTGTATCTTTATCTCTTTGGTTGTCGTCAAGTTTGATTTCTGTATCATTTGCACCTGCTGTTCCTTTTTTAAAGTTCTTGTCGATTTTAGGTGCATCTTCAGTGTTCTTTGGATAAACGTGTGCGTTTTCAACAACACCAGTTTCATTTACCATTGGAAGTGTTAGGTAAACTGGAACTGCATACATACCAGTTAAAGTTTTTCCATCTTTTCCCTTATAAGTAGATTTTTCTTTTACTTCAAGGATTCTGTACTTACCTGCTGGTAATTTAGATGTGTCAAAGTTTTTGTTATTTTCAGTTAGCATTCCAAAAGCATCATCTTTACCTGTAGCTTTTGAACCGTCATCTTTAACATATTCCCAGTTTTGGTCATCTTTTTCGTCTTTTGTGTTAACTAGAGTGTCTTTTTGTTTTTGCCAAACGAAATAAACGCCTTCAATTTCCTTTTGACCGTCACCAAAGTATTTATCCATATCTTGGATTTGTTTTCCATCATACTTTGTTCCGTCAAGTCCTACTTGCTTACCGTCTTTGCCGAATTTTTCAGCATTGTCTGATGTCAATAACATTTTGTGAACAGTAACAGATTTAGTGCCTTGTTCTCCTGCAGCAAGAGCACTTAAAGGCATAACTAAAATCCCCATAACCATTACAAAAGCCATTAACAATGAGATTAGTCTTTTGTTCATATATCTCTCTCCTTTTATAAAATTTAGAGGGATTTTGTTTGAAAATGATTTCTGCGAAAGTTTACTCCCTCTATACAGAATAATCATACCCCTTTGCGATGCAATTTGCAATAGTTTTTTTAATAAAAGTATTACTTTTTTTATATGGGTCAGACTTAAAAATCCTCTTGGAAACTAAAATTGTATTTATAAAATACAATTATTCATGGAGATTAACTGGCTAACTATTCTGATTTAGCCCACATTATTAATTTTTATTTATGTTTGTTTTTGATCAAGTTTTACTTTCCTTTCTATTCAATAATTTTTATCTTTCTTAAAGATAGTGAATATAAGGTTTTCCCCTTTTGCCTTTATAAAACTTAATATTTTGCAATTCTATTCTATAGCCTTTTTCTATAGATAGTTTTTTTCTTCTATAGCTTGAAATTTAGGCTCTCATAGTTTTTTTAGAAATTAATATTTTTATTTTTTTATAAAAAATTTTTAATATTTTTTCTATTTTTTTATTTATTTGGGAATTTTTGTAATATTGGATTAATAATTCTTTTGTTTTTAAGATAATCTGTCTTTTAATCTTTTCTAAGCTTTATATTCCTTAATTTCTTTCTATTATATATATCCTAAAAAATACAATAGTTTTTTCAGCCGAATTTTTTACATGAATTTATTTTTTACTTTGCAATCCTTTACCAATTTTTGATTTTATTTTTACTTAAAAGAGCAATAAAAAATGCACTGTTTTAATAACAATGCATTTTCCTTCTATATATATTGTGTTTTTAATTCGTATTAATTATATTTATTTTATGTCAATTCTTCATATAATTTTAAAATCCAAATTTTTATTCGTATCTCAAGGCTTCTATTGGGTCTAGTTTTGCTGCCTTGTTGGCTGGGTAATAGCCAAAGAAAATTCCTATTAGCATAGAGAAACCTACGGCAACTACAATTGATCCTATTGACGGGAAGGTCTGTGCCTTTAAGAGATTTGAGCCCACAAGTCCTATTATTGTCCCAAGGATAATGCCAAAGATTCCCCCAATTATGCAAATTATAACTGATTCGATTATAAATTGTTTTCGGATATCTCCTCTTGTCGCTCCCAGTGCCTTTCTTATTCCAATTTCTTTAGTTCTTTCTGTTACAGAAACTAGAAGTATATTCATTACTCCAATTCCTCCAACTAAAAGGGATATGGCAGCAATGGCTCCTATGGCTATTTGGATTGAGCCCATGGCATTATTCATCTGTGATATTTCGCTTTCGGCTGAATAATAGGCTGCTTCTGCACGAGGATTGTTGGAATAAAATTTTTCATTTATTTCATTGCAAATTGCCTCTGCATCTTCTTCTATGCTATCTGGATTTGTCAGTGTCATTGCCAAATCGTAGTAGACTGTTCTCGGTTCTGTCAAAAGTTCTCTATCTCCTGTAGTTCTTGGAATGTAGATAGTTGAGCTAGATCCATTTAGGGACTGTCCCATGACCTGCATCTCTTCGTATTCATAGACACCAATTATTGTTGCAACAATAAGTTTTCCATTTGTTTCGATTTTTACTTCTTTACCTAAAACTTCTGGTGCAGATGTTTTATAAATTTCGTCTAAAACTTTATCAGATATTACTGCAACTAATTTTCCACGAGCTATATCTTCGTCTTTTAAAAATCTTCCGGAAATCATTTTTAATTTGAATATATTTTTTTCTCCGGGAGATGTGGAAGTTATATTTACTGCTTCTTTGTTTCTTCCTTCTTTTACATAACCTTGTCCGCTTGCTCCGTGATAGATAAGTTCATCTATTCTCTTGCCCTTTTGTGACTCCAGATAATTTATTATGTTTTCTGTAAAGTAATCATTCTCACTTAGCTCGCCGCCATCGTAATCTGCATTTTTGGGTTTGACATACATTTGGACTGCTGTGTTGGCAATGGAGTCAAAGGCCTTGTTGACAGATTTTGTGAGGGAATCTCCTATTGTCGTGATCCCAATAACTGATCCTATGCCGATTATTATGCCTAGCATAGTCAAAAAGGATCTCAGTTTATTTGACCTAAGTCCCTCTAGGGAGAGTTTTATTGTTTCTAATAAATCCATTAAATCTCCTCCAAAAGCCCATCAGTCATCTTGTAAATTCTACCAGCTTCTTCTGCCAGTTCCATGTTATGAGTGATGATTATTATTGTTCTCTTTTCTTCTTTGTTTAGCTTGTGAAATAAATCCATGACATTTCTTCCAGTTTTGGAATCAAGAGCTCCCGTCGGTTCGTCTGCCAAGATTATGTCTGGGTTATTTGCCATGGATCTTGCTATTGCAACTCTTTGTTTTTGTCCACCAGAAAGTTCGTTGGGCAAGTGGTCCATTCTGTCTTTCATCTCAACTATTTCAAGAAGTTTTTCTGCTCTTTCTGTTCTTTCTTTTTTTGAAACTCCTGCATAAGTCATGGGAAGTTCCACATTTTTTAGAGCATTGGATCTTGGGATTAGATTAAAGTTTTGAAAGACAAAGCCAATTTTTTTGGATCTGTAGGCAGAAAGTTCGCTGTCCTTTAATTTTGATATGTCCACTCCATTTAATTCATAATAGCCAGAAGTTTGTCTGTCCAAAAGTCCAATAATGTTCATAAGTGTTGATTTTCCAGAACCTGACTGACCTACAACTGATACAAAATCGCCGTCATTTACATCAAAGTTTATGCCATGAAGGATTTCAAGTTCATTTTCTTTTCCTATATTAAAGGACTTTTTTATGCCCTCCATTTTTATTAGATTATTGGTCATTTTTATCCTTCTCTTTATTCTCTGTGTTTTCAAGAATTTTTACCTGACTGCCTTCTCCATAACCAGCTGATGTCGTCAATACTTTTGATCCTTCTTTTAGGTCCTTTGATTTTATGGCAGTTTCGGCATCATTTTCTAGTCCTCTTGTGACTTCAACTTTTTCGATTTGATAGTTACCCTTGCCAGCTTCTTTTAGGGCTAGGACATAGGATTTTCCATCTCTATCAAAGATGGCTTCGCTTGGGACTTTGAAGGTATCTTTTTCTTCCCTAATGATGTATTTTACTCTTAGGCTCATGCCTGGAGAGAATTTTTCTTCTTGACCTTCTTCTATTTCTATGACAGTCTTGTAAAGGACTTCGCCAGTTTTATTTTCTTGGGAGGCTTCCATTGGCACTGGGTCTATGGAAATTACTTTTCCCTTGTAAACTTCTCCCACAATGGAATCTGATGTAATTTCAACTTGTGTTCCCACGCTTATAGAATTTTTGTCGTATTCTTTTATTTGAGATTCTATCCTAAGGCTTTCTACTGTTTCGATTTTGGCAAGGGAAGCTGTTGGAACTTGTCCTTCTTTTGCATTTACTTCTGTTATTGTTCCGTCTGCTGGTGCTTTTATCATAACTTTTTCTAATTCTTCTGTTAGGTTTTCAATTTCCACGCTGTCTAAGTTATTTGCACTTGCTTTGGCTGTCTTTAGGTTGTCTGAAAGTCCAGAGATTTCATTTTCAACTTGAGTTTTTGTGGACTCAAGATTTTTCTTGGCATTTTCATAATTGTTTTTCGCAGTGTCAAGGTTTTGTGCAAGTGTTTTTAATTCGTCATCACGAGATTTTTGTGCCTTTAGAACCTTATCTGCATCTGCGTAAATATCTTCTTTTGCCTTATCCACTTCAAGTTTTGTGGAGTCAACTTGTTTTGTTTGAGCTTCCAATTCTTTTTCTATGGCATCAGCTTCAGATTCGTATTTTTGTTCATCTGCCTTGGCATTTGCAAGTTCTTCAGAAATTCTATTTACTTCAAGCTCAATTTCTGTTTGTTCTCTTGTAAGATTTTTTATGTCTTCTTTTAATTTTTTTATATCATTATTTATTTTATCTGGATCAGTATTTTTATTTCCATTATAAGGTATATTATTTACTGGTTCAGGACTTTTATTTCCACCAGCTGTTTTTCCTCCAGATGGCATTGAAATTTGTCCTTGTTTTTCTGCTATTTGAGATTGTTTTTCGCTAATTTCAATTCCTATTTCAGTTAAATATCTCTTGGCATTATCCAATTGATTTTGAAGATTATTTTTTTGTCTTGATGAATTTATGGCAAGAGCTCTATTTTCTGCAATTTTATTTCTATTATTATCCATATCATCTTGAAGTTGCTTGTATTTTAAATCAGTTGCTTCTTCTTGATAAGCCAAATTTTCTCTTGTATTTCTCTCTGCCACAATTGCTTGATTGTATCTTTCATCAATACTTCTCTTGAAATCATCATAGGATTTTTGTGCCGCAAGGTATTGATCCATTGCTTGAGTTAAACTTGTTTCAGCTGCAACTATGGCAGAATTTTCGCCAGACTTTTTGCCATTTACTGCTTCAGACAATCTCTTTTTGGCAGCAGATATTTGCGCAGAAACATTTTTGTCTGTAGCTTCTTTTTGTGCCTTTCTCGCCTTTAGTTGTTGTTCAAGACTTGATGAATCAAGTTTTGCTATGACGTCGCCTTTTTTAACTTGGTCGCCCACTTTTACATTTACTTCTGTCACTGGCAAAGTCTTTTCAGAAAAAACTTCCACAGAATTTGATGGCACAACCTTTCCCTTTTCACTAACTGAATTTGTCAAATTGCCCTTAGTTAGGGTCACAACTTGATTTTCAGAAATCCCCTCAGCATCTTTGCCAGATATTTTTGCAAAAATTGGCTTTAAGATCAAGAATAGGAGCAGTGCCAAGATTAGTCCTGCAATTATTTTATTTCTTTTATTTTTTAAAATTAAGTTTTTCGTACTTATGTAAAAATTTTTCATATCTACCTCCAAGCATCATTATATAGTAAATTTCTCACAAATTACAATAGAAAAGACTTGTTTAAATTCTTAAAAATATATTAAAAAATCCTTAAATTCTCTTGTAAGCTTTAGCTCATTAATTATACAATATAAATTATAAAGATAAGATTAAGTTAAAAAATTTTGGGGTGATAGAGTGTTAGAAATTTTTATTTTACTATTATTCATGGTAAATTTATTCTCGGCAATAATTTTTGATATATCAATTGTCCTTGCCCTCTTTGCAAATTTAATACTCTTAATAATTTATGCATTTATCAAGGACTACAAATTAAAAGAAATACTTAAAATGACTTATCAAGGTCTTTTGGAGACCAAGACAATTCTCTTTGTATTTCTCTTAATTGGAATGATAACTGGAATTTGGCGACTATCTGGCACTATCGCCTACATAATTTATTATGGGACAGGTCTAATTGCTCCCAAGTTTTTTTATGTTGGAGTTTTTCTATTTAACTCTGCAATTTCACTTTTGACAGGCACAAGCCTTGGGACTGCCTCCACTTCTGGAATTATTTCAATGTCAATTTCAACAGCCATGAATTTTAATCCACTGATAAGTGGTGGTGCAATTTTATCTGGTTGTTATTTTGGAGATAGATCTTCTCCCATGTCCACTTCTGCCCTTTTAGTTGCAACACTGACAAAAACAGATCTCTACGAAAATTTAAAAAATATGTTTAGGACTTGTGTGATTCCACTTATTTTAACCTTAATTAGTTTTCAAATTTTCAACTTTGGAAGCGATGCAGAGGTTAATTATGACAGCTTAAAATCAATTGCAGATATGTTTAATTTTAATTTTTTATTAATTATTCCAACTATTTCTATTATTGTTCTTGCAATTTTAAAAGTTGATATAAGGTTAAACTTAATAATTTCTATTGTCTTATCTGTAATTTTTGCAGTAATCTTTCAAGATAAGGGACTTATAGAAATTTTTAGAGCTTTAATTTTTGGTTTTCACATAGATTCTGAAAGTGGAAGGCTCATAAACGGTGGAGGACTTCTATCCATGAAAAAAATGCTTTTGATAGTTGGAATTTCTTCTGGCTACTTTGGTTTTTTCAAGCACACAGATCTTTTGAAGTCTGTAAAAAAATATGTAAATAAAATGTTTGAAAAATTACCAGACATGGTGGTCATGTCCATAATTTCTTTTATAATCGCAGCTTTTTCTGCCAACCAAACTCTAACTTCTATGATAACTTATGAAATGGCAAGAGAAAATTATGAGGATCCCTATAAGCTTGCCTTAGATTTGGAAAATTCTGCAATAATGACTCCCCTCTACATACCCTGGAATATAACAGGAAGAAGTCCCATGGATATGGTGGGAGGACCAATTTCTGCAATCCTATTTTCCTTTTACCACCACTATATAGTCCTTGTAAACACAATAATTTCCATAAAAGATTTTAAGAAAAATAAATAAAAATAATTTTTCCCAAAGAAAAACTCAGGCTTTCTAATTTATACCTGAGTTTTCTTTATTTTCCTAATTTTATATTTTATCAATATCTAATTTTTCTGATATTTCATCTATGACATTAACAACATCTTCAAAATCTAAATCCCCAATATACTTATTTTCATTTACATATATATTCCACAAGTTTATTAGATGACTATCACTTCTAATATCTTCAATTATTTCTTCATAATCACTAAAAATTTCTATGCTACTTCTTTTTCTAGCAGTTTTTTCTATGGCTTCACTTAAAATTTTGTAATCTATTTCTTCTTTTTTTAATTCATATAAAGTGTAAACATCATAAAAATCTCTCATTCTCGTTGTGGCAATATTTCTCTTTATTATGCTTTCATATTTTTCTGCAAGTATAGTTTCTATTGGATAGGCAAAGACTTTTATATTTTCGTCGCTAAAAATACATGAATAGGAATATTCAATTTCCTTAGGAGTTATAACATCTCCAGTAGTTATATCTAATTTCATTGGATTTTTAGTTCTACCAATTTTTGCAATTAATGAAATTCTAAAGTTCTCATAATCGTCATCTTCTCTAATATATTCTATAGAAGTCATCTCAAATTCTATTCCATCATCGACACTGATGTCCAAAATTTCTTCTACAATCTCTTTTATTATATCTTCTTTTAAAGGAAGTCCTTTTAATGTTGTGTCCATATCCATAGTAGTTCTATTTTCAATTCCAATTATCGAAGAAACTAAAAATCCACCTTTGATTACAAAGTTTTTATTGTACTTAGATTTAGAAAGTCTATCTAAAAATCTTTCAAAAAAATACATTTGAAGGATTTCTTGAGAACTTAAATTATTATTTTCTGAAAAATTTCTTATTTTTCCCTTTATACTTTCTATGTTAATCACGACAGCACCTCAATATATCTTTTTACTTCTTCTTCTATTTTAAAAAGTCTGCTGTATTTTATTAGTTTTCTTAGATTTTTATTTGAGGACTTAAAATATCTTCTTATTCCATCTGTAAAAATTTGCTTATCTATTTTTTCTCTATCGATTATTATGTCGCAAATTGTCCTCTCTCTGTCATATGCTGGAACAAGATTTCCCATTGGTGTTTGTACTTGTATGAGTCCTATTTCAAATAAATCTTTTTTTACATAGTGTATCTGTAAGTTTTCATATCTCCTTTTTTTGTGACTTGCATTGTATCCTTGGGGTACAGAAATATGAAATATATTAGGTGTCCTATCTGATAAATCATGAAGATAAAGTGCTGTCTGATTTGAAAATGCCATCCTCTTGCTATTTGATGAAATCAGTAGAAAATCATCAACTATTTCCCCTTTCACTTGATAAACTCCAGGCCTTAGTCTCTCTAAGACATCCCTATTGTTTAAATCCGATAAAACATGCCTGCTATAACCAAGATTCTCTGCTTCTTTATTTGTGATTATCGAATAATTTTCCAAATATTCTTTTAAAACATTCATATCTCCACCTCCTTACATTTTCGCTTTAATTATATTATTTTAAAGCGAATTTGTAAAGTTTTCTTTTTTTATTTTTGTTATTAAAAATTAAACTCTATATTAAAGGCAAAAAATAACTCAGAAGTTTTTCTCCTGAGTTATAATTTTTTATTAAATTGTCTATTTTTTATAAGTCAAAACTTAATTTGTTAGAAACTTATAAACTTCTAAGTTTATATTTTTGTAAAGCTTCTTGGTTTTAATTTGTTTTCAATTGCTCCCAAGATGAAGTCTGCCAAAACTGCCATCAGGGCTGTTGGAATAGCTCCTGCAATTATTATTGGAGATCCATTTGCCACTGTGATTCCTCTTGTGATTATATCTCCAAGTCCTCCAGCTCCAATAAAGGTTCCAACTGCTGTGACACCTATGGCAAGGACTAGGGCATTTCTTATTCCACCCATGATAATGGAAATGGCAAGAGGAAATTCTACTTTTGTCATTAGCTGAATTTTTGTCATACCCATGCCTGTTGCTGCGTCAACTAATTCTGGTGTAACTGAATTTATTCCACCAACTGTGTTTTTCAAGATTGGAAGAATTGCGTATAAAAACACTGCAAAGACCACTGTGTTTGGTCCAGTTCCAATTAAAAACATAAGTATGGCAAGCATGGCAAGGGAAGGGATTGTCTGCATTACATTGGCAATACTAATTGTAAGTCTTGATAGTTTTCTTCTTCTTGCTACGAAAAATCCAAGGGGAATTGCTACTATTGATGCAAACAATACTCCGTAAATGGATATGAGAAAATGCCTAATAAATTGTTCAAAGACATAGGATGCATTCTCCATATAGTAAATCATTACATCAGACATTTTTTCCTCCTTCCACTAATTCTTTGTACTCTTTAATTTTACTTTTATCGACTTTTACATCTTCAAAATAGTTATTTTCTTTTAAAAAATTTTCTGCCACTACTGAAGGCATAATCAAATCTTCATCTGCTTGTCTATTTAGTTCTTGCATAGTTTCAGATGAAATTTGTCCTACAAGTTTCATAATTGATTCTTCAACTTCTGGATATTTTTCGATTATTGCCTTTGATGCTACTGGTGAGCAGTCATAAGGCGGGAAAAGTCTTTTGTCATCTTCTAATACAACTAAGTCATAAGAAGAAATTTTTCCATCAGTGGAATATCCAAGGACTACATCCATTTCTCCACTGGCAAGGGCTGTGTAAACAAGTCCTATATCCATGGGATAGACTGTATCAAAGGAAAAACCGTAAATTTCTTTAAAGGCCTTGTATCCATCGCCTTCTCTTTTGATCCAAGCAGTGTCAACTCCTACTTTTGTCTTGTCTTTTATTTTTTCCAAATCAGAAACTGTTTTAAGATTATTTTCTTCTGCAAATTTTTTGGTAACCATGAAGGCATAAGTGTTGTCAAAGCCAAAGGATGGGTACCAATATCTTTCCCATCTCTTGTAATATTCTTCCATTACAACTTTTTCTGCTTCTTTTGGGTCTTTTATTGGATCCATGCCAAGTTCACCACTTAGTGCAGTTCCTGTATACATGGCACCAACAACATTTACATCGCCCTTTAACATGGCTATGTGATTTAAGACAGATGATGACAAGTTGGTTATTAGTGAGACATCTATGTCGCTATCGTGTTCTATCATTTGTTTTACAACTTCACCTAAGATTTGTCTTTCTGTGTTGGATCCAGTTGCCACAACTACAGAAGTCTTTGTGTTGCCACCAATTCCCGGTAGGGTACAAGAGGTCAAAAAGATTGGCAAAATTATAAAAATCAAAAGGTATTTTTTTAATTTTTTCATCATGCCACCTCACTTTTCTTGTTTGGAGATAGTTTGTCCTCTAGGATTCCAAATAAGAGGTCTACAATTATTGCCATAAGTGTTACTGGGATTGTCCCCCAAACTACCATTGGCATAATTGCATTTGTAAGTCCGTTAAAAATAAAATCTCCAAGTCCACCTGCTCCTACATAAGCAGCAAGAGTTGTCCAAGCGAGAACATAGACTGCTGAAAGTCTAATTCCTCCCATTATAACTGGCATCGCCATGGGAATTTGAACTTTAAATAAAACTTGAGAAGGAGTCATTCCCATTCCCTTTGCTGCATCAATTAGATTTTCATTTACTCCATCTATTCCAAGATAAGTATTTCTCAAAATTGGAAGAAGGGAGTAGATAAAAAGTGAAACTATAGCTGGCTTTTTTCCAACTCCAAAAAGTGGAATCATGAGAGCCAAAAGGGCAAAGGAAGGAACTGTTTGTAGGACTGAAGCTATTGCCATGACAATTTTTGCTGCTTGCTTTGATTTATTTAAAAGTATGCCAAGTGGAACTGCCACAAGGATCCCAAAAGCAAGGGAAATTGCTGCAATAAAAAGATGCTCCATAGATTTTGTCAGGACTTCTCCACTGTTATTTATTAAAAAATCAATCATTTTCATCACCTATTTTCTTAGGTGACTCACCTGATGCATCCTTCATAAGTTCAGACAAGTTGTCCTCTTCAAAAACTTCTTCCTCTTCTTCCTCTTCTTCATTTTCCCAAAGATTTGTATAAATTGTATCTACAACTGATGCCCTTGTTACTAGTCCAACAAGTTTATTTTCATCATCTACAACAGGAAGATTTTTTATGTCGAGATTATAAATGTCGCGAATGGCATTCATAATAACTGTATCTTTATCTATGGCATAGACCTTATCCATCACTTCTTCAAGGGATTTTATATTTTTACCGAACTTTCCTATGTCAAACATGCCAACTGATCCAAGTAGATGTCCTTCATCGTCTGTAACGAAAATTGTATCTACTCTTTTCTTTCTCATAAGAGCAAGAGCATCGTAAGTTGACCTTTCCTTTGGAAGAGAAACTGGATTTTTTAACATAATTGTCTCAACAGTCCTATAAGATGTTTTTGCTTCGTTTAATTTTTCTTGACCAAGCATATCTTCAACATACTTTGATTTTGGATTTTTAAGTATATTTTCTGGTGTGTCAAATTGTTCAACGTGACCCTTTTTCATAATTACAATTCTGTCTGCAAGAGATAGGGCTTCGTCCATATCGTGAGAAACAAAGACAATTGTCTTTCCCATTTCTTTTTGAAGTCTTTTTACAAGTTTTTGTAAGGCATCTCTTGTTATTGGGTCAAGGGCACCAAAGGGTTCGTCCATTAAAATTATGTCTTGGTCTGCTGCAAGAGCTCTTATAACTCCAATTCTTTGTTGTTGTCCACCAGATAATTCTGATGGATATTTGTCTAAGTAAGATAGTGGCAAGTCTACCTTTTCAATTAGGTTTTCTGCAATAGGTCTTAATTTTTCTTCGTCCCACTTTAAAAGTCTTGGGACAAGAACTATGTTATCGTAAACTGTCATGTGTGGAAGGAGTCCAATTTGTTGGATTACATAACCAATTTGTCTTCTTAAATCAACTGGGTCCATGTCCTTTATGCTGACTCCGTTTATGAGAATTTCTCCGCTAGTTATATCGTTCATCCTATTTATCATTCTCATGCAAGTAGTCTTTCCCGATCCACTGGCTCCAATAAAGCATATAAATTCGCCGTCCTTAAATTTTAAATTTATATTTTCCGCTGCAACCTGATTGCCGGGATAGATTTTGCTGACATTTTTAAATTCAATCATTTACTAATCTCTCCTTTTCATCAATCTAACTAAAACTATTATACCCCAAATGTCATACTTTCAAAAATTATTGACTTCATACTTTATTTTGTTAGTGTTATAATTTATATGTAGGATGTTATTATTTTTAAAGGAGGTTATTATGGCTAACGATTATCATGAACCGGCTAGTGAAATGACAAAAAAGTCTAGAGAAATTATTAGAGCTATTAATTCACTAAAAGAAGAAATAGAAGCAGTTGACTGGTACTACCAAAGAGTTGCTGTTACTGAAGACAAAGAATTAAAGGAAATCATGTGGCACAATGCTGAAGAAGAAATTGAACACGCAATGATGACACTTGAATGGTTACGTCGCAACCAAGAAGGCTGGGACGAACAAATGAGAACTTACTTATTCTGTGAAGGTAGCATCATGGAAGCAGAAGAAAATAAAAAAGAAGACAGCGAAGAAAAAGACAAAAAAGAAAATAAAAAATCTAAAAAGACAACAAAAAAGAAAAGTAAATAAGATTTTTAATAATCAAAAAACTGGTTAGAGTTAATTCTAAGGTGACCCCACAAAGTTGGACCTAATACCAGAGTTAGAATTAAACTAGCTCTGGTATTTCTTTGTCCTATCCTACCCCTAGGGGTAGGAAAT
>QWCE01004296.1_pt1 | contig 14298 bp, 13 predicted proteins | sample 1972531 | NCBI WGS metagenome assembly QWCE01 (sample SAMN09866716, study PRJNA288562) | Human gut metagenome isolate term4_stool, whole genome shotgun sequencing... | reverse complement strand
TGTTTTAAAAGTTCTTCGTGTGTGCCTTCTTCGGCTATTCGTCCTTTGTCCAAGACGATTATCTTGTCGCAGTCCATGATTGTGGAAAGTCTGTGGGCGATGATAAATGTGGTTCTGCCTTCCTGTATTGTCTTTATCCCTGACTGGATTAATTTTTCCGTCTCCGAGTCGATACTTGCCGTGGCTTCGTCCAATACCAATATTTTCGGGTCGTGGACCAATGCCCTTGCAAAGGAGATGAGCTGTCTCTCGCCTAAGGAGTAGGTCATGCCCTTTTCCGTGACGGGAGTCTTTATCCCTTCACTTAGTTTGGAGAGAAAGTCTTCCGCTCCTACTCTTATTAAAGCTTCTTCCACCGCTTTTTCATCTATCCCCGGCGTATTTAAAGACACGTTTGATTCGATTGTCCCCATAAATAAAAATGGGTCCTGTATTACAATGCTCATGTCTTTTCGTAAATCTCTAAGGGATGTCTTTCCTATATCCTTGCCGCCGATGGTGATTTCTCCCGAGTCGGGATCGTAAAATCTGAAGAGGAGATTCATAAGGGAGCTTTTGCCTGCCCCTGTTCTTCCCACGATACCTATGGAACTTCCTTCTCTTACTTTAAAGGACAGGTCGTGAAGCACAGGTTCTCCTTCCACATATGAGAAGTCCACGTTTTTAAATTCCACGTCTCCTTTTACTTCTCCGCCTCTTTCGTCCAAGTCTTCCAAGTTTAAATCCAAGTCAAACATCATAAAGGCGTGTTCCGCCGATGCCATTGACCTTTGAAATATGCCGATGGTCATCATGGTGTTGTTGATGTTGTCAAAAAATTGGTTGGCGTAGCTTATAAATACATATATCATTCCCACCGTGGCATAGTCTCTGCCCTTTAACATTCCCAGTCCGAAGTAAAGGAGTACCAAGGTCAGGGTTATTGTCCTCATTGTACTTGAAAAATTAAATCCCAAGTACGCCGCAAGCATGGAAAGTCTTTTGTCCTGTTTAAATGCCCTTTCGTTTAATGTTTCAAAGTCGGACATTTTTTTGTCCTTGCCGTTAAATATCCTTATGACATTAATTGTGTTTACAGATTCGTTAAATGTGGAGTTGATTTCCGACACAAATTCTCTTCTCTTAAAGCTGCCGTCCTTCATAATTTTGGCATAGGTCATTGAGCCTATAATTACAATGGGAAGAGGTATTAAAAGAGGCAAAAGAAGCCTTGGCTGTATCCTTATTATTTGCACAATAATACTTGCAATGGTTATTAACGGCACGATTAAATTGGTTATTGCCGTTTGGAAAAAGTCCTTTATCAGTGCCGGGTCACTCCCAACTCTTGAAGAAATTCTTCCCGCCGGTTCCTTGTCAAAGTAGCTTACCGGAAATCTTAATACTCTTTTAAACAAGTCGTTTTGAATATAGTAAACGGACTTGCTTGCCCCCTTCGCCAAAATTATTTCAGATGCATATGTCAATACTGCGTACAAGAGAAGGCAGTATAAAAATCTTGTAATTTTTTGCCAAAACAGTGGATAGTCTACTATTCCAACTCCTTCTTTTAAGAGGGTGTTTAATATTTCTCCAACTATTAAAGGTGCCTTCAGCTTAAAATAAATTGCCGCCGGAGCTAAAAGTGTGCCGACTAAAATATAAAACTTCACTTTTCCCAAGTAGTGAAGCATGGTCTTATTGATTTTTTTCATTTGCCCCTCCTCTTACTTGGTACATGTACTGCTCTTTATACCATCCGCCGGCATTTAAAAGCTCCTCGTGTGTGCCTCTCTCTACAATCTTCCCTTGTTCCAATACGATTATAAGGTCGGCGTTTTCCACGGCGGAAAGCCTGTGAGAGACGATAATATTGGTGCGGCCCTTTCTCTTTTCGTTTATGTGGGAGATGATTTTCTTTTCCGTGTTTGAGTCTACGGCGGAAAGGGAGTCGTCCATAATGAGAAGTTCTCTGTCCACAATTATCGCCCTTGCTATGGCGATTCTCTGCTTTTGTCCGCCGGAGAGAGATATGCCCTTCTCTCCCGCAAGAGTGTCTAAGCCTTCGTTAAAAGTGCTTATGTCTTTTTGAAGGTCCGTAATCATAAGGACTTCGTTCAGCTCTTCCTCTGTAGCATCACTTCTTCCGAATAATATATTTTCTCTAATTGATTTGGAAAAAAGCACACTCTCCTGAGGCACATAGGAAATTTTTTCAAAGATGGAGTCCACCTCATACTCTTCAATGGGCGTGCCGTTTATAAAAAGCATGTCCTTGTCCAAAGGATATTCTCTGAGAAGCTGTTTAATAAAGGTGCTCTTCCCTGACCCGGTACGTCCCACAACTCCCAAGGTCATGCCCTGCTTTATGTCCACCGTAATGTCCTTTAAGTTGTAAGCCTTTGATGTGGGGTATTTAAAGTTTAAATTTTTATATTCAATGTCTTTTACTTCTTCTAAAATTTTTCGGCCTTCATTGTCTAAAATTTCGTCAGGATAGTTAAGAGTTCGTTTAAGTCTTTCAAGTCCCGCCTTGCCGAAAGACATTGATGTAAAAAATTCCGCAATTGCCATCATGGGCCAAACAAGCATGCCCAAGTAGATTTGAAGTGAGATTAAGCTTCCCAAAGTCATGTCGCCTGTCTTGATCATCCTTGCTCCCAAGTAGAGACAGACAAAGAATGAAAAGGCGGGAAGCAAGTTTACAAATAATCCGTAGGAGCTATCCAGGTATGAAAGCTTCATGTTTTCTCTGTAGGAGTCTTTAGTCAATTTTTCAAAAGCTGTAACAGTTTGGTCTTCGCTGCTGTATGCCCTAATAACTCGTATGCCTTGGGCCATTTCCAAAACCGCATTGTTGATTTCGGAATTTTTTCTCTGCACTACCTTGTATTGGTCTTCCAATCTATTTGAAATAAAATGGACTATGGGAATAATTAATAAGAGTGGAATTACAGAGACTATCGCCAGTTTAAATGATGAACCTAGAGACATCATTACAATGATAAAAATGGGATAAATAATTCCGTCAAATAGAGCCATAAGTCCGAAGCTTATTGCATCCACCACAAATTGTTGGTCGGAGGTGATGTTGGTCATAAGCTCTCCCGATGTGTTGTTTTCAAAAAATTTGCCGGTGGAATTTAAAATTTTTGCATAGAGTTTGGACTTCATGTTCTTGCTGTAAAGATCCCCGGCTACCCAAAGATTTTTCGTCCAGATGAGGCCGAAAAGATATCCCACGAGAGAAATTACTGTTAAAAGAATAATTTTTCGGGATAAAAATTCCCCTGTAAGGTCACCGCCGTTAATACTGTCCGCCACAATTGAAATAATTTTCGGCGGAATTACTCCTATTAATTCCACAATGCTCAAAAATACAAATGCCAATATGTAATTCTTTCTATATTTTTTAAAATGGTCGCCCAATTCTTTATAATATTTCATTAAGTCCTCCGCCCAATAGAATATCATTTTTAAGAATCATAATAAAGATTCAGATGCCGAAGATGTTTCTTTTTTTAAAACATCCTTCTTAAACCCACTTAATCTAAGTCAAATTTGTTTAAACAACTTGACAGTATTTTTTTAATTTGATAAAATACTTCCGTATTCGAAAGATGGTTACCTATTCGAAAATGAAATGGTAGTTTTTATCTGGATATGTATTTCGAACGAGAGCTTACACCTAATCTGATGTGATAAGGTGAAAGGCTGAAAAGAAGTGCATGGATTACAGAGTTTTTACAAGAAAAAATCAACAAAATAAATAGCATCACACCATCAAATTGCAAAGAGAGAGACCTTGCAATTTTTTTATTGCTTAGGTCTTCGACTGAAGCTATAGGAGGCTATATGTTAGACAGATTATTGCGTTGGTTTAGTCTTGACAAGAAACAGGCAGGCAAAATCATTTTAGGGTCATTTATTATGGCATTTTCTTTGGTCAATATCCATTCACAATCGGGTATTACCGAAGGCGGAATCTTGGGACTATCCATGTTTTGTTACAAGGTATTAAACTGGGACGCTGCAATTATTCAATTTTTATTAGATGCCTTTTGTATTATTTTGGCTATTTCTTATTTTGGAAAACCCTTTTTGAAAAAGACAGCATTTACTATTTTAGTCTTTTCAAATATTTACAAAATTATTTTGTTAATCGGTCCGATACTTCCGAACTTTTATCACGTACCTTTATTGGCGGCAATCTTGGGAGGAATCGGTATCGGTGTAGGAGCAGGCCTTGTTATTAGTCAAGGAGGAGCTGCAGGTGGAGACGATGCAATCGCTCTTTTGTTTTCTAAGAAGACAAAGGCAAGCCTTGCCACGTCATACCTTATTATGGACGTAGTTGTACTTTTATTGTCACTTGTCTATATTCCTTTCGCGAGAATTTTCTTCTCCCTTATTACGACGACTGTTTCGTCTGTAATTGTGGGACAGTTTGAAGTTGAGTTACCGAAACAAAAGGTACCTACGGGAAGAATTACTGCGTAAATTATTGAGACACATGTGTGTCTCTTTTTTTATTTGTGAAACTTATTTAATTATCTTGCAGGAATAAATTTTCGGGCATAAAAATAAGGACATCTTTAAAGATGCCCTTTATTTGTTCTCTATTTTAATTTTACTGCAGTTCCTACGCAGCTTATCATAAGCATACCTTCAACTACGGCTTCATAGTCGAACTGTACGCCTATTACAGCATCTGCGCCAAGCTCAGCTGCACGAGCCTTCATCTCTTCAATGGCCTCTTCTCTTCCTTCAATTACGCCCTTTTCGTAGCCGGAGCTTCTGCCGCCGATTATATTTCTAAGGCCTGCGCCCAAGTCTTTTAAAAAGTTCAAGCCTTCTATTACTTCGCCGAAGACGAGTCCTCTGTACTCTTCCACTTCTCTATTTTCTACAAAATTTGTTGTCGTTACTATCATAATGTACTCCTTTTTATTATTTTATGTCTAAATTATATTTTACTTTTTATTTTTTCACAAGAAAAAAAGACACAGATCGCTCTGTGCCCTTTTGTAAAAAATTTTATTGTCTTTGTCCAAGTTCGCGGTCGTAAATAAATAGTCCGCCCCAGTTGTTGTTTATTCTTTCCATTGTAGTTAAGATGTCTCTAAATGTATCTTCTTCTTCAACTTGTTCTTTTACATACCATTGCATGAAGATTTCCACTTCGTGAGCTTCTTCTTTCTTAGCTAATTCATAAATTTTTCTGATTCTCTTTGACACTTCTTGTTCATGTTCGTATGCCAATTGGAATACTTCTTTGTATCCCTTGAATCCCTTTGTGTCCGGCTTTGGAATTTCCATGTATTCAGGTTCTTCGTCCATTTCAAGTAGGAAGTGGTAAAGCTTAAATGCGTGTTCAGCTTCTTCAGCTGCTTGTCTATTCATAAAGTGAGCGAATCCCTTCATGTTTTCAAGTTCAAAATATAGTTCCATTGCCTTGTAAATATATCCGCTTTCAAGTTCAAAGTTAAATTGTTCTACAAGTGCGTCTCTTAATTCTTTTTTCATTTTTATCACCTCATGATTAATTCATTGTTTCTTCCTATATTTAATTACCCTATTTAGTGTTTTATATTCATTTTCCAAAAAAATTTTATAAAAAAAGCACACTTGTGTGTGCCTTTTCTCATGCCAATAAGTCTTCGGCGGCTCTTTCCACCTTAGGCTCCTTGGTCTTCTCTTTTGAAATAATGTCTTTAACTTTCATAAGCCTTGTAATAGTTGCTCTGTCGTCTTCGTCAAGCTTTTGTCTAATGTACTTAATGGTTTCTTCCAAGTCCGGTATGGTCTTGTACTCAAGTGCATTAACTCTTCTTCTGGTCTTTTCGATTTCGTCAGCCATAAGTTGAGTGGATTTTTCCATTTCAGCAAGTTCCAACAAATCATCCATTGTCTCTTGTAACTTTACAATGGCTTCGTCTAAGTCCGCTGTTGTAAAGGCATAGCCGTAGGGATACATACTTCCCGTTTCCGACAATTTTTCCGTGTGAAATGTCATGCGAGGTATCATTACACTCATTACGTTTTTCACATCTATGTCTACAAGTGTTGACTGTGTCGGAAGGGCTACCGCTTCTTCCAATGCTTCGGGACTCATTGTTGCAGCCGCCATAAAAAAGTCGTTAAAAGATTCTTGAAGTTTAGCTTCCACCTTTTCTCTCAAGGTCTTATTTTCTTTTATCTTTTCAATGAATTGGCGCATTAATTCGTCTTGCTTGTCCTTTAAGAGTTTGTGTCCTCTTGTGGATGTTGCAAGTCTTCTCCTTAAGTTTTGCAAATTCATTCTCGTGGGTGTGACATTGAGTCTTGCCATTTATTATCAACCCTTTACTTCTTCTTTAGGAAGATATTTATCCAAATATTCGTCTCTAATTCTCTTAAGTTCAGTTCTCGGAAGTATGCTCAAAAGATCCCAGCCTAAGTTTAAAGTTTCTTCTATGGACCTGTTGGTGTAGTAACCTTGGTCTACATATTTTGCTTCAAATTGGTCTGAGAATTTTGCAAAGGCTTTGTCCGCTTCTGAAAGAGCACTTTCGCCAAGTATTACTGAAAGTTCTTTTGCTTCCTTACCTGCAGTGTAACCTGCGTAGATTTGGTTCATTGTATCTGCGTGGTCTTCTCTCGTCTTTTCCTTGCCTATACCTTTATCCTTAAGTCTTGAAAGTGAAGGTATTGCGTTAATCGGCGGTTGAAGTCCTTGTTTATATAGTTCACGTGAAAGGATTATTTGTCCTTCAGTGATATATCCTGTTAGGTCGGGGATGGGGTGAGTAATGTCGTCTTCAGGCATTGTCAAAATCGGAATTTGAGTTATCGATCCGTTTCTGCCCTTTACACGTCCCGCTCTTTCATATATACCTGCAAGGTCTGTGTATAGATATCCCGGGTATCCACGACGTCCGGGTACTTCCTTACGCGCTGCCGATACTTCTCTTAGGGCTTCAGCGTAGTTTGTAATGTCTGTCATGATTACAAGTACGTGCATGCCAAGTTCAAATGCAAGATATTCCGCACATGTAAGAGCCATCTTCGGTGTTGCAAGTCTTTCAATTGCCGGGTCGTCGGCAAGGTTCATGAATAGTACCGCTCTATCTATAGCTCCCGTCTTAGTAAAGTCGTCTATAAAGAACTGTGCTTCTTCAAATGTAATTCCCATTGCGGCAAATACTACTGCGAATTTGTCTCCCTTGCCAAGTACAGTTGCCTGTCTTGCAATTTGAGCCGCTACTTCGTTGTGAGGAAGTCCCGCTCCTGAGAATATAGGAAGCTTTTGTCCTCTTACAAGTGTATTTAATCCGTCTATTGTGGAAATTCCCGTTTGAATAAATTCTGAAGGATAGTCACGGCTTACCGGGTTTATAGGTGATCCGTTTATATCTAACTTTTTGTCGGGGATAATCTTAGGACCGTCGTCAATTGGGTTACCGAGTCCGTCAAATACACGGCCTACCATGTCTCCCGAGACTCCAAGTTCAAGAGGTCTTCCCAAGAATCTTACTGTGGTTTCGTTAATGTTAATACCTGTTGATCCTTCGAAAATTTGAACCATCGCCTTTGAGCCTTCAATTTCGATTACACGGCCTCTTCTCTTTTCGCCTGTGTGTAATTGAATTTCTACAAGCTCTTCGTATGTTACTCCCTCTACTCCTTCAACTATCATAAGAGGTCCCATAACTTCTGTTACGGATTTATATTCCTTTAACATTTATAGTGCCTCCTTTACTGTCATTTCAGACAGTTCTTTTACAAGATCGTCATATAGTACGTCTAAATCCTTCAGTGAGTCTTCAGATATGTTTTTAGATCTTGTAATTCTTTCTCTAATTGGCAAATTGGCGATTTCATCAATGTAGATTCCTCTGTCAAGTGCCTTTAATCCTTCTGTGTATAAGGCAAGAATTATTTTTAACATCATGTATTGCTTGTGTAGTGAGCAATATGTGTCAACGTCGTGGAAGGCGTTTTGTTGCAAAAAGTCTTCACGAATTGACTTTGTAACTTCAAGTTTTAATTGGTCTTGTTCGGATAGTGAATCTCTACCTACAAGTCTTACGATTTCTTGAAGTGCAGACTCTTCTTGAAGCAGTGACATTGCCATCTTTCTATTCTTTGAAAAGTCAGGTGCTACTTGTTCGTCAAGATACGCGTCCATTTTCGTTTGATATAGTGAGTATGAATCAAGCCAGTTAATAGCCGGGAAGTGACGTTGATATGAAAGGTCATAGTCAAGCTTCCAGAATATCTTTACGATTCTAAGTGTAGATTGTGATACCGGTTCTGAAATATCTCCTCCCGGAGGTGATACCGCACCGATTACTGAAAGAGCGCCTTCTCTGTTGTCGCTGCCTAAGCAGTCAACTCTTCCGGCTCTTTCGTAAAAGTCCGCTACACGAGATGCAAGATATGCGGGGTAACCTTCGTCGCCGGGCATTTCTTCCAAACGTCCGGACATTTCTCTAAGGGCTTCCGCCCATCTTGATGTGGAGTCCGCCATCATAGCTACGGAGTAGCCCATGTCTCTATAGTATTCGCAAATTGTTATACCTGTGTAAATACTTGCTTCACGAGCCGCTACCGGCATGTTTGAAGTGTTGGCAATAAGTACCGTTCTCTTCATAATTGATTGGCCTGTATTGGCATCAATAAGTTCCGGGAACTCCATCAGTACGTCGGTCATTTCGTTTCCACGTTCTCCGCAGCCTACATATACGACGATTTGAGCGTCCGCCCACTTAGCAAGTTGATGTTGTACAACTGTCTTACCTGAACCGAAAGGTCCCGGGATAGCAGCCGTACCTCCCTTTGTAATTGGGAAGAAAGTATCTATAACTCTTTGTCCCGTTACAAGAGGAGTGTTGGGGTCAATTTTTTTCTTGTATGGTCTTCCCACTCTGACAGGCCACTTTTGAACCATTGTAAGTTCTTTTTCGCTGCCGTCTTCAAGTTCCAATACACATACAACGTCATCTACAATAAAACTGCCCGCTTTTATATCTTTTACCTTACCCTTTACGCCGTAAGGTACCATAATTATGTGATTGATTACTTCAGTTTCTTGAACCGTACCGATTACGTCTCCGGCGCAAACTTCGTCGCCAACTTTTGCCACAGGTACAAAGTCCCATTTCTTTTCTCTTGAAAGATGGGGTACCGATGCACCTCTTGTCAAAAAGTCGCCGGTTTTATTTTTAAGACCTTCAAGAGGTCTTTGGATTCCGTCAAACATCTGTTCCAATAATCCGGGGCCCAATTCTACGGAAAGAGGTGAGCCTGTGGTAACAACTACGTCTCCGGGGCCGATGCCTGTGGTTTCTTCATAGACTTGAATAGAGGCCTTGTCCCCTCTGATTTCGATTACTTCACCGATAATCTTGTCCTTTGAAACCTCCACAACGTCATAAACATTGGCATCTTCCATGCCGCTTGCTACGACAAGTGGTCCGGATACTTCTATAACTTTTCCAGATTTCAAGTCATTCTCTCCTTTACAATATATTCGATCCAACTGCTTTTTCTACATTTTTATTTATTCTATCCATTCCGATTCCCAATGATCCCTTGTTTGAAGGAATGAGAATAACTGCCGGAACCACCTTTGCATCATAGCGTGCAATAGTATCAGGTATTAGCTCCGCAAGCTCTTCCGTCAAGAAGATAACGCCATATTTTTCTTTGGCAAGAGTGTCAATTGCAATTCTCGCATCAGTAGCATTGTATGCATTTCTCACATCTACGCCCAAGGCTTTAAAAGCCAATATTGAATCTTTATCTCCTACTACAGCTATTTTATACATAAGATTCACGCATCCTTTCTCTAATAACATCTGGAGAAAGTCCGGCCAATTTACTCATTAAAACTATTCTCAAGTTTTTGATTTCAAATCCCTTTGCCATTTCATAGGCAAAAATTACTTCAGGGCCGTAGTTTATCATCTTGGCATCCTTAAGTTTTCCTATAAAATAGTTGTCCATAAGCTTGTCAAAAACCGATAAAGTACCGGTGGATTCATAAGCTTCAAGGCCGTTTTTCACAGCAAAGTAAATTCTGTAAGGTCTGAAAATCAAACTTTCGGAAGACATTTTTTCTTGAAAATATCTTTCCAATTTTAACATGTCAATATTTCCGCCATGTATAATAACCTTCTTTACAAATTCCCAGTCTCTCTTTTGATTTGAACATCTTAAAAGAGTCTTTATATTTGTAAAGTCAATTAAGTCTTCAACATATTCAACTATCATTGGAGCGCCGATTTCATCTGCAAGTTTTGCAAGTTCTTCAAAATACTTGTTGTCAAAATAAATATCTATAACTTGCGGATCTTTAGTCTCTTCAAAAAGGTCGATACATTCTTTAACCTGTCTGTACCAGTATTCAACTTCATATGAAGCCTTACCTTCTTCTACACCGCTTCTAAGCTTCGGTATGTCTAAATCACCTACAGAAACAAAAAGCTCGTTTAAAGGTTTTTTAAGGACGTATTCCTTAACCAAAACTTTTAAATTGTGATAGATGAATTGCAATTCCGGTACACTTATAATTTTTCCGTCAGGGCTAAGAGTTGAAGCTTCCGCATAAAAAGCATCTTGTGCTTCTGTCAAAGCCTTTTCGTAGTCTTCCGGCCTTCCAAGTTTTGCGACAAATGGCTGATACCATGAATCTTGTAATATTCTAAGAGCTTCTTGTAGATCTTTTGCCTCTATAAGTCTGTCGAAAAAAGCCTTGTCAAGTAATCTTTTTTCTAAAACTCTTACAGTAGCACCGGATTGGATAAATAGATTTCTATCCATGTTTCCTCCTATCTTTCAAAAAGCTTTTCCACTATTTCCGCTTCCAAACTTTCCCTAATTGAGTCTACAAAATTGGAAAACTCAAAGTTATATACCACCTTGTCATTAGAAAGAGAAAAACCGCTGTCAATATTTTTGTCGGAAAGTTTAATGCCCGGGTTTTCTTTTTCCACAAGGGCTCTCTTGTCCTTCGGCACTGTCAGTACAGCATTCTTGTCAAGTTCCAAGGATTTGAGATTATTCTTTAAAAATTCCATATAGGAATTGTCATCTAATTCTCTTAAAGACTTTTTAACTTGAGTAATAACTTTATTAATAAGTTCTTCCTTGGCCTTTAAGGAAATGTCTCTCGCTTTTAACTTTGAACTTTCTAAAATTCTGCTGTCTAAAAGTTCTCCCTCTTTTTCAGCTTCTTTAATAATATTATTTACAGCCTCTTCGGTTTTACTTTCATTAGACTCAAGGATGGATACTCTTTTTGCCTCAGCCTCATTTAAAATCTCATCGACTTCATTTTTAGCTCTTTCTAAAATTTTATTTGTAATATTATCTATATTGGACAAAAAATCACATCCCTATTTTTTAAACTCTTGTCATTAACAAGAATGAAATAGCAAATGCCAAAATAGCGTACATTTCAACCATTACCGCGTAGATAATACCCTTTGCTTGTTGTGATTCGTTCTTAGCAAGAATGTTAATACCTGCAACTGATACTCTACCTTGTGCCTTAGCTGAAGTAAGTCCTGAAATACCTACAGGAAGTGCAGCTGCAATATACATAAGTCCTTGTTGGATTGAAAGGTCCGGTGTAAGTCTGAAAAGAATTAAAATACCGATTACGAATCCGTAAAGACCTTGTGTACCCGGAAGTAGTTGAAGTACTAATGACTTACCGAACTTTTCAGGTTCTTCAATAACAACACCTGCAGCAGCTTCCCCTGCTATACCTACACCTTTAGCTGAACCTGTACCTGAAAGAAATACTGCAAGTGCAACAGCAATAGCTCCCAGTGAAATTCCACCTATTTGATTCAACAACTCTAACATTTTAGTCCTCCTTGATATTAAAATATTTTGAATCTGCAATCATATTTCTAAATGGCTTTCCGCCACCTTCATAAAATTTATTAAACAATTCAACATACGTAAGTCTTGCAGTGTGAACATATGCTGACAAATATGATAAAAACGCGTTAAAAGCTTGGAACAATACGAATACTACAATACCTGCTATAATTCCCAAAATTCCGCCCTTAAAAAGCATACTTACAATTAAGTTTACCGCTACGGCAATAAAAGCTCCTGAAAGAGCAAGTGCCATAAGTCTCAGATATGAGACAAAGTCACCGATGTATGAAGTGATACCGTATGCTGAGTACACGCCCCAGCCTATTTTGCCGGCAACAGATTCTTCACTTCTACCCCCTGTGCAAACAATGCCTATCATTCCGAGGATAAACACCCACTTGCCTATATTGGCAAAAGTCGGGTTCGGCTTTACTGAGCCGAAAATAATCCAAACAATAACACCTATAACAGCCATGTACCAAAATCCGACGTCAAAAAGAGCGTCTAAAGGCTTGCCGTTTTTAATGTTGATATAAGCTTTAACTCCCAAACCGAAGAATAAGTGAATACCTCCAAGTATTAGGGAAAGTGTGATCATTTCAAAGTATTGAGTGGACGGGTCCAAAATCTTAACAGGCAAATCGAAGCCGAAGAAACTTCCGAAAATCAATCCCCAAATAATTGTGGAAATTGAAAGGTAGTTTAAAAACTTTACCATGCTCCTCTTTTCTTCAGGCAAATTAAAAGCCTTTAATCCGATTAATGTTAGTAAAAATACTACAAGTCCATATCCCGCATCTCCAACCATTATTCCGGCAAAGAGCCAATAAAAAGGTGTAAATAAAGGAGTCGGGTCCACTTCGTCATACTTCGGCAAAGAATACATCTTTGTCAAACTTTCAAAAGCTTTAACAACCGAATTATTTTTTAGAATAATCGGCACGTCCGGATCATCACTTGATGCCGGCACAACTGTCAAGTAATAGTCATCTCCTACAACAGATTTAATATTTTCTTCAAATTTGGAAACCATGTTTGTAGGAACATATCCTTCAATAATATCTACAGATTCCGTCTTTAAAAATGTATCCGTAGATTCAATCCTTTGTTTTTCATTTTCAAAATACTCATAACCTAATTTAAAGTCATCAAGTATCTTCACATTTGAACCTATCTCTTCAGTGATAGAGTTAACTTTACTTTCACTCTCTTTAACTTTAGCTTCAAGGTCTTTAATTTCATCTCTCACAAGTTTGTTGCCCTTGACTTCCGCATTTGAAAATCCGTTTTTGCGAAGGACATCCAAACATTCTTCTTTTTGATCCAAGTCACAAATTACAGCCAAGTAGAGATTGTTTCCGTCTCGGGAGATTTCTTCCACTTGAACCATTGAAAGAGACTTAACCTCAGCCATAAAATCTTCTGCAAATCTCACGGACACAGTGCCCAAGAAAATTTCCACGCGATTTAATTTTCTAAGGTCGGAAAGAGGAATGTCAATTTTTTCCCAGGGTTTCAATTCACCGATTTTACCCTTCAGGTTCTGAATTTCCTGTAAAAGATCATTCTTCTCATCTTCTAAATTTTTAAGACCCTCATAGACTTTTTGGAAGTCATAATCAGAGCCGAACTCTCGAAGCTGTTTCAAAGTATAGGACTTCGGAACTATCTTCAATCCTTCTACAGTTGAGAGCTTTTTTTGGTAGGGTTCCAATAAATTAATAACATAATTTATTTTGGTAAGGTTTTCTTCAATGGCAAAAAGTTTGTCGCCATTGTCCACTTCCCTGACCCCTTCCGATTTTTCATCTACGCCTTCTACTTTGTTAAAGTGAACGTAGTTGAATTCTTGAAGCTTTTTAAGTAAAGCATCTCTTTGATCATCAAAAGAAAATAAGTTAAACTTACTCATTTTAACTATTGCCATTTTTCTTTCACAATCCTTTTTACAATTGAGTCAACCACCTCGGGTATTTTGTCATCGGCATTTCTTAGCGAAATCTCGGCATCTTTTTTTGCCTTTGCAATTATAGGTTCCGCATTCTTTTCAGCTTTTTGCTGAGCCTCTGACAGAATAGCCTTTGCTTTAGCTTCGGCTTCGCAAACGTTTTTCTCAAAGATGGATTTAGCCTCTTCTTGTGCTTCTTCAATAACTGTTAAAGCCTTCTTCTTTGCTTCTTCCACATCTTTAGCTGCGGAATCTTCAAAAGACTTGACAGTGTTTATTGCATCCACCGACACATCCTCACCTCCATTATTATTAACTTTCTAATTCTGATTATAACACTAAAATTTTCATTTATGTTAATTAAAAAAATAACGAATGCTTATAAAAAATGGAAAGTATTTTCCACATTTTATTATTCAAACAAAAAAAAGGCACATAAAGTGCCTTAATTTCTTATTCAATTTTCTGATATAATCCTTTATCCTTGATATACA
>QWCE01004294.1_pt1 | contig 14304 bp, 12 predicted proteins | sample 1972531 | NCBI WGS metagenome assembly QWCE01 (sample SAMN09866716, study PRJNA288562) | Human gut metagenome isolate term4_stool, whole genome shotgun sequencing... | reverse complement strand
ACAACCCTAAAACAGCCTCGTCATACTACTTCTTCATTATACAAAAATAGTGCAAGATAGGAATTACTTCCTTTCTTACACTATTTATGGTACTAAAAACTGACCTCCTTAAGTTGGTTTGTTAGTCCAACTTTTGGGGGTCAGTTTATCATGGGGTTTTCTTATATTTTTATATAAAAATTAAATGACACAACAGGGCTTTTAAATTGGGGAAGTTGTTGTTATCAGTGAGACATGGTTTTCTATTAGTGTAAGAGATAATGGAACTAAGTAAGAAAATAGATGAGGTTTCAATAACACAAATAAATAATTTTCAAAGTCAATCGATGTAATTAAAAAATTTTAGATTTATTATTTTTAAAACATAAAGACGCTCACAAAATGATGAAAACGATACTTTACCAATTGTTTCAAAAAAGCAACATTTTATTTAAGGAACGTGATAAAGTGAGTTTAAAAAGTTACAAAATGTGAATTTTTAGAGAAATAATTGCAAACAAACTTACGTTATGGTAACTTATATTATATAAATAAAGATCAAAGAGGTGGTGGTAATGTTTTCTAAGGTGGACAATATTGATTTAAAAATACTTAGTATTTTAAAATCAAATGGTAAAACTTCTCATCAGGATATAGCTGAGTTTTTAAATTTTTCTAGACCTGCTATTAATAAAAGAGTTGCTAAGCTTGAAGAGGGAAAAGTTATAGAAGGATATGAAGCAATAATTGATTATTCTAAAATAGGCCTTCCACTAGACTCTTTTGTTTTAGTTAATGTTTGTACTCTAGATTTTAATAAAACAATTGAAAACATTTTGAAGCTTAGGGAAAAAGGAATATACATAGAATCTGTGTGTAGAATCACAGGGGATAAAGGAATATTTCTTAGAGTACACACCAGTTCTACAGAAAAATTTAAAGATTTTCATGACAGTATATTAAAAATTAAAGGTGTTGTAGACACAAACACAATGCTAGTAATTCAAGAAGAAAAAAATGACTTCAAAGATAACTATATTTAGAAAAGGAGAGAGATTATGTATAAGTTAGAAATGGAAGTTTTTAGTGCAGCAATGGTATTAATGAGAGATATGTTTCAAATTAAAGAAGGAGAAACTATTGTAATAACAGCAGATACTTCTTCAAATGAACATATTGTTAGAGCAAGCGCATCAGCAGCAAAAGCTTGTGGAGCAAAACCTATGGTAGTTTGGTTAGCAACACCTGATGGAGTTGGTAAAGATACCGATGCAAAAGTACCAGTTGAAGCTCTAACAGGGGCACTCCTCAACACAGATTGTTGGGTTGAGTTTAACAAAGGCTGGCTATTATATTCAACTCCATTTGAAAAAGCAGTTGCAGGTAATGAAAAACTTAGATATATGTGCCTAGTTGACCTTGATGAAGAGTTATTTGTAAAAATAATTGGTGAAGTTGATCAAAATATGACAGCATATATGAGAAAACTTACTGAGATGACTAAAAACGCTAAGAAAATGAGAGTAACAACTCCAGCAGGAACAGATATCTCTTTTGAAAATGAACCTTCTAGAAAAATTTATTGTGACCTTGGAGAAGCTGACAAACCAGGATTAACATTTATGCCAGGACAAATTTGTTGGTTCCCTAAATTTGAAACAATAAACGGAACAATAGTATTTGATGGATCATTAACTCCACCTTGTGGATTATTAGAGGACCCAGTAAAAATTACTATTGAAAATGGTGTAGCGACAAATATTGAAGGTGGCAGACAAGCAACGCAGTTCTCAGAATGGCTAAAGAGCTTCGATGACCCTAACATGTACAGACCAGTTCATATCTCTTATGGTGTAAACCCAAAAGCTCAATTATCAGGAAATATTTGTGAAGATGAAAGAATTTGGGGATGTACACAATGGGGATTTGGTTACTTAAGTCCAGTTGATTGTCCACCAGATGGAATTCCAGCAAAAACTCACTTAGATGGAATTTGTTTAAACTCAAGTGTATGGATGGATGGGGAACAAATTTGGGATAAAGGAAAAGTCGTTAACGAAGAGTTAAAAGAATATAGTAAAAAATTAGAAAAATAACAAAGAAATACTTCAATGGAGCAAGCATAATTTGCTTGCTCTAACTACATAAAATATAAATAGGAGGTTGTTATGAAAGACTTAGGATCAAGAATAATAGAGTTTATGGATAGAAGCGAAGACTTTCCAACTGAGCCTATTCCAAGAGAGAGACGTAAACCTTGGTATTCTATAGCAATGGTTTGGACAGGTATTTATATTAGTATTGCAGCTATATTAGACGGGCTAGCTGTAATTTCTGGGTTATCATTTAAGAAAAGTGTGATTGTGTTAATAATCTCATTCTTTACTTTTCTAGCGTTAACTGCTTTACAGGGAAGTATAGGTACTGAAACAGGTTTAAGTACATATATGATTGCAAAGCAAAGCTTTGGAAGAAGAGGATCTCACGTTGTATCTTTGATTTCATTAATAGTAAATGTTGGTTGGTTTGCCATAAACGTTAGAGCGTTAGCTGAAAGTGTTCATGCTATATGGTTTGGGAACATACCAGTTATGTGTATAATATTTGGCTTTTTGATGATAATTACAGCAACTATAGGCTATAAGGGAATAGAAGCATTGAGTATGCCAACAGTAATATATACATTTGGATTTATGTTATATAATGCTATAAGAGTAATAATGCAAGATGGAACAGACTTTATAGAACTTATGGAAAGAGCTCCTATTGGTGAACCAGTTCACATGTCAGTAATAATTTCAGTTTTAGTTGGGGCAATGGCAGCAGGTGCTGTTAACGCACCAGACGTCATGAGATTTTCAAAGAAAAAATCTGATAACTTTAAAGGCTTATATTTAATAGGTCTACCATTAGCTATTTGCCAACCAATATGTGCAATTATATTAGCTCTTCATGTTCAATCAGGAGAATTTGCAACTGTTATGGTTCAAATTGGTGGTGTAGCTGGTCTTTTAATGGTTGTTTTAGGAGCTTGGACAAGTAATGATAATGCATTATATAGTGCTTCATTAGCATTTACAGAAATGTTCCCTAAACTTAGAAGGTGGGCTGTAGCGATCACACTTGGAGTAATAGCATCAGTGGTTGCAGCTTTTATAAATATAGGACTTTATGCAGATATAATGTTAGCTTTTGGTTGCTTTATAGTTCCAGTTCTTGGAATAATGATTTCAGACTTTTTCGTATTGCCTAAGATAGGTATAAGCTCTGGAATTTCTTTGCAAAAAAATGAAATCATTAACCCTATAGCTATAATCGTTTGGTTTTTAGGCGGAATATATGCCTTTGTTCTAGATTTCCAAATCGTACCAACAATAATACCTATAGCTTCTGTTGTAAAGAATATGATAATTTGCTCACTTGTATATGCATTCTTAATGAAAGCTAGACATGGTAAAGACAGTAAAGTGAGAGTGGAAGCATGAATAGAATAATAGAATTATTTAAAGATATATCAAAGATTCCTAGAGAATCAGGAAATGAAAAAGAAATTTGTGATTTTATATTAGATTTTGCAAAAGAAAATAATTTAGAAGCAAGTAGCGATAAATTATATAATGTGTTAGTTAAAAAAGATGGAAATAACTACACAAAAAACCCTGTTATAATTCAGTGTCACACTGATATGGTATGTGTAAAAGAGGATGATTCAAATCACAATTTTACAAAAGATCCAATAGATTTAATTATAGAAGGAGATAAGATTAGGGCCAATAAAACATCTTTGGGTGCAGACAACGGGATAGGTGTAGCACTCTGTTTATATTTATTAGAAAACAAAGCTTTAAAGCATCCCCCACTTGAGGTTTTATTTACAACAAATGAAGAGACAGGGCTTGACGGCGCCTCTTACTTTGACCAAACAAAATTAAAAGGTAAAACTCTAATAAACATTGACGGAGAAGAAGCAGGTCATATACTTCTTAGTTGTGCTGGTGGAACTAATGTTTTTTTGAGGAAAAAACTATCATATGAAACGATTAATACTGAAGGATATGAAGTAAGTATTAAAAACTTGTTAGGAGGACATTCTGGACTAGATATTGGCAAAAATAGGCTTAGTGCAATACATGCTATGTCAAGGCTTTTAATTAAATTAAGAGAACAAAAAGGATTTAGGTTATCTAGTTTTGAGGGTGGAGAAGCTAATAACGTTATTCCTCAACATGGTAAGGTATCATTTGTAGTAAAAGATGAAGAGGAAATTAAGCAAGTTATTAACACTCTAGAAGACCAGTTAAAGGATGAATATCCAGAAGAAAAGGAATTAATCAAATTTAATCTAGAAAAAATTAAAATCGACAAGGTTTTTTCTAAGAAGTTTGAAAAATCAATTATTGATTTGTTTACAATCCTCCCTTATGGTGTTCAGAAGATGAGTCAAAGTATTGATGGAATGGTCCAAACTAGCTTGACAAACGCTGTTTTGAAAACAAAAGAAGACGAAATTGAACTTGAAATACTTTTTAGATCTTCATTGCAGAGTGAGATGGACTACTTTGTTAATAAAGTTAAAAATATAGCTGATGTTGTTGATTTTAACTTTGAAATCAAATCCTCTTATCCAGCATGGGAACTTAATACTGATTCAAAAATTAAAGATGTGACGATTCAATGTTATGAAGAATTATTTGGGACTAGACCAATATTAGAATCAATACACGCTGGTCTAGAATGTGCTGTTTTTAAAGAAAAAATGCCTAATATAGATATGGTTAGTATAGGTGCTAATATTATTGGCGCTCATACTACTCACGAAGAGGTTAGCATTGAATCAATTAATGACTTAAGAAAGTTGGTTGAAGAGATATTAATAAAACTCGAATGATTTCTTCTTAATAAGCGAGGAGATTGTAGTGGTAACTAATTTAAAAAAATTAGATAAAAGATATAAAGATAGATTGTTTATAATTAGTTTCATACTTCTTTTTGGATTTATAGGACACAGAATGGGATTTGTGAATATGATCCAAACAATCCTTAATACATCCTATGATTTATTGATTAATGTATGCCTTTATATTATGGCTATATCCGTTATAACTGGAGGACTAGGAGAATTATTGTTTGAATTTAATGTGATCGAATGGGTTAGTCATAAACTTTCAAGATTAATGAGACCTATTTATAATCTTCCAGGGGCAGCTGCTTGGTCAATATTAATGTGTTATTTGTCTGATAATCCTGCGGTTTTAACTCTGGCTAAAAATGAAGGATATAAAAACTATTTTAAATATAATGAGTTTCCAGCAATTACAAACTTAGGAACTTCTTTTGGAATGGGGTTAATAGTAACAACTACGGTTATGGGAATGAAAATAAACCACGCTGTTGTTGCGGCCATTGTTGGAAATATAGGTGCTATTCTTGGAAGTGTAGTAAGCGTAAGAATAATGCTAAGACTTACAAAAGGATTTGAAATAAACAATAAAAGTGTAAATCTAGAAGAATATGCGGGAGTTAAAAATAAGTCTGAAAATAAAACCTTGTTTGAAAGAATAATTAATTCATTGCTAGATGGAGGAATGAAAGGTGTTGATTTAGGATTACAAATAATACCAGGAGTGCTTATAATCTGTAGTTTTGTATTATTAATTACAAATGGGATAGGATCAAATAATGCGTATGATGGATCGGTTAGTCAAGGGGTGCCTATACTCCCTTTTATTGGAGATAAATTGGATTTTGTAATTAGACCAATATTTGGATTTAAATCCTCTCAGTCTATTTCCGTGGTTATAACGTCTCTTGGAAGTGCAGGAGCAGCCATAGCCTTAATTCCAACTTTAATCGAAGAGGGTTTAGTGACTGCTAAAGATTTGGCTGTATTTACTTCAATTGTTATGTGTTGGAGTGGATATTTGTCAACTCATATTGCTATGATGTCATCAATAAATGCACGTGAATTAACAAATAAAGCCTTAATTAGTCACACTATTGGAGGTATATTTGCAGGTTTTTCATCAAATATAATTTTTAATATTCTTATATTGGCAAAAATTATTTAAAAATAAATCATTTATTTAAATTTAAAAGAATCCCAGCTGAAGTTCGGGATCCTTTTTTTAATTATTCATCTACAAGCCATAGAGCAAGTTCTGAAGAGTTTAAAACTTAAATTTATATAATTCAATTAAAAACATTAAAGTGTTGAGTGTAGACATTTTAAGGAGAAATAAGGCTAATTGAGTTTTCTCAACTATTTTATCAATTTCAAGTAATAACTTTGATATAATTGAGACAATAACCATCGAAATGAGATTAATATATTGAAAAACATGATAAAGAAAGTGGGTGCAACAATATTACTATCAACAACACTAATAACATAAGTTTTGCACAGGATGTTCTCATATATATTAACAACAGCAGAATCACAACCTCTGATGCACCATATATAAAAGACTTAAGAATTCTAATACCTATAGAGGTAATCTTAGAAAATCTTGAGGGAGGATGGAAGTAAGTTGGAACAACGATATTAGTGAGCTTTCTCTACAAAAAGATGGAAACAAATAATAATGGTAATTCAAAAAATTATATTGAAGTATTCATAGTTTATTGTACAAAATTGAATATTAATCTGTGTAGATCTAAATTTTAACTTTAAGATAAGAAGGAGATGAACAATTTGAGACTTAAAGAGGTTCTTGAAATTGAACAATTAAGAGATTGTATAGTTTTGGCTGGTAAAAAAGGAATTAAGAATAAGGTAGATAGTGTATCTGTGCTTGAAGTACCAACTTCTAAATTATATATTAAGGAAAACGAACTTTTAATTAGCGCACTGTACAGTATCAGGGATAGTGTAAAAAAGCAAAAGGAAACTATCTCTATGATTCAAAAATCGGGAGCTTCTGGGTTGATAATTGCTCACGTTGGTGTAGTACTAAAAGAAATAAGCGATGATATAATTGATATTTGTAATGAGTTAGATTTTCCATTAATAATGGCACCAAAAGATAAACCTTATATTGATATCATTTCTCCTATAATTGATGGGATTTTGTACGAACAAAATAAAAATCTAGAAAAAACCATCGATTTATATTCCTTAATATATGAAGCTACCTTAAAAGATAACAGCTATAGAAATATATTAAATACCCTAGAAAATTTGATAGAAAGAAAAGCATTTTTTGTTGATATTAATTCTTATGTTTATGATTCTAGTGGTGAAAAAAAAGAAGAATTTAACAAACTGAATGAAATATTGGATGAAATAAATGTATCAGATAATTTAGAAACAAAAGAAATATCATTTGATAACGAAGTATTTTCTGTTGATCCTATATATAGTAATAATTATTATTATGGAACACTTTTAATAAATGAAGCCAATAAATTAGATCAATTTGAGATAATAGCATTAAATCAAATAAAATCTATACTTGTTAGTGCTTCTTTTTCAAAAACAAAAAGAGAACAGTATAAAAATGAGTTGATAGATTCTTTTTTTCAAGAATTATTGTTTTCTGAGAATGTTAACGAGAAAATGGCATATAGGCGCGCGAAAAGTCTCAATATAAATTTAGGTAATTACAACGCTATTATGGTTTTAGATATTAAGAATTTTAATGAATTGACTACTAAAAAATCTGAAGAAGAAATAATGGATTTTAAAAATAAAATAGTAAATAAAGTAAAAGTGCATATATTAAAATTCACAAACAATTTCTTTATAACAAGTGTTAGCGATAAAATAGTCATTTTGATCGATGGACATAGGATAAAAAACAATTTAAAAAAACTTGGTGAGGATATTATAAGAGTGTTCAAAGAAAAAGATTTGTTTATTAGAGTAAGTATAGATGATGGTATAAAAAACATCTTTGACTTTAAAATCAAATATGAACAATCTATAAGAGCGTTATATATTAATAAAAAAATTTTTCCTGAAAAAGATATTATTTTTTATAAAGAAGTCGTATTAATTGACACAATATACAGAAAACTAAATTATGACGATAAAGAATTGTTGTTAGAAAAGATTAATCCAATAATCATATATGATAAAGAAAACAGTTCTGAACTAATAGATACTCTATTTAATTTAATTAACAACAATAACAATGTTTCTAAAGTTGCGGATTTAATGTTTTTACATAGAAATACAGTATCTCAGAGAATAGATAAGATAAAACAACTAACTGGAGAAAATCCTTTGTCAAAATATAATTTATTAAATTATGGAATGTCAATTATTTTATACAAATTGTCTAAAGACTATAATGATATTAATTAATCTTCTTCTGGTATATTAATGTGCAGTTTGCACATCTTAGGTTCAAATAAATGTAAATTAATTCATAAGGCAATGTGATAAACTAATATTACAATAAATTAGAGAGGAGTTTAATATGAGAAAAAAGGTTTTACAAAGTAGACAAGAAGTTGAAGATTTTGTTAGAGGTTGTACTTTTTACGGTGTTGGTGGGGGAGGATTACCTGAAAATGGAATTAACTCTATCATGTCAGAAATTGAAAAAGGAAATGAAGTTGGGTGGATTGACCCTAATGACGTGAGTGATGATGCATTAACTGTTTGTCCATTTTTAATGGGATCTATTGCACCGCACACTGAAGAAGTGAAAAAAGAAATGGATGGTTTTGGATTAACTAATCCGCAATTTACTGAAAAAGAACAACTGGCGAAAGCTATGGAAGAATTGGCTGATTATCTTGGAGTAAAGTTTGAAGCTATGGTTCCAATTGAATTAGGTGGAGCTAATACTCCTGGTGGTATTGCTGCTGGTGTATTAAACGGAATTCCTAGTGTTGATGGGGATTATACTGGAAGAGCGATTCCTGAAATTTTACAAACAACACCATACATAGCAAAGAAGAAAATCTGGCCTGTTTCTTCTTTTGATGCTTATGGAAACAAGGTTATTATAGATGATGTTGTTAATCATCGTATGGTGGAAAGAGTCGGTAAATTAATTGCATCAGGCTCTTATGGATTAGCAGGTCAGGCAGGATTTGTTCTCACTGGTAAAGAGATGAAAGATTTAGTTGTAAAAGGAACAATGTCCGAATGTTTAGAATTGGGTAAATTAATTAGAGAATCAAGAGAAAATGGGTTAAATCCTGTAGATGAAACAATTAAATTCTTAAAAGGTCATCTTATGGCTACAGGTAAGGTTGTTAAAAAAGAAACAGATGATAAATTAGGATATTATTGGGGAACATACACAATTGAAGGTACTGGTGAATTTAAGAATAATGAATACAAAGTATGGTTTAAGAATGAAAATCATATGATGTGGGAAAATGAAGAGCCTATTATTACGAGCCCAGATGTCATAACAATTGTAGATTCAAAAACAGGAGAACCATACCCTAATCCACTATTAGATGTGGGAGCTGAAGTTTCAGTTATAGGTGTTAAGTCTAGAGAAGTATTTAATAATAAAAGAGGATTAAGTGTATTAGGTCCTAGATATTTCGGTTATGATGTGGATTATATTTCAGTAGATGATCGATTAAAGAAATAGGTGAGAAGATCTATGAGTAAGGATTATAATAATATTGAAGATAAATTTTATGATTATCCAGATAGACCTGTTCCACCCGAAAAAAGAAGAAGTTCTTTTAACATAGCTATGGTAACCACAAGTATGGCGGTAGCAATGTCTACTCTTTATACTGGTTCAAGTTTAGCGATGGTATTAACTTTTAGGGATGGAATAATTAGTGTTTTAGTTGGTTGTGTAATCCTATTTTTACTAGCTTCTATTACGGGCAGCATCGGATCAAATGAAGGTGTATCTTTTTCAATGGTAGCTAGATATGCTTTTGGAAGAAATGGTTCCAAAATAGTAAGATTAATTTTTGCAATGTCAATGTTAGGCTGGTTCTCTTATCAAACAGGATACTTTGGTGAAACAATTAATATTTTAGCTCCTGGTAAATTTCTAACAAGTGTAAAGGTTGCAACTTTATGGGGCGGGATATTAATGATGTCTACTGCGATTGTTGGATATAAAGGTATGACAATACTCAGTTACATTGCTTCACCGTTACTTCTAATTCTCTGCATTTATGGAGGTTTCGTAAGTGTTAGAGATGTAGGTATGGAAACTATAATGAACAACATGCCTGAAAATCCAGCGTCATTAGGGACTGGTATAACTATAGTTATAGGCGGATGGATTACAGGATCGATACTTCAACCAGATATAGCAAGATATGCTAAAAAACCAAAAGACAATATACTCGGAGCATTGATGGCAATGACAATTTTTGCTATTGCAAATATAGGTGGATTTATAATTGCAAAGGCTACAATGGCACAAAATGTAATGGATGGACTTGTGTCATTAGGAATGGGAGTTGTTGCATTATTAATTGTAATTTTAGGGCAATGGACAAGTAATGATAACAACTTATATAGTGCTTCATTAAGTATCATAAATATAAACCCTAAGCTTAATAAACATAAAGTTAGTGCTGCATGTGGGGTTATATTTACTGTAATCGCTATAGTAGGTATTCAAAATTATTTTGTTGAGTTTTTAAATGTTTTAGGAACATTTTTGCCACCATTTGGCGCGGTATTGATTACTGATTATTATCTTCTAGACAATAGGAAAAACTATAATTTTGAAAGAAATGCAGAATATCCTGAGACCAATTATATTACTTTTGCTTCTGTAATTTTAGGTGGACTTGGAGGGTTCTTCTTTAAATTTGGATCAGCTGCAATAAATTCAATGATAATTTCGACAATAGCATATTATTGTTTTATGAAGATTAAAAAAGATTAGCGTTGTAGAAATAAAACTATAAAATTGATAAAAACTGATCTCCTTTAGTTGTTTTTAAGCCCAACTTTTGGGGGTCATTTCAATTAGACCCTAGGATCTTTTTTTATATAAAGGATAATACTATATTCCATTCAGGGGTTGCAGAAGACGACAAAACGGTGGTTTATAACAAAATACATACGAATGAATTTCCACTAATTTAAAATTTAAAGCTAAATAAAGGGTGTTTTGGGGTGAATTAAGGACAGTTGATTTATTACATAAATTTTGGTTTAAAGATTAACAATAATTATGCGATATAATGTCAGTAAGAAACAATCAACTAAAAATTAGAAAAGGTGGAATGGTAAAATTTGGAAAGAAAAACTAACATACCTAAAATGGCAGAAGAACAGTTAAGGATAATACAGAGAATGCAAAATCAACTTGATGGTATTCAGCAGTTATCAAACTCTAATGTTGTTGCAACGATGGGAGTCATAGAAAAGATGGAGCCAATGCTTGAAAGTATATCGAATTTTAATGAGTATATAAAACCAATAATCGATAGGCAATCCGAAATAAAAGACACCATATTAGCGTCATCTATTCCTACATCGGCACTATATGAATTAGCTATTAGGCAGGATATTCTAAAATCTATAACAGCGGGAAATGTTAATAATTTAAAAAACAACTTAAATATTATACGAGAAAATCAGACCCTTCTTGCGGAAGCGGCGGCTGCTTCGTTTTCTATGTATGCAAAGTTAGATGATATAGAAAAACGACACTTTGAAGAACTGGATAAATTACAATCTGAAGAGGATATTAAAGAAATTGAAGTAATTGTTGGAAAAGAAACTATATCAAAGAAAATCCCTTACTCTTATTTGTTATTTGTATTTTTTGTTATTTTAGCTCTGGTTCAATTTAGTGAATCAGATGAGATAATAGATATTAAGAGCATAGACACAGTTAAAACAAAGTTATCTCCAGCAATAGTAGATAGGATAGATGGCGTTATTGAATCTGCGGTTTATGATATTTTAAAAATTGGAATAATAAAAAGTGCCTGCTACTTATGGAATAAAATATCAAAAAAATCAAAAAGGGTTCTTAAAATAGATGTTAATCAAAAGATTTATATAGTCGGTGAAGAAAAATATTATTATAAAACTATTTATCACAATGAAAAAGGTGATCTAAAAGAGGGATATATTGCTAAAAGAAATGTTAAAATAATAGAAAATTTAAAGTAAAACAAAACTAGCAATTAAACTTAGTCAATGAAGAGCATAGAGTATAGTATTTAAGAATCACATTAAAGTTGGAAAGGTATTATTCTAAACAATTATATTTTAATAATTAAAGAAGTGCTTCAAGCTGTTTATTATGAATGTATGCTTTTGGTTTAACTTTTTTAATTTTAGGATAGGCTGTTGGGCTAAAAACATTTTTTTTAGAATCTAGTAAATGAAGCCCTATTATGTTGATATCGCTATTAATCCAAGTAATACTATCTCTAAAAATTATTTTTCCAAACCATGTCTATTCATTTAGAAAAAGTGCTTGACCAAAAAAGTTGTTAAATATTTTATATTAAAAAGTACTTTTATATAGAAAAATCCTTAGTTTTTAACTAAGGATTTTTCTATATAACAAATTAATAAACAAAACCTTATAAATTATTTTAGCTATTAATCAAATTGGGTATTATTTAATTAAATCGGTAATATATTTAATTAATGAAAGGAGCTTATTATGAAAGCCAAAGAGACTGTACTAGTAAATGAATTAACTAACGGTATATTAGATCCTAATAAAGGAATGTTAGGACCAGTACGTGATGGTGGTAGAATCATTGCCAATACAGCCGCAGGTTGTTGGGGACCAATGATTACGCCAGAGATAAGGGGCGGTCATGAAGTAACTAAACCTGTTTATGTAGAAGGGGCAGAAGTGGGGGATGCTATTTTAATTAAAGTGGAATCCTTGAATGTTACTTCTGATGTTACAGCCTCTGGTAATGATAAGCCTATTGAAGGTAGATTTATTGGAGATGCCTTTGTAAAAGCTGTTTGTCCTAATTGTGGAGTAGAAAATCCATCAACTCACATTGAAGGTATTGGTAAGGATGCAATTCATTGTGATGAGTGTGGTGCTGTTGCAACACCTTTTGAATTCACAAACGGATATACAATTGCCCTTGACGAAAACAGAAATATAGGCTTAACACTTAACAAAGAAAATGCTGAAAAGGTTGCAAAAGAACCTAGAAAATATATGCAAACACCAGATTGCTCAATACAAAACCCTGTAGTTGCATTAGCTCCATCAGATTTAGAAGGTGTGGTAGCAAGGATGAGACCATTTATCGGACAACTTGGAACTACACCAGAAATTCCATTACCAGATTCTCATAATGCTGGAGATTTTGGAAACTTTTTAGTTGGAGCACCTCATGAATATGCACAAACTGAAGAAACTCTTAAAGCCAGAACTGATGGGCATATGGATATTAACAAGGTTAGAGAAGGTGCTGTTGTAATCTGTCCTGTAAAAGTAAAAGGTGGCGGAGTATATATTGGTGATGTTCATGCTATGCAAGGTGAAGGAGAAATAGCAGGACATACAGCTGATGTATCGGCTACAGTATCAGTTCAAGTACACGTTATTAAGAACTTAAAACTTGAAGGTCCAATTATTCTTCCTAATATTGAAGATGTACCTTATCTAGCTAAGCCTCTTTCTGAAGAAGAATTAAGAATAGCAAGAAGAGAACTTAAAAAATGGGGACAAGAAACTATCGAAGAATCTGCACCAGTGACAGTTGTAGGTACAGGGGCAGATATGAATGCTGCTATCGACAACGGGCTAGAAAGAGCTGCAAACTTATTTGATATGAGTGTTCCTGAAGTGATGAATAGAGTTACAATCACAGGTGCTATAGAAATTGGTAGGGCTCCAGGTGTGGTTTCTGTTTCACTTAAAGTTCCAAGAAATAAACTTGAAGAGAAGAAACTTTGGGATGCGGTGAATGATAAATATAATTTAGTTTGATAAAAAGAAAAACTATAAAATATATTAGCGACCTTTGGGTAGAAGCCTAAAGGTCTTTTTTTTTATCTTCCAATGAGTTACAGGATAAGTTCTAGGGGTCTTAAAGCTAATTGGCATAAAAAAAACTACTACTAACATTGGAGCATAAACTGACCCCCAAAAGTTGGACTTGAAAACCAACTAAGGAAGGTCAGTTTTTTAATGGCAAAATACAAAACAAAATTTAAAATGAAAGTAGTAAAAGAATATCTTGAGGGGAATATAGGCTACAAAGGATTAGCAAAAAAATACTCTATCCCAGATCATTCTACTGTTAGAACGTGGGTTAATGCTTATGAATCTCAAGGCTATGAATGACTAAAAGTATCAAGAAAAAATAATAGTTACTCTTTAGACTTAAAACTAAATGTAGTAGACTTGTATTTAACAGGAGAAATGTCCTATCAAAGCCTAG
>QWCE01004291.1_pt1 | contig 14313 bp, 15 predicted proteins | sample 1972531 | NCBI WGS metagenome assembly QWCE01 (sample SAMN09866716, study PRJNA288562) | Human gut metagenome isolate term4_stool, whole genome shotgun sequencing... | reverse complement strand
AGCCTAGTACCGCTGCGAGTGATGAGTAGCGAGAGCGTGCCTGCGTTGATATGTTATATCCCAAACAACCGATTTGTAACCTGAATGTTTCGTGCGTCCGTTACTTACGCTGTGCAAGGGTATGTGTTTCAAGCCCTACTTGAAAAAATAGTATCAAGTTCAAGCCCTGCTTGTTGGTGTTCTTCTTCGATATCCCGTATAATCAAATATGTCTTAGGACAAAGGATATCTGAGAGGAGAGTGGATAAAGATGCAACAGGGATTAATAAGATTTTGCGTGTGGGCAATCGTTATTGCCTTTCATTTTGTGGTGAATGCAGTGCAGGCAATTGTAAAAGGGCTATGGTATGTAGCGGGTGTGATCCAACAACGGGCGTTGATGATATGGATTGGATTATACTTATTGGCAGAGCTGGTGGGCGGTTATCCGGCAAGGTTTTTTGATTTCAAAATACTGGGTGTGTCGGTTGGAATATACGGTTGTATCATTGCCGTGATCATTGGTATAATTCAATTAGTAATGGCAATTGTTGGGTGGTTTAAACAAGGACAGTCCGAAAGTGATTCCGGACAATAAGTAGGAAAACAGTGAGAGTGTCAGATAGGATTCATAAAGTTTTATGATTGGTTGAGGATGGAGTAATACATATGGCGGATAAAATGCAGCAAGGATTTGGAAAACGATTAAGGCAGGCCCGGGAAGAGAAGGGATATACATTAGAACATTTAGGTGAGCGGTTGGAGATAACATATCAGTCTGTAAGTAATTGGGAAAATGAGATTAATGTTCCAAGCCTAAATAACTTGATCAAAATATGTGAGGTGTTAGAGGTGTCCAGCGACTGGTTGTTGCTTGGGAAAAGACAACCGTCTTATATTGGAACAACCTTGGAAGATATGTCTGACCGAATGTTTAATGAAGAACATATGTATACTTATGTGAAACAGTTTGCAACATTTCATAACCTGTATCAGACGTTAAAGGTGCTTCCGTATGCCAGAGAGAAGCATGCGGGACAGGTGCGAAAGGGAAAGGACAAAGTGCCATATATTTACCATCCGTTGATGCTTGCCTGCCATGGGCTTGCGCTTGGATTAGTGGACGACAATCTCATTTCAGCAGCACTATTGCATGATGTCTGTGAGGATTGTGGCGTGTTGGTGGAAGATCTGCCGGTAAATGATGAGACGAAAGAAGCAGTGCGGTGCCTTACGCAGGATTGGGATCTCGAACATGAAACGACATGGGATAAGAAGAGATATTATGAGAAAATTGCGGCAAATCCGATTGCACTCATGGTAAAATTACTTGACCGCTGCAATAATATTTCCAGTATGGCAATGGGATTTGATCAGCAGAAAATAGCGGATTATATCAAAGGAACAATGAGGTGGATCTATCCGTTAATGGATCAGGGCAGATATGATTATCCGCAATATCGGGATGCTATTTTTCTGATCCGTTATCATATATACAGCGTGGTCGAGGCGATGAAACGTCAATTAAGTGGTGAGAACTAATAGAAAAGAAATTCTTCTTTTTTCACGTTAATTTAATATAAATGTGGGATTCTATCAAAGACAGATTTGCAACATAGTATTAGAAGTGATATACTAGCCAATGTTAAGCGAAGAAGATAGTTAATTGATAGAATCATACAAAAGTGAAAATGGAGGATATACAGAAGATGCAGTACGAGGAGAGAGAGACGGGATATAGCAGATTACAAAGATGGAAACATTATTTATTTGCGACAGTAATATGTTTGATGACAATGTTCGTTCCGCTTCCAAGCGAGGCGGCAACGGTTGATTTTAATGCAAAGATGACGGAATTGCAGACAAAGTTTCCGAATGGAACCTATTGGAATCATGCAGATGGAGGTGCGGAAGATTCGAATCGGGTTACAGGTGTAGCCTGCACTCTTCATAAGACAGCAGGGGTAAGTCATGTATATGGTACGAATGGATGTACCTGTAACCATTTTACAGGGCATAATATCAATGGAATCGGTGACTTTTCTGCAACGCAATGCATGGGATTTGCATATAAGCTGGGATATGATGTGTTTGGAGCAACAACATGGACCCGACATGCGAATGCAGGTACTGCATATTTAGAGATTGCAGTAGGTGATGTTGTAAGGATCGGTGGTTCACATACAGTATTCGTCACAGGTAAAAACGGAAATGTAATCTCTGTCGCAGAAGCTAATTATAATCCCGGCTGTCAGATTTCCTGGGGTAGAACGATTAATCTGACAACGGTTACCATTACGAATTATGACCGGGCAGATAATTATGCTGTTGTGTTAGGTGATGCACCGGCACCACCAACCACCGAAGCGACTACGGAGGCAACAACCACGGAAGTGACCACACAGGCAACGACGCAGGTAACAGGCAGCACATTCCAGAAAGCGAAGGACGGCGCACACAATTGTTACTATGAGAATGGAAAGTTAGTAAAGAAACAATGGTTTTCTGTAGATGGCAAAGATTACTATGCAAATGAAGATGGCTTGATCTTAGTCAGCCAGTGGTTATACAAGGGAAATGCTTTAGTCTATGTGAAAGCAGACGGATCGGTAGCACGCAAAGAATTGGTGAATATCAATGGCAACACCTATTTCTTTAAAGCCAATGGCAAGCGTTCCGCAGGTTGGAAAAAGTACGATGGAAAATACTACTATTGTACGAAGAAGGGAATTGTACTGAAGAAACAGTGGATCATCAAGGGCAGAAAACGTTATTACGTACAAAAAGATGGTAGCCGGGCACAGAATAAATATGTAAAGATTAAAGGAAGAAGATACTATTTTAACAGAAGTGGTAAGATGGTTGCCGGAAGATAACAATGATACAAGCAGACAACAATATATATGAATAAAGTTTCCCCATCTCTGAATTGGTTTCGGAGATGGGGATTTTGTAAATGCAGAAAATTTCTTATTTTTCATATTGCCGGATTATGTGAGTTATCCAATCCGTAAGTTCTTTGGCCTCCGGATTTTCATTATAATATTTGATATCTGATTCTGCGTAAAGATCGATCTGTATGATCTCGCCAAGTGTATTATAGCAATATGCGTTCCATAATTTGGCAATAGAGCTGTCGCAATTATTGTCCGGATTATAATTGGAAGTATCTTTAAGTTTAAAACAGTTGTCTTTGATCATTTGCTTTGCAAGTATATATTTTTCTTTGACTTCCTGTTTGCTGACAGAGCCGACTTGATCATAGTTATTAGACGGTTCTTTGAAGTCGGCAAGCAGATTGTAGGTGTGATAAATGTTTCCGTTACGATCGATTGCCCATAATTCGTAAGGTGGTTGTTCTGTGTCAGAGACAGCTTTATTGGAAAGGTATTCCTGATAAGTAAATATGATATCGGGCATGTTACGGTCAAATGTATGAAGTTGTTTATATATAAATATATCAACTGTTATAAATAAGATTCCAAGTAGAATTATGATTATCTTCCGTATTTTTTTCATGGATGTTGCCTTTCTTTAGAATATAATAGGGTGTGTATTCCTTATATTGGCAGATTATACTTTCGAACCAATTGGCCAGAGCATGTGCATATGGGTTGGTGTTGTAGTATTTTGAACTGTTTTCTTTGTACAATTCGATTTCTATCTTCTTTCCGTTTTTGTCATAACAGCACGCTGTCCATAATACTTCTCCATATTCTATATCGTAGGTCGGATCGCTCCATTCATTTGGAATGGATAGGAGTTGGTAATTGTTGGATTCTGCAATTTGCTGCACAAGTGTATATTGTTTTTGCAGGAGGGAAGTATCAATGGATGCAATTCTTTGGTATTGTGAAGCGTCTGCCTGTTCAAAATTAATATTAGGATAATGGGAATAATAAATGTTTCCATTACGATCAATTGCCCAGTGATCATATTTGGTTTCTTCTAGCAGCTGAGGAAGTGACTGGTGGCATTCAAATATGATTTCAGGCATAATGCCGCTAGGTTGTTCGGAAAGATTTAATTGTTTTTGTTTACTTTGAAACTGATAGTAATGAAAAGTATATATACTAGTCATAATAAATAAAACCAGAATAAAAATTAAGGACGTTTTTTTCATATTGTATTTTGGGGAAACTGCCATAGACATGATGAAAATGGAGTTTTACATATCCTTTCTGTGTTTGCGATCAAATACATACATTTATGTGGATCTCTTATTGCTAATATAAATAGAACAGAATTGATTGTCAACGTGAATTTACATTCACAGAAATTGTGTTTTGCCGGTATACAAAAGAACGAAAACACGTTCATCTGATTTATTCGTAAATACATTTTCGTTCGTCGAAAAATCAAATTTCCGCATATATCTTGCGAACGATACCCACTAGGACAGGTCTTCCCATTCCCGTATAATATTACCAAATGAACATATCAAGGGAGGCTAGAACATGAAGGAAACGTGTTATCAGATTAAGGAAGCGGCAGCGAAAGTTGGTGTGGAGTCCCATGTATTGCGGTATTGGGAAGAGGAATTAAAGATGGACATTCACCGCAACGAAATGGGACATCGCTACTATACAGAAAAAGACATTGAAGTACTTTCCAAGGTTCGGGATTTGAAAGAAAAGGGATTACAGTTAAAAGCCATTCGAAACTACCTTGAGATGAGAAGAAAACAGATTACACAGGAAAGAGGACAGACCACGGTCCAAACAGTCGTAGAGAATATGGAAAAACAGACCGGTAAAAAAGAGCAGCATATTACAGATAAGCATGAGGTGGTTCCGGTCAGTCAGCAGATCCTGTCTAATGAGGAGAAAATGCAGCAATTCCAATTGCTGATGAACCGGATTGTCGGTAATGCGATTCAGGAAAACAATGAACTGATCGGTAAGTCGGCAGGTGAGCATGCAGCAAATGCGGTCGTTACGCAGTTTCAGGGAATGACCAAGGAACAGGAGGAACGGGCAGAAGCAAGGTATCGGAAGCTAGATCAGACACTTCGCGAGATTCAGCAGGCAAGGTTAGAAGCAGCGGCGGCAAATATGCGTCCGGTGGACAAGCGTAAACAAAAACGGTTGAAACGTAAGGGAAACCAGCAGAACAATATACATACGCAGGAAGCAACAGAAAAGGATGTGGTTTCTGGAAAAGCTTCCGATATTTCATAGAACATATGTGATTGTAAATGCCTATGCAGAATAAGAAAAGTGTGTATGACAAAGAAAGGTTTGGAATGCTGATTTTAATTTATGTACTGTGAGAAAAACACAAAATCATATTGCATTTCTTAAGGATTCAGATATAATAAGGAAGATAGTGTAATAAAGAGTGGGACAGACCTGCACCGATCGATTCAGATTGGATATTATTGAGAAAGAGGGATGCATAAGATGAAGAACATGATCAATTTCAGCAATTTCTCCAAAGAGGAATTGAACGAGATTCTGGATCTGGCATATGACATGAAGAAGTCGCCGGAGAAGTATGCGGAGAGTTTGAAAGGCAAGAAGCTATATACATTATTTGAGAAGACATCGACAAGAACATTTTTGTCATTTACTACAGGTATTACAGAGCTTGGTGGTACATATTACAATCAGCTTTGGAAAGATTCCAACTTTGTACTCGGTGAGACGGTTTCCGAGATCAAATATGTATGTCGGAATGTAGATATTATTATGGCACGTCTGATCAAGAATGAGACGGTAGAGTTATTTAACAAGAATGTAACGGTTCCGTTTATTAACGGTTGTGATTCTACATATCATCCATGTCAGATTTTGGCAGATGCCCTTACTTTGAAAGAGCATTTTGGTGGATTAAATGTGAAGTTAATGTACATAGGTGCAAAGAACAATGTGTTTAATTCGTTGGTGGAATTCTTCGCTAAGATGGGTGAGGGAACCATTTACGGACTTACCCCATTAGTAAATGATACCGCTGTGGATGCAGATTTTTATGAGAAGGCAAAAGCAACCGGTCATTATGTAGAGTTAGATCCTGCAATGTCTATGGAGGAGGCAAAGAAGTATGCAGCCGATATGGATGTGTTATATACCGATACATGGGTAGATATGGAGTTCTTCAATAATCCGGCTTACAAGGAGCAGAAAGAAGAGACGTTGGCGAAGATGATGCCATATCAGATTAACAAAGAATTCCTTGCCGGCAGCAAAGCAAAGGTAATGCATGATATGCCAATGCATGTTGGATTCGAGATCAGTCAGGATGTGGTAGATGCCAATCTTGATTTCATTTTAGATCAGGCAGAGAACCGGCGGCATGCTGAGAAAGCCGTTATGGTGACATTAATTAATAGTTGATTATGATATCCTGTCATGGAGGATTGCATGGCAGGATTTTCTATGGGTGAAAATATGGAGTTAGACATTGCACTAAATGCCCTTGCCATTATATTATTTCTTGGATTTGGAACGGCGAGCGTCATTGCGTTTTCGACAATTGATAAACAGAAAGAGATTACAATAGAAAGCCGTTATGGACGGCAGACGGGTCCGCTAGAGATTCTATATGTGAATCTGTCCCTTGTTTTGGTGGCGGGAATGTTACACGTTCATAATTACCGGTTTCTGCCGGCACTGCTTGCATTTATACTATTGATATTTTTAAACAGCCGGATGCGAAGCGGGATTGCGCCGATTGGTGTATTTATCGGCACAACATATTTAGAGTGGAATAAGATTGTGGCATATCGTATAATAAATGATGAGATCAGCACGATAGAACTTCGTGTTATGGCCAACCGTAAACAATATGTTCTGCGTATTGCGAAAGAGTTTCGGAAAGAAGCGGATACATATTTGAAAGAGCATGGGATTCCGTGCCAGATAGAACAAACATCACAGGAGGACAAAGATGAGACATTTAATTGATCCAATGGATTTGAGTGTGGAAGAGATTGATGAACTGTTAAACTTAGCAGATGATATCATTGCACACAAGGAAAAATATCAGGACGTTTGTAAGAGAAAGAAATTAGCAACCTTGTTTTTTGAACCAAGTACGCGTACCCGTCTAAGTTTTGAGGCGGCTATGTTAGAGTTAGGTGGTAATGTATTAAGTGTCGCTTCGGCAGCATCTTCTTCTGCCAGCAAAGGTGAGAGCGTGGCGGATACGGTGCGGGTGGCATCCTGTTATGCAGATATTATTGCGATGCGTCATCCAAAAGAAGGTGCACCTTATTTGGCAGCTATGAAGTCAGGGGTTCCGATCATCAATGCGGGAGATGGCGGACACAATCATCCGACACAGACATTGGCGGACTTACTTACAATTCGCCGGGAAAAGGGAAGATTAAATGATATCACGATTGGTTTTTGCGGAGATCTTAAATTTGGACGTACCGTACATTCCCTGATCAAAGCATTGTCACGGTATGCAAACATTCACTATATCATGATCTCACCGGAGGAATTAGAGCTTCCGGAATACATCAAAGAAGAGGTATTTGAACAGAAGAATATCCCGTATGAGCAGGTGCGTACGATCGACGAGGTGATAGACCGTCTGGATGTGTTATATATGACCAGAGTACAGCAGGAGCGTTTCTTCAATGAGGCAGATTATATCCGTCTGAAAGATACCTACATCTTAGACATGCCTAAATTGAAAAATGCAAAAGAAGATCTGAGTATTCTGCATCCGCTTCCTCGTGTCAATGAGATTGCTGTGGAGATTGATGATGATCCAAGAGCCTGCTATTTCAAACAGGTATTAAATGGAAAATATGTCCGTATGGCACTGATCATGACACTGCTTGGATTAGCGGATTCTGTTAAGGAATAGACAGATTCATGGATGAAAGGATAACCTCCGTGTAAGACATCAGATACAGGAATTATGCGGATAGAAAGCAATGTACGGAAAGAGAGGATACAAGTTATGAATATAGATAGTATTCAAAATGGAATCGTGTTAGATCATATTACAGCCGGCAAAGCAATGCTGGTGTACAAATACCTGCATTTAGACCGCTTAGATTGTTCGGTTGCAATTATTAAGAATGCAACAAGTCGCAAGATGGGAAGAAAAGATATTCTAAAGATCGATCATCCGGATTATGATATCAACTTAGATATTCTCGGATATATTGATCCGGATATCTCGGTTAGTATCATCAAAGATGGGGTGACGGTTGAGAAGAAAAAGGTTGGATTACCGGATCGTATTGTGAATGTCGTAAAATGTAAGAATCCACGGTGTATCACAACAACAGAACAGGGGATTCAGCAGATTTTCAAATTAACGGACCCGAAAAAACGGATATACCGTTGCGTATATTGCGAAGCAGAGAATCAGGGTGAAGAGCTGTAACTTGCTTAAATCACCGTGTCATTTCTAAAAATTGTCTTAATTTTTTTAAGCCAATTTTGGAAAAAACGGTTTACAAATCGTTGGTTCATGCTATAATGAGAATAATTACGTCTACACTAAGTAGTCGAGGACTATAGCAAGAGGTGCGATATGGAGCAGTATGTAATTAAGGGAGGCACTCCATTAGTAGGGGAAGTTTCCATTGCGGGAGCAAAGAATGCAGCACTGGGTATTTTGGCTGCATCAATTATGACAGATGAAGAGGTTGTAATTGAGAATGTTCCGAATGTAAGAGATACCAGAGTACTTTTGCAGGCAATTGAGGGAATTGGTGCAAGAGTTAAATATATAGATGAACACACAGTTAAGATTTGTGGAGGAACCATTAACCCACACGCAGATAATTGCGTGGATGATGAGTTTATCCGTAAGATCCGGGCATCCTACTATCTGTTGGGTGCAATGCTTGGAAAGTATAAGCGTTCGAGCGTAGCACTGCCGGGAGGATGTAACATCGGAAGCCGTCCGATCGATCTTCACATCAAAGGATTTAAGGCTCTGGGTGCAGAAGTTGACATACATAGCAGTATGATTCATGTAGAGGCAGAGCAATTGGTCGGTAATCACATTTATATGGATGTGGTTTCTGTTGGGGCAACCATTAATATTATGATGGCGGCAGCTTTGGCAGAGGGTAAGACAACAATCGAGAATGCAGCGAAAGAGCCGCATATTGTAGATGTTGCGAACTTCCTTAATAGTATGGGGGCTAATATCAAGGGTGCGGGAACAGATGTCATCCGGATCCGCGGTGTTGAGAAGTTGAAAGGTACGGAATATTCTATTATTCCGGATCAGATAGAGGCAGGAACCTTTATGGTGGCAGCAGCAGCGACGAAGGGGGATATTACAATCCGTAATGTCATTCCGAAACATTTGGAGGCAATTTCTTCCAAATTAAAAGAGATTGGTGCTGTTGTTATGGAATATGATGATGCAGTTCGTGTAGTCAGCAATCATCGGTTGCGTGCCACGAATATCAAGACATTGCCATATCCCGGATTTCCTACCGATATGCAGCCACAGATGGCGGTTGTATTAGCTTTGTCAGAAGGTACGTCAATCATTACGGAGAGCATATTTGAGAATCGTTTTAAGTATGTGGATGAATTGTTCCGTATGGGTGGTCAGATTAAGGTAGAAGGGAATACTGCCATTATTGATGGTGTGGAACAATTTGTTGGAGCCAATGTAGTGGCACCGGATCTGCGTGCCGGGGCAGCTTTGGTAATTGCAGGTTTGGCTGCAGATGGTTTCACAGTAGTGGAAGATATTAAGTACATTCAACGTGGATATGAAGCGTTTGATGAGAAGATCCGTGCACTTGGTGGACAGATCGCTGTCGTCGAGACAGATAAAGAGATTCAGAAGTTCAAATTAAAAGTTGGATGATGTAGAATGTATTTTTTGTTGCAGTCAGGAATCGTTTGTCAGATTCCTGATTGTAACGTGATGTAAGGCGGAGGATTTCCTGTTTGCCAATTCACAGTGAGCTATATTCTGGAGGCTCATTTTTCAAGAACCGGTTCGGTTCGCTTTTTCACATTTTTTTTGTTTGACCAATCACAAAAGAAGAGGGGTGTATTTAGTGTACAATATTTTATTATTACAGGAGGGTAATCAGTGCAACTGTCGAGTGAAAGAATATTTGCAGTTGAGTGATTACAATGTTGAGGAAGAGGATCTGAATCAATTGCGCAATCTGGTAAAAGTTGTGTATAACAAAGATCTGGTGTTGTTTTATTGTAACGATGTCACATACTATTTTTCACTGTGTGAGAGAATCCGGAATCTGACAGATGTACCGATTGTTGTGCTTACGGGGAATGATGATGAATGGGTCAAGATCAAGATGTTCCAGGCCGGAGCAGATGACTATATCGTGGAGCCTTATCACAGCGGAGAGCTTGTGGCAAGGGTGAGAGCCAGGTTGGAGCAATACCGGCGTCTGACGAGTTCATATGGTTATATTAAGGTCGGACAGTTGACGATCGCTACGCTGAGCCGCAGGGTATACCTGAATAATATTGAAATACCTATGACGATCCGGGAGTTTGATGTGTTATCTTATTTGGCACAGAGACCGGATGTTGTAGTCAGTAAAGAGGAGATATATCAGGCTATGTGGCAGGAAAAATATATGGATACTGCCTATAATAGTGTAGCAGCTTATGTTAAGAAGATACGTAAGAAGATCGAACCACATCCGGAGGATCAGAAGTACATTGAGACAATATGGGGAATAGGATATCGTTTTAATACATGATCTGCGGGTTGCATTTTATCAGCCTGCCCCTTATAATCGGAGAAGATAGATATGATTGTGTAAGGAGGCTGTTGGTGTGAAAGTTGAGATATTGTATGAGGATGAAGATATCTTGGTTTGTGTAAAACCGGTGGGAATGCCGGTACAGGGCGATAAGAGCAGGGACAAGGATCTGCTTACTTATCTGAAACATTATATTTTTGAAAAAGATGAGATGGAGGAAGAGCCTTATCTGGCGATGGTACATCGCTTAGACCGTCCGGTGGGTGGTGTCATGGTGTTTGCGAAGAATCAGGATGCGGCAGCCGATCTTTCGGATCAGGTGCAGGATGGAACTATGGTGAAGTTCTATCAGGCAATTCTGACAGGTGAATTGCCTGACGAATCCGGTACCTTGGAGGATTATCTCGTAAAAGACGGAAAGACGAATACAACAAAGGTGGTAAAGAAAGGAACAAAGGGTGCGAAGAAAGCAATCTTAGATTATGAGGTATTGGACGTTTTTGAGACGGACAAGGGAATTCTTACTTATGTGTTGATCGAACTGCTGACAGGAAGGCATCATCAGATCCGGGTACAGATGGCGAGCCGGGGAGCCGGTATTTATGGCGATACGAAGTATAATCCACAATTCATGAAAATGAAGAAACAATATCAGCAGATTGCATTGTTTGCAACCCGGTTAGAGTTTGAGCATCCGTCAAGTGGAGAACATATGGTGTTCAAATGCGAGCCGGAAGGAGATGTATTTGACGTTATTGAGATGGAAGATTTTTGACGCTGTATTTCCAGATACTAAAAGAAAAGCTGTCAAACATATGGATGTTGTCTGTGTTAATGGGAAAATGTATTTAATGAATATAATATAGCGGGAAGAGGGCAAGATATACAATGTATCTTGCCCTGCTTTTATGTAGTGGTATGTGTGTTTACAAAAGGGTATGAAACTGAGAATGTGGAGGGCATACAAATGTATCGAAAAATAGGAATTTATGTGGCAGCATTTCTTGGGGTATATCTGGCATTTCGATTTCTACTTCCGTTGGTGGTTCCTTTTGTGATAGCAGGAATCGTTGCAATCATATATTATCCGTTTCTGCGAAAAGTATTCCGCAGGTGGGATGTATGGAATGGTGGAAGAGGGAAAAAATGGTTATTAGCCGGAGCAGTTATTACATTATATGTGATTGTGTTGGTGGGAATATGCTGGCTGTTGTCTTATCTGATTGGACAGGGCAGAAGCATGGTTCTTAATTATCCATTTTATGAAGCTAAGATTCTATGTCTGATGCGAAAATGTTGTTGCCGGGTAGATGAATGGTTTCGGATGACTAAAGGCCAAAGTTATGGATATGTGATGCATATTGTATATACTTATGCGAACAGGGATTGGTTACAGAATGTAGGAACGGATGCAGTAGCGAAAGTGACGAGTATGTCAGTACAGGCAGCGGGAGCAGTATTTGGAATGGTATTCCAGATGGTGATCGTGGTGATATCCACCTTTTTTCTGATCCTGGATTATGAGAGGATCCGGGAAAAGATGTTGCAGTCAGAACTTGGACGCAATATATGTCGTATGGTCATAACCTGTAAAGAAACGTTGAAGACATATGTGAGAGCACAGGGACTTATTATGGTATTGGATGGGGTTGTATGTACGGTTGCATTTTATATAGTGGGACAACCATATTATTTATTGTTAGGCCCTTTGGCTGCGGTGGTTGATGCGTTGCCGGTATTGGGGATCGGTATGATATTACTGCCATATGCATTATATTTGTTATTATCCGGTTTCGTTGGAAAAGCGTTGATCATGGTATTGGCATATGTCTGTTGCGTGGTCATACGACAGATCATCGAACCTAAAATGATCGGTAACCGGATTGAAATGCATCCAATCTATACGATTATGAGTATGTATGTGGGATTCCGTCTGTTTGGAATCGCAGGATTTTTGTTAGGACCGGTTGGGGTATTGATTGTTCGTCAGGTGGTTGAAGCATTTAATAACACAGAGGTAGTTGTGTGATTCATGATCGGATAGCTTGTTTTGCTTGCAAATACAAGATAATCGGGCTATAATGAGCGGTAGCATATTAGAATATATGAAGGAGAGAGATCATGGCAAACGATAAGAAGTTAGTAGAACAGATTACTTCCATGGAAGAGGATTTTGCACAATGGTATACGGATACCTGTGTGAAAGCAGATTTGATTGCATATACAAGTGTGAAAGGGTGCATGGTATTGAAACCGGCCGGCTATGCAATCTGGGAGTTGATCCAGAAACAGTTAGATGAACGGTTCAAGGCAACCGGAGTTGAGAATGTATATTTACCGATTTTTATTCCGGAGAGTTTATTACAGAAGGAAAAGGATCATGTAGAAGGATTTGCACCGGAGGTTGCATGGGTAACATATGGAGGATTGAATCCATTGCAGGAGAGAATGTGTGTCAGACCAACCTCTGAGACTTTGTTCTGTGATTTTTATAAAGATGATATTCAGTCTTATCGTGATCTGCCAAAGGTATATAATCAGTGGTGTTCCGTTGTCCGTTGGGAGAAGGAGACAAGACCATTTCTTCGTTCAAGAGAATTCTTATGGCAGGAAGGACATACAGCACATGCAACAGCAGAAGAAGCAGAAGAGAGAACGTTGCAGATGCTGAATCTGTATGCAGATTTCTGTGAAGATGTATTGGCAATGCCGGTTGTTCGCGGACGTAAGACAGAGAAAGAGAAGTTTGCAGGAGCAGAGGCAACTTATACGATCGAAGCACTGATGCACGATGGTAAGGCATTACAGTCTGGTACCAGCCATAACTTCGGAGATGGTTTTGCAAAGGCATTTGGTATTCAGTATACAAGCAAGGATAACAAGTTAGAATATGTACATCAGACATCATGGGGAATGACAACCCGTTTGATCGGTGCTATTATTATGGTACATGGTGACAATTCCGGTCTGGTATTGCCACCTAAGGTTGCTCCGACACAGGTTATGATCGTTCCGATTATGCAGAAGAAGGAGGGAGTCTTAGAGAAGGCTGCTGAACTTAAGGAGAAGTTATCTGCGTATCGCGTGAAAGTAGATGATTCCGATAAGAATCCGGGCTGGAAGTTTGCGGAACAGGAGATGCGTGGTATTCCAATCCGTGTAGAGATCGGACCGAGAGATATTGAGGCAAACAAGGCAATGTTGGTACGCCGCGATAATGGAGAAAAGATAGAGGTATCCTTGGATGACATTGATAAAGTTGTTGGTGAATTGTTAGAGACGATTCAGAAGGATATGTACAATAAGGCATTGAAGCATAGAGATACTAATACACATACAGCAACAAGCTGGGATGAGTTCACAGATATCATTGAGCATAAGCAGGGCTTTATCAAGGCTATGTGGTGTGGCGAGACAGCATGCGAGGAAGCGATCAAGGATGAGACCGGAGCTTCTACCAGATGTATGCCGTTTGCACAGGAGCACTTGTCAGATGTTTGTGTTCATTGTGGTAAGCCGGCGAAGAAGATGGTTTATTTTGGACGTGCATACTAACACCTTTGCACAGCGTAAGTGAGGACGGACACACGAAATGTTAGGTTGTGAATCGGTTGCAAGAATATAACATATCATCGCAGGCACGCTCTCGCTACTCATCA
>QWCE01004290.1_pt1 | contig 14319 bp, 14 predicted proteins | sample 1972531 | NCBI WGS metagenome assembly QWCE01 (sample SAMN09866716, study PRJNA288562) | Human gut metagenome isolate term4_stool, whole genome shotgun sequencing... | reverse complement strand
TATAGCTATGTCGTCTTCCTGCCTTCCCCATCTATAACCAGAGACTTCGTTTACAATTTTATCAAGTATATTTTCTGGATTTTTTGATACCAGGTCAATAAGTCTATCAGTTCCATAAAATTCACCAAAATAATCTTTTGTTTCAGTTATTCCATCGGTATAAAATAATATTTTTTCACCTATTTTTAAATCTATGATATTTTCCGAATAATTTCCCTTCGAAGTAATAAGAGAAATTGGAAGTCCAGTACCTTTTAATTTTTCAACTTTGCCATCCATATCTATCTTCAAAGGTATTGCGTTATGTCCTGCGTTGGCATAGTGAAAAGTTCCTTTGCCCTTATCAAAAACTCCATAAAAAATTGTAAAATACTTACTATCTTCTAAGTTCAATTCTCCAAATCTTCTAATAAGAGATCTTAGGATAATGTCAGGAGTATAACCAGTGATAGAGCTTCTTGCAATATGATACCTTACAGACTGTCTTACAAACATTGTGAGTATCGAGGCTGAAATACCATGTGCTACAACATCTGCAATATATATGGCAGTTTTTGTATCGTCTATAGGTATTACATCAAACATATCCCCTGAAAGATACTCTGATGGAATGTACTTATAGTTTACATCAAGACCTCTATGATCACCTGCTTCAGGTAATAAACACTTTTGTATCTCCCTTGCATCATTTAATTCCTTTTGAGTTTTTTTCATAATCTTTTGGTATCTTTTAATCGCAATGGATTCCATTGTGACATTTCTAAAAGTTTCAATTATTGCAATTGGATTATTATCTTCAGTCACTATAGAACTCTTTACCATAAACTCTTCAAGTCCTATTACAAGGTTTTTAGTATTTTGACCAAGTCCATTAAAGTCCTCTATAGAAGTTCCAGGTATAACATTATTTTCAAAGTTTTTGTCAAGACAATTCTCTCCTACTTGATCCCCAATCATTTTTGTCATCTGAGCATTCTGAAACAAGATATTTCCATTTATATCAATTATCCTAATCCAGTCGGAAAGATAATCAAACACCTTAAGTTTCTCTTCAGAAAAAATAGTTTCTAATTTCTTTAACATCTAATCACCTTCCCTTGGTGGTCTCGGTCCATAGTATTGATAAAAACAGCTTTTAATCCTACCATTGTAAAGCTTACGCTTTCTATCAGCTTTTCTACCAACCAACTTTTCATAATTTTCATAAGATGTAATCAAGTAGACAGACCATGTTTTAAATGGTTTGAATTTCTTATGAAAGTCCTTATAGAGTATTTCAACTTCCTTAATTTCTCCCATCCTCTCTCCGTATGGTGGGTTAGTTATAATAACTCCATAATTGTCTTCCAAGTCAACATTTCTCATGTCTTTCATAAAAAACTGAATATCTTCATTTACACCTATCATCTCAGCGTTATCTCTTGCCCTAAGTATGGATCTCTTATCAATATCCGAACCCAATAGATGAAGTTTAACATCGTGATCTATTTCACTTAAGCATTTTATTCTAACTTCTTTATATATCTTTTCTCCAACATAGGGAAATTTTTCTGAAACAAAACTTCTGTCTATGCCTGGAGCAATATTTTTACCTATCATTGCGGCTTCAATGAGAATTGTACCTGAGCCACAGAAAGGATCATAAAGCGTCCTTGATGGATTCCAATAGGAAAGTAATACCATTGCCGCTGCCAAAGTCTCCTTTAAAGGTGCATCGCCAGCTCTTTCTCTATAACCTCTTTTGTGAAGTCCCTCTCCAGAAGTATCTAAAGTTATAGTTGCAATATCTTTTAGTAAAGCTACCTCAAGCTTATAAAGCTCTCCCGTCTCTTCAAACCAATCCACGTTATAAACTGATTTCAACTTTTCAACAATAGCCTTTTTACAAATGCTTTGGCAATCTGAAATGGAAAAAAGTTTTGACTTTATAGATTTGCCTTCAACAGGAAACTTTCCTTCAACACTAATATAATCTTCCCAAGGTAATTCATATGTTTTATTAAATAGCTCTTCAAAGCTTAGTGCTTTAAATTCACCAACTTTGATGAGAACTCTTTCACCACATCTAATCTTCATATTTATCGTGGCTATGTCCCTTGAGTTTCCTTGTAGCTCAACCTTTCCATCAGAAACTTTTAAGTTGTCATATCCCATATCTAATAATTCTCTTTTTACAACAGCTTCAAGTCCAAAAGTCGTTGTTACAATTAAATCGTATATTTTTCCATTCATGAAATCATTTACACTCTCCTATACTAAATTATAACCTATAGAATGAATAATTAACAGAAGTTTACGTGAAATATTCCATTATCAATTTATAAAATTAAAAAATAATTTTAAAAGCTTTTCATTTTTGTTTAAATTGTTAAAAGGGTGGTATATATAAAATGTATTAATTAAAAGGGGGATTCAAATGAGTAAAATTACTGAACTATATCAAACAGCTGATTGGAAGAACGAAAAACACGTTCCTGCAATAACTGCACCTGAAAAAGTTAAAGGCGACGAACTATTCGACGTAGAAGTTTCTGTTGGTAAAGAAGTTGCACATCCTAACACTATGGAACACCACATTGAATGGATTAAATTATATTACCTTGCTAAAGATTCTGACAAAGCAGTTGAAATCGCTGATGCAAGATTCTCAGCACATGGTGAAGGAGATGCCTATACTGAACCAAAACTTAAAGCATCTGTTAAATTAAACAAATGTGGTAAATTAATTTCAACTTCATATTGTAACATTCATGGACTATGGACTTCAGAAGTTGATATTACAGTTGAAGCATAACAAATTTCAATATTCAAAAAAGAGCTTGAGAAATTATCTCTTGCTCTTTTTAATTTTATTTCTTTTTCCCATAAGTTATATAATAAGGTGTTGCTATAATAAGTCCGCCAATAACATTTCCTAAAGTAACAACTAATAGTCTTGTTATAATAGCTCCAATTGAAACATCCGCTCCCAAAAATAGTGCTTGAGGAAAATAATACATATTTGCAACACAGTGTTCAAAGCCTAAGAACACAAATATGAATACTGGAAATGCCGATAAGAAAAATTTAGATATTCCATCTTTTCCAGCCGCAGCTGTCCAAACTGAAAGACATACTAAAATATTACATAAAACTCCTCTTACAAATGCAGTTCCTAAATCCATATTCGCCTTTTTTAAAGCCAAATTTTGAAAATATTCCATTGCAGTTTCTGGAAATATTTTACTTGCTGTCATTAGCCATGCAAAAAACACTGACCCAATTAAATTAAAAACCCAAACCTTACACCAGTTGGTAATAAGTTCTTTTCCAGTAATATCTTTTGAAAAAGCTCCTATCGATATTAAAATATTTCCCGTAAAAAGCTCAGCCCCTGCAATTATTACGGAAACGATTCCAATGGTAAAAATAGCACTTCCTAATAACTTCACTGCAAGTGGTGACACCCCGTCCCCCAAAATAGATACCATAGATGATGCGGCTCCACCAATTGCTATGAACATACCAGCAAGTATTCCCATCATCAAAGTTTTCACCGTAGGATTTCCAGTCTTTACTACTGCTCCATTTCTATTAATATCGACCATTTCTGCAGGACTATTTATATTACCTGCCATAATACATTACCCCCTCTAAATACTCTGATATTATAATTAATAACCCCAAAAGATTATCTGATATTATAATATCATATATTTTAGTATTTTACCACACTAAAATACCCCCGAGAATATTCTCAGGGGTACTTAAATTTTACTTTATTTCTTCTTTGCAATTCAAAATTAGATCTAAAAATGATCTTACGTGAACTGGAAGAGTTACTTTTTTATTCCAGCATGCATACAGATTTCTGTATCTTTCCTTGCTTTCAGTTAATGGTATAGATAAAATAGTTCCATCTTTTATCATCTCTTCAACAGCTATCTTGGAAAAGAAAGAAGTTCCTACACCTTCTGAAACCATCTTTTTTACCAACATATCGTCATTAACTGTTAAGACAACATCAAGTTGATCGTGAGTTACACCAACTTCATTAGCTATGGCATCCATTTTATTTCTTATACCAGAACCTTCTTCTCTTGAAATCATAGGTTCTTTAACCAAAGCTCTAATTGAAGGTTTTGATTCCTTCAATCTTCTATAGTAGTCATTATTTGGACAGATGAACACAAATTCATCTTCAAAAATAGGTGCAAAATCACAATTTTCATCGTCCTTCTTCATTCCAACTATACCTAAATCTACAATATAGTCAGAAACCTTCTTAATAGTTTGAACACTATTAGTTTCTTTAATCACTACAGCTATGTTTGGAAAATCCTTTCTGTATTGAAGTAATACCTGTGGAAGAATATGTGATGCAGGAATTTTAGAAACCCCAACCACAATCTTATTTTGGTTCTTCTCTCCGAATTTTTCCATCACTCTGTCTCTTTTTGTCAATAGATTCTTCGCTTCTTTGTAAAGCAATGTTCCAGCTTCAGTTACTTTTAGCTCTCTTGTAGATCTAATAAATAAAGCTGTATCCAACTCCTCTTCTAATTGCTTTATTTGCAAACTTACAGTTGGTTGTGATATACCAAGTTCCTTTGCAGCAATAGAAAAACTTTCATTTTGTACGAGGGCTACAAAAATTTCTAATTGTTTAAAGTCCATATTAATCCTCCCTTTATTATCAGGTCAAATTAATCAACGCTTTTTAAAAAATCGGCAATAATTCTCTTACAATTTTAAGCGACCTCTGTCGCTTAAAATATGTAACAACTCAAATAAACTAAACTAGGCTAATAAGATAATGAGTATTATCATTCTTTATTTACAATTATATTCTACTATATATGGAAATATAATGCAACACTTTTTAACAATTATTAATAATAAGTTAATAAGAAGCAAGTAAAACGTTTTATTAATAAATCCCTCAGCCTTAATTAAGTAAAAAAAGGACGCTCTCACGTCCAATTCAACTCTATAAAATTTCAATTCTATCAACTATATCATATAAAAAGTTTTCTTTAACTTCGTATATTTTTCCACTTTCTGTAGCTTTTGATATTTTTGTATCTACAGGAACTTTAGAAAAAGTTTTTATATTTAGGTCTTGAGAAATCTTTTCTATTTTACTTTCTCCAAAAATAGGAATCTCTTCTCCACAATCTGGACATTTTAAATATGACATATTCTCAACAAGTCCTAAAACTGGAATATTCATTAACTTCGCCATCTTAACTGCTTTTTTTACAATTATTTCAACAAGCTCATTAGGAGTTGTAACAACTATAATACCATCTAATGGAAGTGATTGAAATATAGTTAGTGGCACATCTCCTGTTCCCGGTGGCAAGTCGATAAATAAATAATCAAGCTCTTCCCATAACACCTCTTGATAAAATTGTTTTATAACGCCTGCAACAACTGGTCCTCTCCATACCACTGGATCAGTTTCATTTTCTAAAAGCAAATTTATAGACATAACCTTTATACCATTCTCGGTAGTAACAGGATTTATTTTTCCTTCGCTATTGGAAGTTGCATTTCCTTTTAGCCCGAAGTACTTTGGAATACTTGGTCCTGTAATATCTCCATCCATGATTCCAACTTTGTGTCCCTTTCTTGCCATTTCACTTGCAAGCATAGAAGTTACTAAAGATTTTCCAACTCCACCCTTCCCTGAAACCACTCCTACAATATTTTTAATCTTTGTGGTCTCATGTGGATATATCTTAAAGTCAACAGGTTTTTGAGCATGTCCACAATTTCCAGAGTGGCTACATCCTGAACATCCTCCATTATTACAATTAGACATAATTACCTCCTCCCATTAATATTATTAAATTTAGTTTCATCTGTCAAAGGTTTCAAAAAAAGAGCCGCCCTCAAGCGACTCCTTTAAAATTTTTTAATAACCAATGTTATTTATTATTTCAGAACTTATGGCACTTTCTCCACCAACTAAATATGCATTGAAAGGACTAACTTTTAGATCGTCAACAAATTTCTTTAAACTGTCAGTATATGTCTTTCCTTCAACTAAAAGTATTGGTGCATTAACCTTGTTTAAAAGTGATGATGCAGTCAATGCGTCTATTGAATATTTATCTGTACCATTTGCAAGAATTAAAGCATTAATATAATCTTTTTCTCCTTGAAGTTTTTTACAAACTTCTTGTGAAGTATTAAATCTATTTTTGCCTTCAATTCTCAAAGTATTATTAAGTTCCAATTTGTTTATAGTTAATGTGTTTACAGAACTTTTTCCACCTATTACAACAGAATTTTTAACTCCTAAGTCCTTCAAAAAGTCCTTAGCTATTTTTGTATCCATACTTGGAGAAACAAGTAAAATCGGTGCTTTTTTTAGCACTGAATAAGGTGTAGCTGAAAGGGCGTCTGCGTTTTGTCTGCCATCAACTAAAACCACTTCTTTATTGTACTTGTGATTTTTTATAAGCTCTTTAACAATTTTTTGTGATGTTTCATATCTGTTTATGCCATGTATTCTTTCAATTTTTACATCAGCATTATCAACTTTCAAGCTATTGAATACTTTGCTTGAAACAGAACCAGTTCCACCTACAACGACTATTTTCTTAATCTTATCATTGTGAATGTACTCAAGAACTTCTTTTTTTATAGAATCTTTTTCAACAAGTAATATTGGTGCATTAAGTGCCTTTGCAAGTGGTCCTGCTGCAAGGGCGTCTGCAGATCCATCTCTTCCATTTGCAACTATAACAGTTTCTGGCTTCTCATAAGTTTCTTTTGCAGTATCAAGTGCAGTTAAAAATCTATCTGAACCAGAAAGTCTATTGACCATTCTACTTGGCTTTAATTCAAATTCCCATTCATAGTTATCTGCCATTGTAAACTCAAGTGGTAATTTTACAGGTTTATTATCTTTATATAGTTTAAAATTATCATCAATTCCTGTAAAATCAAGTTTGTTTTCAGTTCCTACAAATATGGCTATCTTCTTGTTTAATTCCAAGTCCTTTCCATTTAACTTAGCTTTTAATTTTTCAAGTTGTATCTTAGGTCCCTTGGCTTTAACAGTAAGATTTAATGTGTTTCTATGAATTTTAAGAATAACATCATTTTCTTTTTGCTTAATATTCAAAGAAAATTCTTTTCCATCAACTGTTCCTTGACCTGGATCTCCATTTATTGATACTCCTTTATAGTCGTAATACTTATTTTTGATTACAAAGTCCACTTTTTTATTGTTAGTATCAATTTTGTATAATTCAAATTCAGATGAATCAACCTTAGCTGTAACTACATCCTTTAATGAATAGGTTAAATCCAATTCCTTAATTATCTTTTCTATTTCTGCTTTATCTGTAATATCTTTTTCATTTAAAATTATCTTTTTTACTCTTATTACAGGATATTTTCCTACTTCTTTATCGTCCTTTTTATCATCCTTTTTAGGTTCTGTTGTTTCAGTTTTATCTTTATCCTTGTCTTTTTCCTCTGAAACTCCTATAGGATTTTTGTCTTTATTAGTCTCTTCTGCCATTACAAAAGTCGGCATCAAAAAAGAGAGTACTAAAAGGAAACATAAAAATGTTTTATTGAAAATTTTTTTCATTGTTAATTCACATCCTCATTTATATTTTCTTCAGGTTCATAGTGAACAATAGATACAAACTTCCCTGTAGAATCCTTGATTCTTCTCAGTTTTTTTTCAAACTCAGGTCTCTCCATCCATATTGACTTATTACAACCTTGACACTCAAGTTTTATATCCATACCTGTTCGAACTATCTTCCAAGTATTTTCACCGCAGGGATGTCCTTTTTTTAGAGTTATAATATCTCCTACTTTATATTTCATAGGTATCACCTTCTGTATTAGAAACTTTATACTCCTCACAAATTTCTAAAAATCTTTTTCTGATTTGAAGCTCCAACCAATATTGTTCACCTGGGCTTGTCCATCCTACCACTGTAATCTTAACATTGTCGAAGTTTCCTATTCCTGTTATACCATAGATGTAAGGTTTAACAGTTACATTTTTATTCTCAGACAGTTCTTCTCCCAATTTTTCTACAGCACTTGTAGCTTCTTCAACAGATACTCCAGTTGGAATAGTCATTTCAACAAATGCTCTTTGATTAGACCTTGACATATTTTTTACAGTTTGAATAGAACCATTTGAAATATTTGTAATTGAACCGTCAAAGCCCCTTATTCTCGTTGTTCTCATTCCAAACTGTTCAACTATTCCAGATATAGTTCCATTTATTAAAACATTATCACCAATTCCATACTGATCTTCAACCAACGAAAAAAGTCCTGAAATAAAATCTCTTACAATAAATTGTGAGCCAAAACCAATTGCAGCTCCTCCAATTCCTGCAACCCCAACAGTTAAGCTCCTTCCAACTTTAAACACCTCAAGTATCTGTAATATTCCGAAGAAGTAAATAATATACCTTAATGTGTTCTCCATTACAGAGGCTATGGTTTTTCCTTGAGTGGTCTCTCCAATAACATTTTTAAATTTTTTTGTCTTCACCATTAAAAATTTTTCAAAAACAAATTTAGTTACAACTTTTGCAAGAAATATTGTAATTAAAAATATTAAAAGACTTACTGCAAGTTTTCCAAATATGTTGAGATTTGTGGTTCCATCAATGTAGAAAAAACTTTTTATCTGCAAATATAACTCTCTTATATGAGACATTAGTCAATCTTCTCCGCTTTATTTCCATTAGAATCTGTTGTGTAAACCCACATATATGCAATAGGAAGAGTTTTTTTATATTCCCTAACCTTTTCCAAATCATTCATATTCATCCTAATGGTAAGTCCACAACTGTTTGATATCTCCCTTGGAGTTGGTATAGTTTTTATTTCAAAACCTTCTGATTTCAACTTGCTCTCTGTCATCATAGTATGATTTACAGATTCAAAAGTTAGCATCAAGTACTTCATTATCTTATAATCACGTTTTTCTTAGGAGATGAAAGCTTTTCATAGATGGTATACATATTTGATATTTCACCTATTTGAAGTTTTTCTTTCAATTTATAATAGTCAAGGCAAGTACCACATGAAATAATTTCAACGCCTTGATCTGCCATAGCCTTCAAGTCGTCAAGAACTTCAGAGCCTTCGCAAGTTAAGAAAACGCCTTTGTTGTAGAATACAATGGTCTTTGGTAGTGGTTTTGTTTGAGAAACAGTGTATACAAAAGACTTAATAAGAATCTTACCAAGCTCTTCTTCTCCTCCACCCATGGTGTTTGAAGTTATAGCTAAAGTAAATTCATCTCCTGAAGTTTCTTCTTTAGCAACTGAGTCCTTTGACTTAACTATAGTTACAAGGTAATCATCTTCAGCAAATTCCTTATAGTCAAAATCAAATCCTTGACCTTGTGCAAACTTTTCAAGATTATTTACACAGACTCTGTTATCAACTTCAACTTCAACAGTTCCTTCTTCCATTTCATCTAATTTTTGTTTAGTAATAATTACTGGCTTTGGACATAATAATCCCTTTGCGTTAATTTTTTCCATTTTGTACCTCCTATTATTTTGTACTTACCGAATCTGAATGTACAAAGAAAATATCCGAAGGATTTACAATTACATCTTGTATATCCTCTGTTTGAATAAAATCTTTTACCATTCCATTTTCATACATGGCAAAGCCCTTCGAATTATATAAATAGACCTTGCCCTTTGATATAGCTAAGGAAGAAAAATCTCCCTTTAACTCCATTTTCTTTTGATTTATCAGAGCTAAATCATATACACCAAATTTGTCATTTTCAAGAATATAAATACTATCTCCATTTGCTCCAATAGATTTAAAATCATTAGTTTTCTTTTTCCCTAAAATAACTTCATCCTTCATAACCCTTGCTTCTACATTAGATACAGTTAAAACAGATCCATCTTCAAGAAGTTTATTGTAAAAAATAACTTCCCTTGGAAATGTCAAAACAGTTTCTTTTTTAGAATCCAAATCTACAGAATATACAAATGAAGTTACTTTGTTTTGATTTTCATCTTTCTTTATAATTGACGTTATAATAGCCTTGTTATCATTTAAATCACAAGTGATGGTTCTTCCCTTAACAAAGCCTTTGAAAAGAGTATTTCCTTCAACGTCCACGATAGCATAGGCATTTTTACCAATTGCAAGAACTTTATTATTATTAAAAATACAATTTTCAATAGGAAAATTCAATTTTTGACTGGATATGATTTTCCCAGACTTATCTAAAAAATAGATGTTTGCATTACTGAAGTAAACAATAGTCTTTCCATCACCTAACATACTTCCATTCTTTAAAGGAAGGTTAATCCTCTTTGTCTCCTTGCCTTCCTTTGAAAATTTTCCTATGTAACCATCTTTTAAAAGAAATATTTCCTTTGAACCAATAACTATATTTGAATAGTCACCATCTAAAGGTAAATTAATGAAATCCTTAGTGTAGCCTCTGCTACTTACTAAAGATATTACAAATATTATTAATATAGCTAATGGTACAGCTATCCAAATTTTATTCTTAAAAATGTTTTCAAAATTCATAATCTCACCATCTATATTTTACCATTAAATAACTTTTTTTAATATTAAGCGATGGATTTATTATAAAATTCTACTTAATTATATACCCCATATAAAAATTAACAAACAAAAAGAGCCCTCTCAGGCTCCTTATTAATATGTTTCCTTAAAAACTTCGAAGTGACCTTGTGGATGAGCACATGCAGGACAAACTTCAGGTGCAGATTTTCCTTCATGTATGTAGCCACAATTGTTACATTTCCATCTTACAACTTCATCTTTTTCAAAAACTTTTCCTTCTTCGATGTTCTTTAAAAGTTTTTTATATCTTGTTTCATGAGCTTCTTCAACTTCAGATATCTCTGTCCAAACTTTAGCAATTTCATCAAAGCCTTCTTCCTTTGCAACCTTTGCAAATTCAGGATACATATTAGAAGCTTCTTCGTGTTCCCCTTCAATAGATTTTTTTAGATTTTCTGCAGTAGTTCCTAAAAGAACAGGATATTCAGCATTAACATTTACAGCTTCGTCCTTTAAACCACCTTCATTAAGAAACTTGAAAAATCTCTTAGCATGTTGATCTTCATTACGAGCAGTTTCTTCAAATATATTTGATATTTGAACATATTCTTCTTTTTTTGCTGCTTTTGCATAATATTTATATCTCATGCTTGCTTGTGATTCACCAGCAAAAGAAATCATAAGATTATGCATAGTCTTAGTACCTTTTAAATCCATAATTACCCCCTATAATTATCTTATATTTAAATTGTATCCCTTAAAATTTTTTTAGTCAAGAAATTTACAATCATTACTATTTTATATTGCGATTAATATTTTCTAATTTGGGTACAAATAGGATAATATACTTTGACACAACAAAGAATATGAAATCATCAAAAACAATTGGGAGGAGCTATGGATAAAAAGAAATTTATAGTCACTATGAATATAGCAGTTCTTATTATTGTAATCGCATTAATTCTTCCAGGCAACAGAATTTATAAGGATAACACAAAAGATGAAGACATGGATAAAGAACAAAAATTTATCAGCTCTTTAGATTCAAAAGAAGAATTTAAATACTTGACTTCTCTTATAGAAAATAACTATGTTAACTATCCATACTTAACTACTTCAAATAAGTTAGATTTTAACAGCTTAAAGGATAAATACTCAAAAAAATTAGAAAATAATTTAAGTTTACCCGAATATAAAAGCCTTATAAAGTCTTACCTGAACGAATTTCAAGACGAAGCTTTGTATATCTTAGAATATGACAATTACTTAAACCTTTACAACAACTACTCAAACAGAAACGAATCCACACTAAAAAATATAGTCACAAATCCAGAAGTAAAAAAAATCTACGGCGAGTTTAAAAAAGAAACAAAAGAAGTCAAAGCAAACTCTAACCTGGTCCTTGACACCCAAGACAACAAAGTTGCAATTATAAGAGTAGATGACTTTAATAACAAATACAAAATAGAAGATCAAAAAAAGATATTAGAATTTTTAAAAAAATCAAACTCATACAAGTATATAGCCATAGACATTAGAAAAAGTCATGGAAATTCAATAGACTATGCCATAGAAAACATTATTAAGCCACTTTCACATAACACAAATATTGCAGACTTTAAAGTGTTGCAAAGAACAAAAGACTTTCCTAACACCCTAAGAGACTTAAACATAATTTCTGGAATAACAGTAAGTGAAGATTACATTGAAAGTAAAGGAAATATAAATTTACAAAAAGATGAACAAGTTGAGCAATTCCCATTCTACCAAAGTTATAGTTTTAAAGACATGGGAACTAACAAAGCGAACTTTAAAGGTAAAGTATTTATATTGCAAAGCAAAGAAACTACAGGAGCAGCTGACTTTATAAGCCAATTTGCAAATAGGACAAACTTTGGCGAAACAGTGGGAACACTGACAAAAGGTGGCGGCATTGCACCAATAAATTCAATTGTAGAATTACCAAAATCACATCTATTGCTGTCCCTACCATATAGTACCGGTATAAACGAAGATGGATACTTAAACAACCTAAATGGAACCTATCCTGAAATACCACTTGATGAAAAGGCCGATTCCTTAGACTACATTCTAAATATGATTAACTAAAGCCAAGGTCACCCTTGGCTTTTACAAAATAAATTAGTCTCGTAAAATATTATCATAAATATTACATTTACCCTATTCTCTTCTCCAAAATCTTCTTATCCTCATCTATCTTATTCAATAAATCAGTCTTCTCCTCATCAGTTAAATTACCATTCATCAATAACTCAATAAGCTTACTTTGATTATCAATAATATTATGTTGAAGATTTCTTGTTAAAATAAGATTTTTAGAAGCAATTTCCTTCCCTTTCTTAACCTGTTCATTCAAATCATTTAACTTTTCCTCAGCCATCATATGGATATTCTCTCCTTCTTGAATAATCCTTTCCAGCCTTTCCTTAACCTTTTCCGTTCTAAATTGAACATTTGGGTATGCATCTATGATACGACTGTAGAATAAATTTTTATCCTTTAGAAGTTCCCTTACTTCCTTCGCAATCTCTTCACTACTATCAGCCTCACTACTTTCAATTCCCTTTTTAAGCAAACTCATAATAAATCTGGAAAAAATGTAGTCAGTTAAAAAAGCAATCCCCAATATCCCAACCAATATATAAACAGTCAATGGATTTAAACTATCAATAATTTCAAAGAAAATAGGATTGAAAATTCTTGTAATAACCATCCCAGCAAGACCAAATAAAAGTAAATTTCCTATCCATACACGTCCATTTAAATTCATCGGCTTTTGAGAATAATCCCACCATCTCGCATGATATTTTTTCTCAAAGAAATATGAAGTTAAATATTCAAGCAGTCCACAAAATATAAATGAAATAAGAAAACTTGTCCCAAAAGATGACTCTAAAGGTGCCAACATATCATTTAAAAAAGTTGCAAGCACAACACCGCTACCATATATGGGACAATATGGACCTATTAAAAATCCCCTATTTATAAATCTGTGGTACTGTCTATACTTTAAAATCACCTCTGTTATCCAACCTAAAAACGAGTACAAAAAAAACAGCAGAATTAATCTGTAAAAATATTCCATAATAAAACTATAATTCTCCTTTATAAAATAAGTAAACAAATAATTATTTAATTAAAAAAAATAATTTCTGTCCTTCAATAAATTTTATCATAATCTACCATTCCATAACAATATCAATTAAAAAAATAAAAACTTTTAAAGAAAAAAACAAAGTCTCCTTCTGACACTTTTCTTCGAAAAGTGAGATTCTTCGACTCCAAAATTCATTCGGAATTTTTCCGCTCAAAATGACACGTCGAAGAAAAAACCCATATATTACAACTAAAAAATCTCGTCACTGTCATGTTGAGCGAGCGTAGTGAGTCGAAACATCTCTATATATCATAAAACCATCTTAGAAATAAAACCGTAGTAATTTAAAATTCTACAAAACACAATAAAAAAAAGTAGAAAATCCAAAAGATTTTCTTCCTCTTTCTAAGCAGGTTTTCAGGACAGCAGTCCTGAATCGTTTGGAAGGTAAGAAAAAGAGGATTTCAAGGGGGATAGGAACCGTACGAAACGGTGCCTTTTCCCCCTTGAGAACAATTAGAAAAAAAGAACTCAGGATTTCTCCCAAGTTCTTTTTGTTTTTTCTATTTGCTTAGTTCGCTTAGAACTTTATCACTTACCATACTTCTACCGCCTATTGCTGTTATCTTTTCGATTTTTGCTTTTGCGATATAGTC
>QWCE01004289.1_pt1 | contig 14322 bp, 8 predicted proteins | sample 1972531 | NCBI WGS metagenome assembly QWCE01 (sample SAMN09866716, study PRJNA288562) | Human gut metagenome isolate term4_stool, whole genome shotgun sequencing... | reverse complement strand
CTCGAAGGCGATATCGTTTCGCTCATACCGGCAGTCGATGAGTTTTTTTAAAAGCTCCTCCTGCGGCAGACTGCTGCCGGGGCGGAGAGAGATAGCCATGCGCGCAAAATCGTCCGGCTCGCCGAGACCGTAAATACAGCTTACCGACGCCACGACGATCACGTCCCGCCGCTCCAGCAGCGAAAACGTCGCCGAAAGGCGCAGCCGGTCGATCTCCTCGTTCGTGGAGGCGTCCTTTTCAATGTAGGTATCCGTGTGCGGGATGTACGCCTCCGGCTGGTAGTAGTCGTAATACGATACAAAATACTCCACGGCGTTGTCCGGAAAGAATTCCTTGAACTCGCTGCAAAGCTGCGCGGCGAGCGTTTTGTTGTGCGCGAGCACGAGCGTCGGCTTCTGCACGCGCTCGATGACCTTCGCCATCGTGTACGTTTTGCCGGAGCCCGTGACGCCGAGCAGCGTCTGCTCGTCCAGCCCCGCGGCCACGCCCTCGGCGAGCTTTTCGATCGCCTGCGGCTGATCGCCCGCGGGCGAATATTCGCTTACCACATGAAACTCCGGCATAACGCGCTCCTTCTAAAATAATTTCTATAACTGATTTATTATACCACGCCGCGCCGCGCCGCACAAGCGATTCGCCCGCCCCGTGCGTAAAAACTCCCTGCCCGGTGGATTTCCGCCGCGGGATATGCTATACTGACAATATAATGATTTTAAGGGGGTGCTTCCCTATGAATAAAACTCTGATCGCGTATTTCTCCGCCAGCGGTGAAACGGGCAAGCTTGCGAAAACGCTCTCCGCCGTGACCGGCGGCGACCTTTTTGAGATCCGTCCCGAGACGGCGTACACCTCCGCCGATCTGAACTGGATGGACAAGAAGAGCCGCAGCACGCTCGAGATGAAAGACGAGCACAGCCGCCCGGCCATTGCGGGCCGCGTGGAGGATATGGCGCAGTACGGCACCGTGTTCGTCGGCTTCCCGATCTGGTGGTATCAGGCGCCGCGCATCATCGAAACGTTTCTTGAAAGCTACGATTTCACCGGCAAGACCGTGATCCCGTTCGCCACCTCCGGCGGCAGCGGCATGGGAAAGACGGCCGATATCCTGCGCGCTGTCTGCCCCGCGGCAAACATTCTGCCCGGCAAGCGCATGAGTGCCCACGAGAGCGCCGATGCCGTGCGCGCGTGGCTCGAAACGCTCGGCAAATAAGAGAAAAAGCAGGGAGGATCATCCCATGGGAAGAAAAGAAGCGCCGCGCCGTGTCGCCGTGATCGGCGGCGGCGCGGGCGGGCTCTGCGCGGCGATCGCCGCCGGGCAAGCCGGAGCGGATGTTCAGATTTTTGAACAGGCGAACCGCGTCGGCAAAAAACTGCTCAAAACCGGCAACGGGCGGTGCAATCTCTCGAATACGCACGTTTCGCCGGAGCACTATAACCGGCCGGATTTCGTCGCGCCCGTTCTTGCGGACATGCCGTGCGATGCGCTGCGCTCTTTCTTTGGCTCGCTCGGGCTCTGGACGGTCACGGATGAAGAAGGCCGCGTCTATCCGCGCAGCGACACCGCCGCCTCCGTGCTCGACGTACTGCGTCTCGGCTGCGAGGCGCTGGGCGTTGCGGAGCGCTGCTCGGCGGAGATCGCCGCCATCGCCCCGCAGGGCCGCGGCTTTACTCTCACCGCCCGCACGGGCGAGAAGTTTTTTGCCGACCGCGTGATCGTTGCGGCCGGCGGCGGAACGAGCCTTCTCCGTCCGCTGGGACACAAGATGATCTCCTTCTCTCCCATCCTCTGCCCGCTCAAGACCGACACGGAATCCATCCGCGGTCTCACGGGGCTGCGCTGCGCCTGCCGCGCGGAGCTTATCCGCCGCGGGAAGAGTGTTTACACCGAAGAGGGCGAAATTCTCTTCCGGGATTTCGGCGTGAGCGGCATTCTCGCGCTGAATCTCTCGCGGCATGTCCTTCCGGGTGATACGCTCTCGCTCGATCTGCTGCCGGAGCTTTCTTTGGAAGCGCTCACCGCGAAGCTCTCGGCGCAGAAGGCGCTGCGCCGGACTGACGTCGATCTCTTCACCGGCATATTCCACCGGCGGCTCGGCGAGGCGGTAGCGCGCCGCGCCAAAAGCGGCGAGCCATCCGAGCTTGCCCGCATTATCAAAAATTACCGTCTTTCGGTCCTCGGTCCGGGCGACACGCAGCACGCGCAGGTGACGCGCGGCGGCGCGGACGTCTCCGAGTTTGACAGCGAAACGATGGAGAGCCGCCGCGTGCCGGGGCTTTATGCCGTGGGTGAGGCGCTCGACATTGACGGCGCGTGCGGCGGGTACAACCTGCACTGGGCGTTCGCCTCCGGGCTGCGCGCGGGAAGGAGCGCCGCGCGTGATTGAGGTTCGTGATGTAAGGCTCGCTCTTGACGGTGATCTCAGGACCGCGTGCGCCAAAAAGCTGCGCGTTCCGGTTGGCGACGTGCTGGAAGCAGCGCTCCTGCGCCGCAGCGTGGACGCGCGGCGCAAGGACGACGTGCATTTCACCGTGACCGCCGCGGTGTCGCTCCGGCGGGGCGAGGAAAGGTTTTCGCCCTATACGCCGTGGACGCCGCCGCGCGTCGAAGTTTTGAAAAAAAAGCCTGCCCTTCGTCCCGTCGTGTGCGGGGCAGGCCCGGCGGGGCTTTTCGCCGCGCTCACGCTTGCGCGCGCGGGCGCGGAGCCGATATTGCTCGAGCGCGGCAGCGCCGTGGACGAGCGGAAAGCGGACGTGGAAAAATTCTATCAGACCCGCGCGCTGGACACCGAATCGAACATCCAGTTCGGTGAGGGCGGCGCGGGCGCGTTCTCGGACGGCAAGCTCAACACCGGCACGCACGATAAGCGCGGCCGGCAGGTGCTGCACGATCTCGTACAGGCCGGAGCGCCGGACGAAATTCTCTGGCAGGCCAAGCCGCACATCGGCACCGACCGTCTGCCGGACGCCGTGAAGGGGCTTCGTGAAATGATCCTCGCCCACGGCGGCGAGGTGCGTTTCCGCACAAAGCTCACGGATATCGAGCTTTCCGGCGGGGCGCTGCGCGCGGTGCGTCTCGCGCACGGCGGCGCGGAGGAAGCGCTTGAGGCCGATTCGCTCATCCTTGCCGCGGGTCACAGCGCCCGCGAGCTGTTCGCGCTCTTGAAAGAGCGCGGCGCGCAGCTCGAACAGAAGGCGTTTTCCATGGGCGTCCGGTGCGAGCACCCGCAGGAGGTCATCTCCCGCGCGCAGTACGGCGCTTTTGCCGCTCACCCGGCGCTGGGCGCTGCCGACTACCGGCTGGCGGTGCATCTGCCGGACGGGCGGGGCGTATATACGTTCTGCATGTGTCCGGGCGGGTACGTTGTCGGCGCGGCGAGTGAAGAGGGCCTTCTCTGCGTGAACGGCATGAGTCCCTTCGCGCGCGACGGGCAGAACGCCAACGCCGCCGTGCTCTGTGAGGTGCGTCCCTCAGACTTTGGCTCCGCCGACCCGCTCGCCGGTGTGGAGCTGCAAAGAACTTGGGAGCGCGCCGCGTTCCTCGCCGGAGGCGGCGATTACCGCGCCCCGGCGCAGCGGCTCGGTGATTTTCTCGCGGGAAAGCCGTCGGAGAGCGCGGGCAGCGTTGCGCCGACGTATCCGCTCGGCGTGCGCTTCGGCACGCTCGACGGCTGTTTGCCGGAGTTCGTGCTCGCCGCGCTGCGCGAGGCGTTCCCGCTCTTTGACAAAAAGCTGCGCGGCTACGCCATGCCGGATGCGGTCCTCACAGGCGTGGAGACGCGCTCGTCCTCGCCGGTGCGCATCGTGCGCGGCGAAACGGGGCAGTCGAATCTCCGCGGGATCTATCCCTGCGGCGAGGGCGCGGGCTACGCCGGCGGCATTCTCTCCGCCGCCGTGGACGGCATCCGTCAGGCGGAAAACTGGCTTTCGCAGCACATGGAATAAAATAACAGACACCGCCGCGCATACGAGGCTTTTGATAAGCCAAGCTATGCGCGGCGGAACCTTTTCCGGCAGAGCCGGAATCGGCTCTGCTTCAATATAGATGGGCGGGACGGCTTTCACCGTCCCGCCTTTTATTCAAACGAGACCCGCTTCGCTGCGGGGTTTGTTTGACTTTTCAGAATTTAATGCGCTCGGCGATGTAGCTCTTCACTTCCGCGATGGGGATGCGGACCTGCTCCATGCTGTCACGCTCACGTACCGTGACGCAGCCGTCGGCGGGCGTTTTCTCGTCGCCCACGGTCTGAAAGTCCACGGTGATGCAGTAGGGCGTGCCGATCTCGTCCTCACGGCGGTAGCGCTTGCCGATGGAACCGGCGTCGTCGTAGTCCACCATGAATTCCTTCTGCAGCTCGTGGTAAAGCTCGGTCGCAGCGGGGGCGAGCTTCTTCGAGAGCGGCAGCACCGCGCACTTGAACGGCGCGAGCGCCGGGTGCAGGTGCAGAACGGTACGCACGTCGTTTTTCGCCTCGTCCACGACCTCTTCGTCGTAAGCGTCGCAGAGGAACGCGAGCGCCACGCGGTCGCAGCCGAGCGACGGCTCGATGACGTACGGCACATAGTGCTCGTTCGCTTCCTGGTCGAAGTACGTAAGATCCTTGCCGGACGCCTCCTGATGGCGCTTGAGATCGTAGTCCGTGCGGTCGGCAATGCCCCACAGCTCGCCCCAGTCGGTGAACGGGAAGGCATATTCGATGTCGGTCGTGGCGCGGGAGTAGAACGCAAGCTCCGCCGGCTCGTGGTCGCGCAGCCGGAGATGCTCTTCCTTGATGCCGAGACTCAGCAGCCAGTTCTTGCAGTAGTCTTTCCAGTAGGCAAACCATTCAAGGTCCGTGCCGGGCTTGCAGAAGAATTCGCACTCCATCTGCTCAAACTCGCGCGTGCGGAACGTGAAGTTGCCCGGCGTGATCTCGTTGCGGAACGCCTTACCGACCTGGCAGACGCCGAACGGGAGCTTCCGGCGCGTCGTGCGCTGGATGTTCGAGAAGTTGACGAAAATGCCCTGCGCGGTCTCCGGGCGGAGATAGCAGGTCGAGGAGGAGTCCTCGGTAACGCCGATGGCGGTTTTGAACATGAGGTTGAATTTGCGGATGGGCGTAAAGTTGTGCTTGCCGCACACGGGGCAGACGATGTCCTCGTGCTCGGCGATGAACTGGTCCATCTCCTCAAACGTCATGGCGTCCACGTTGACCTCGTGGTGCTCCTCGCCGATGAGCTTGTCGGCGCGGTGACGCGCGCGGCAGGACTTGCAGTCGAGCAGAGGGTCGGAAAAGCTCGAAACGTGGCCGGTCGTGACCCACGTCTGCGGGTTCATGATGATGGCGGCGTCGAGACCGACATTATAGGGGCTCTCCTGCACGAACTTCTTGAGCCACGCCTTCTTGACGTTGTTCTTGAACTCCACGCCGAGCGGACCGTAGTCCCAGGAGTTGGCAAGGCCGCCGTAAATTTCGCTTCCGGCGTAGACAAAGCCGCGGTTCTTGCAGAACGCTACGATCTTGTCCATGGTTTTCTCGTTATGATCCATTTTTCTTTCCTTTCTCCCGCGGCCGGCTGCCGCAGGATAAAAATTATAGCCCAAATAGTGTACCACGCCGCGGCCCGATGTACAAGCCGCGGCGTGGATTTTTCTTTATCGGATAAACCGGTCGTTGCGCGAGACGATCTTCACGCGGCGGCTTGCCGCGAGGAACACAACGATGATGAACACGATAAAGATGAGGCCGCTGTAGTCAAAGTCGAGCGAGGCGAGAAAGTCGTACATGCCGTGGATCAGCACGGGCAGCCACAGCGCCCGGCGGCGGCACACGCGCTCGCCGATAAAATCGCCCTCGTTCGCGTAGCGCCGCGCCGCGCCGTACCAGATGCCCATGAAAACGCCGAAGCAGGCGTGGCCCGGCACCGCCGTCACCGCGCGCACGAGCGCCGTGCCGAAGCCGTACATGGCAACATACCCGATATTTTCCCACAGCGCGAAGCCGAGCGAGACGAACACCGCGTACACCACGCCGTCAAACTGGCAGTTGAAATTCGGGCTGCGCCACGTGCGCCAGCGGAGCAGCAGCAGCTTAAAGCCCTCCTCCGAGAGCGCCACAACGATAAAGTTCGATAGGATCAGATAGCCGAGGTCGGTCTCGTCAAAGAACGAGAGCAGGATGTTCTCGCCGATCGTCTCTGTCACGATGGCGAGCGCCGTGGCGATCACGCCGAAAAGGAGCAGCGAGATCAAAAGCCCCGTCGGTTCCTTTTCCAGCCGGTCGGCACGGTAGACCTGGAGCAGCAATATCACCGCCGGGATCACCGCCGCGGCGATCAGCACGGGATCCATTTCGCTTATGGTAGACAGCATGGCGTTTCCCTCTCTCTTACTTCTCTACTTTTACTCTTTTTCATTTTTATAGCATACGCCGCGGCGGATTGCAAGGAACTTTCAAAGCACTTGTTATCGGATAATGTGCTTGATATAATGGTGAAAAGGCTCCCTTGTGCAAAGGGAGCTGTCAGCCGGCAGGCTGACTGAGGGATTGTTCTTTTCCAGAAAGCTGCGTTGTCTACAATCCCTCCGTCAAAACCTCCGGTTTTGCCACCTCCCTTTACACAAGGGAGGCTTCTATAAAGAATTTGTTTTAAGGAGGGAGCGCCATGCTGCGGCTGATTTTGGGCCGTGCCGGAACGGGCAAAACCGCGCTTCTGTTTTCCGAGATCGCGGCGCGCTGCGCCCGGAGGCAGTCCGGCAGCTTTCTCATCGTACCCGAGCAGTACAGCCACGAGGCCGAGCGCGAGCTCGCGCAGCGCTGCGGCGATACGGCGAGCCTCTATGCCGAGGTGCTTTCGTTCTCGCGCCTTGCCCACCGCGTCGCCATCGGCTGCGGCGGCAGCGCGCGCGTTTACATCGATAAGCCCGGGCGGTTTCTGCAGCTCTCGCTCGCGCTTGAGCAGGTGGGCGGCGCGCTCAGCGTATACGGCGGCAGCGCCCGTTCGCCCGAGCGCATGGTACAGCTCCTCTCGGCGCTCGATGAGCTTCGTTTCGGCTGCGCCGCGCCCGACGCGCTGCGCAAAGCCGCCGAAAGCGCCACGCCCTCGCTCGCGGGCAAGCTGCGCGATCTCGCGCTTTTGCAGGAGGCGCTCGACGCGCTCTCCGCGCAGTCCGGCGCCGACCCCGCCGGCCGGCTCGACGTGCTGGCCGAGCAGCTTCCCGGCTGCGCATGGCTCCGCAGCGCAAAGTTTTATATCGACGGCTTCACAGACTTCACCGCGCAGGAGCGCCGCGTCATCCGCGCGCTGCTGCCGCTCGCGGACGTGACGGTCTGCCTCACCTGCGACGATCTCGCCTCCGGCAGCGAGGTGTTCTCCCTCGCCCGCCGCACGATGCGCGCGCTGCGCGACGCCGCCGAGGAGGACGGCGTGGCCGTAGAGATCGTCTCCGTGCCGCGCGGCGAAGATCGCACGCCCTTTGCGTTTCTTGAGGAGAATCTCTTCGGCTGGACGGACGAGACGCGCGACGCCGCAGGGAGCATCCGGCTCGTGTGCGCACCCGGTGTCGCGGCGGAGTGCGAGCTGGCCGCAGCGGAGATGCGGCGGCTCGTGCGCGAAACGTCCTGCCGCTGGCGGGACATTGCCGTTGCGGTGCGCGGCTTCGGGGATTACCGCGCCGCGCTCGAGGAGGCGTGCCGCCGCGCCGGTGTGCCGCTCTACGCGAGCGAACGAACCGACATTTTCACCCGTCCCCTTCCGGCGCTCATCGCCGCGGCATTCGATATTCTTGCCGACGGCTGGAGCTACGAGAGCGTTTTTACTTATCTGAAAACCGGTCTGACCGGCATTTCCCGCGCCGATTGCGACGCACTGGAAAACTACGTTCTGCTCTGGTCGCTGCGCGGCACGGCATGGACGCGCGCCGAGCCATGGCGGCAGCACCCGGACGGCTTCGGCGGCAAGATCACGCCGGAGAGCGACGCGCTCCTTGCAAAGATCGACACGCTGCGCCGGAGCGTCGCCGCGCCGCTCGCGGCGTTCGAGCGCCGCGGAAAGGAAGCGACCGACGCGCGCGGACAGTGCGCCGCGCTCGCGGCGTTCTGGGAGGACATTTCCCTGCCGGAGCATCTGGAGGAGCGCTCTCTCGCGCTCGAGGAGGCCGGAGAGCTTCAGGCCGCGGCGGAATACCGTCAGCTCTGGGAGCTGATCGTTTCCGCGCTCGAGCAATGCGAGGCCATTCTCGGCGACATGCCGCTCTCGCAGGAGGATTTCGGGCGGCTCTTCCGCCGGATGCTCTCGCAGTACGACGTCGGCACGATCCCCGTGGCGCTCGACCGCGTGACCGCCGGAGACTTCGATCGTATGCGGCGGCGCAGCATCCGCCATCTGCTCGTGCTGGGCGCGTCCGACGAGCGTCTGCCGCGCGTTTCCGACGGGGGCGGCGTGTTCACCGACACCGAGCGCAGCGAGCTGCGCGCGCTCGACATCGAGCTCTCCGGCGGCGACGACGAGCTCGACCGCGAATTCAATCTCATTTATAACGTATTCACGCTTCCCAAATCGTCGCTCTACGTCAGCCGCAGCGCGTTTGCCTCCGGCGAGAGCGAGACGCGCCCCTCCTTCGTCACCGACCGGATCGCAAAGCTGTTCGCGCTTTGCGAGGAGAACGGCGACGTGCATGCCGCGAGAGCGCAGTCGCTCTCCGGCGCGCTGGAGCTGGCCTGCGCCGGAGACGCTGCGGCCCGCGAGTTTTTTGCCGCGCGCGGCGAGAGCGGGCGCATCGCCGCCATTGAAAAGGCCGCCGCGGAGGAACGCGGGCGGCTCTCCCGCGAGGGCGTGCGCGCGATCTACGGGCAGAAGCTTTATCTCACGGCCTCGCGCATCGATAACTTTGCCTCCTGCCGGTTCCAGTTCTTCCTGCGTTACGGTCTGTGCGCCAAGCCGCGCCAGAGCGCGCAGTTTGCCCCGCCGGAGCGCGGAACGTTTCTGCACTTCCTATTGGAAAATGTGGCGCGCGAGGTGTCGGAGCGCGGCGGCTTTGCCGAAACGGACGACAAGACCGTCGCCGCGCTGACGGACAAATACGTCCGCGAATATGTGCGCACGCAGCTGGAGGATTTTCGGGAAAAGAGCCCCCGGTTCATCTATCTCTTCCGACGTCTGGCGGAGACATCGCGGCGCATCGTGCTCGACACGGCGCAGGAGCTGCGCCGCTCCGACTTCCGCCCGCTCGACTTTGAGCTGAATTTCTCCAACAAGGACGACGCCGATCTGCCGCCGGTCAGCGTCGGCAGCGGCGAGGACGAATTTGTTCTCACCGGCACGGCCGACCGAGTGGACGGCTGGGAGCACGGCGGCAAGCTCTACATCCGCATCGTGGACTACAAGTCCGGAAAGAAAAAATTCGCGCTCTCCGACGTGTGGCAGGGCATGGGGCTGCAGATGCTGCTCTATCTCTTCACGCTGGAGAAGCACGGCGCCGAGCGCTACGGCAAGGAGATCGTCCCCGCGGGCGTGCTGTATGTACCGGCGCACGATATCCTTGTGCGCGCGGACAAGCGCCTCTCGGACGAGGAGATCGTGGCGGAGAAGGCCAGAAAGCTGCACCGCAGCGGTCTGATCCTGTCGGAAACCGAGGTCGTCGAGGCCATGGAGCACGGCGAAGCGCTGCAGTTCCTTCCGCTGTACCGCGGCAAGCTAGCTGCGGAAGCGCTCGCCACGGCAGAGCAGCTCGGCAAGCTCTCGCGGTTTCTCGAGGAGACGCTCTCGAACATGGCCGGAGAGCTCCGCGGCGGCAGCATCGCCGCCGACCCATGGTATGAAAACGACAGAGCCAACACCTGCCGTACCTGCGATTACTGCGACGCCTGCCGCTTCAGCGAAACGGCCGACGGCTGGCGGTTCAAAACAAAATTCAAAGCGCCCGAATTCTGGGAAAAGCTCGAAAACGGAGAGGAGGAGACAGCATGCCCCTGACCGACCATCAGGAACTCGCCGCCGAAAGCCGCGGCGGAGCGCGGCTCGTTTCCGCCGCCGCGGGCTCCGGCAAAACAAAGGTCCTCGTCGAGCGGCTCATGCGCTATGTAGACCGCGGCGCGGACATCGATCAGTTTCTTGTCATCACCTATACGCGCGCCGCGGCAGCCGAGCTGCGCAGCCGCATTCTCTCCGCGCTCGGCGAGCGCATCGCCGCCGACCCGATGAACCGCCGTCTCCGGCGGCAGACGGAGCTGTGCTGCCGCGCCTCCATCGGTACGATCGACAGCATCTGCGGTCGTTTTCTGCGCGAGAACACACACCTCGCCGGCATCTCGCCGGACTACCGTGTCATCGAGCCGGACCGCTCCGACGAGATCTGCGCCCGCGTGCTCGATAAGCTCCTCGAAGAGCTGTATGAGACCATCGAAGAGGATGCGGGCGTACGCGCGCTCGTGGATTCGTTCGGCTCGGGAGACAACGACGATAAGCTCTCGGCTCTTGTTTTGCGGCTGTACAAATCGCTGCAGAGCCACGCCGACCCCGATGCGTGGCTCGCCGAGCAGCGCGAACGGCTCACCGACGCGTGGAACGACGCCGGCGATACGCCGTGGGGGCAGTATCTTCTCTCCCGCACACGCTCCCAGGCGCAGTACTGGGCGGAGCGGATCGAGGAGCTCCGCCTCCGGCTGGACGAGCCGGATCGGGACGCAAAGATCAAAAAGGCGTACACCAATAATCTTGATTTCGCCGGTGACGCCGCGCGGGACATGGCGCGCGCCGCCGCGCTCGGCTGGGATAAGGCGCGTCTCGCCTGCCCCGGTTCTTTCCCTCGCCGCGGTATCTATAAGGGCGACGACCCGCTCGCGCAGCGGATCATCGCCGTTTGGACCGGCTTCAAGGACACCGCCGCAAAATGGCAGGAGCTTTTCGCCAACGGTTCCGACGCGCTCCTGCGCGATCTGGCCGTCAACACGCCCGCCGTTGACGCGCTGCTCGCGCTGACGCAAAAGCTTGGCGCGGCCTTCGCCGCCGAGAAAAAACGGCAGGGCGTGTGCGACTTCTCCGACCAGGAACATCTGGTGCTCAAGCTGCTTATGGACTCGTCCAACGGCCTCGCCGCCGCGCTTTCGAGCCGCTATACGGAGGTGCTCGTCGATGAGTATCAGGACGTGAACGCCTGTCAGGACGCGCTCTTCCGGCTGCTTTCCGACAACGGGCGCAAGCTCTTCATGGTCGGCGACGTGAAGCAGTCGATCTACCGCTTCCGTCTGGCCGACCCGACGATCTTCCTGAAAAAATACGAGACCTGGCCGGACATCGAAACGGCGGAGCCATGCGAAGAGCCGGGGCGCATCCTGCTGCGGGAGAACTTCCGTTCGCGTCCCGAGGTACTCGAGAGCGCGAACCATGTTTTCCGCAACATCATGTCCCGCGAGCTCGGCGAGCTCGAATACGACGAGGCGGCGGCGCTCCGGCCCGGCCCGGGACGGGATTTCCCGGAGGGCGGCGGCGCGCCGACGGAGTTCTGCATTCTCACGCCGCCGGACGGCGGTGACGACGAGGACGAAGCCGAGAACGACGAGCGCCCCGATAAGGTGCTGCATGAGGCGCGCTACATCGCCTCGCGCATCCGGCGCATGGTGGACGAGCGCACCCCCGTCACCGAGGATAAGACGCTGCGGCCGTGCACCTACGGCGATTTTGCCATCCTTCTCCGCTCGAACAAGGCGGTCACGCCGCGCTACCGCGCTGCGCTCGCCGAACAGGGCATCCCGTCCGTGTCCCAGCAGGGCGGCGGGTTTTTCCGCTCCACGGAGATCACCTCGCTCCTCGCGCTGCTCGGCGTGATCGACAATCCCCATCAGGACGTGCCGCTCATCGCGGTGCTTCGCTCGCCTCTTTTCGGCTTCACGCCGGACGAGCTTTCCTCCATCCGCGCCGCGGACCGAAACAGTGACTATTACACCGCGCTCTGTCTCCGCGCAAAGGAGGATGAACACTGCGCGGCCTTCCTCGCGGAGCTGGAGAGCTACCGGGAGATCGCGCCGGACCTTTCCATTGAGGCGCTGCTCGCGCGCATCTGCGACAAGGCCGGTGTCTTCGCCCTGCTCGCAGCGATGCCCGACGGCGCGGCGCGGCGCGAGAACGTCTGCCAGCTCATCGAGTTCGCCCGCCAGTTTGAGCAGGACGGCTATCGCGGCGTGTTCCGCTTCATCCGCTGGATGAAGCAACTGGATGAGCACGGCAAAGAGCCGCGCACCGGCGCGCTGGAAAGCCGCAACGCCGTGCAGATCATCAGCATCCACCACTCGAAGGGGCTGGAGTACCCGATCGTATTTCTCGCCGACACTGCCCACAAGATCAACCTGCAGGACAGGAACAGCGATGTTCTCATCCACCCGTCGCTCGGCATCGGCGGCCGCGTCATCGACAGTTCACGCGGCATATCGTATCCCACGATCGCACTGCGCGCGATCTCGGCCAAGCTCACGCAGGAATCGCTGTCCGAGGAGATGCGCGTGCTCTATGTCGCCATGACGCGCCCCAAGGACCGGCTCATCGTCACGGCGACATGGAAAACTCCCGAAAAGACGCTCGACGCGCTGCGCGACGATCTCACCGCCCCCATCGCGCCGCAGCTTCTCGAAAAGAGCGCCTCGCTTTCGCGCTGGATCGCGCTCGCGGCGCTTCTTCCGGACAGCCCGATCAAAATGCGCATCATTCCCGCCTCCGGAGAGAACGCGTCCGAGACCGCGCCGCCCGAGATCGAACCGGCTGAGCCGGGCGAGTGCGCGGCGCTCTCCGAGGCGCTGACGTGGGAATACCCGTACCGCTGGGCGGAGGAGCTGCCGTCGAAGATCACCGCGAGCGCGCTCGAGGGCACCGACGCCGACCCGGACGCGCAGAGCATCGCGCCGGAAGCGCAGCGCCGGCGGCTCTTCCGCCGCCCGGTCTTCGGCGCGAAGGACGCCCCGCTCACCGGCACCGCGCGCGGCATCGCCGTGCACACGGTTCTGCAGTTTATCGACTATTCGTGCGTATCCACGCCGGAGCAGGTGCGCGGCGAGATCGAACGGCTGAAAAACGCCGAGCACATCACCCCCGCGCAGGCCGCCGCAGTGGAGCCAAAGGCCATCTGCAAGCTGTTCGCCTCCCCCGTCGGGCAGAGGATCCTGCACGCGGACGAGGTCTGGCGCGAGCTGCGCTTCTCGCTGCTCACTGGCGCGGAGACCGTGTTCGACGCGCCCGCCGGCGAGGAGGTGCTGCTGCAGGGCGTCGCCGACTGCTGCATCCGCGAGGGGGATGCGCTCACCGTCGTGGATTATAAAACGGACTATGTGACGGCGGAAACGCTCGCGGCGCGTGCCTCGGAATACGCGCCGCAAGTCCGCGCCTACGCCGCCGCGCTCACGCGGCTGCTCGGAAAGCCGGTGCGGGAGGGCGTTTTGTTCTTCCTGCGCACCGGGGAGAGCGTCTCCATCGACTGCCGCGCGAAAAAATAAAAGAAATTCAAAGAAAACTTGCCGATTCCGCTTGACATTCGCCGGAAATTGGGTATAATAACCCTTGCGTTTGCGATATAGCGGGATTGTGTAAAGGTAGCACAGCGGACTCTGACTCCGTATGTGAGGGTTCGAATCCTTCTCCCGCTGCCAGTGAGTAAAAGCTCAAAATCCTTTATTTTCAAGGGGTTTTGAGCTTTTTTCTTTGTCTCGCCGCCCCCTTTTTCGATAGCCGCCGATTTCAAATCTTTCAAATATTTCAAATCTTACATTAAAAATCGCATTAAAAATTTTTGCGTTGATCGTAGAAAGAAGAGGGCGAAAATCACCCCCCTCTATTTTAAAAATTTCTCGATTGTCTTTCTGGCGCGCCCAAGTTCCTGCGAAACGTACTGCGGCGTACATCCAAGTGCATCGCCAATATCATAAACAGACAGCTCAGCGCTGCGCATAGTAACCATAAGCCTTTGTGTAGGCGTAAGCCGCTTCATCATGTCTTCGAGCGCCGGGTGCTCGTCCTCCTTCCCGACAGTTTCCTCGACAAGTAATCGGCTATTCGGCGAAACGAAATCATCTAACGGCAGTGCCGCGATCTGCGGCTTGCAGCAATCTCGAATATATCGGCACACCGCCATGAAAATGCCCTTGACCGCAAATGTTGAGAATTTAGCTCCTTTTTCCGGATAGTATTCCGCACACGCCTGCCATAGCCCTATCCGGCACACTTGTAGAACATCTTCGTCAACTTTAAGACTCGGGAAATACTTTTTCAAGGTAAACCAAACAAGCGACTGATTTTCTTCATACAGTTCCTCTGGCGTCATGTTTGAAGAGCCTCCACAAAATGTTATTTTTGTTTTAACC
>QWCE01004891.1_pt1 | contig 14356 bp, 27 predicted proteins | sample 1972531 | NCBI WGS metagenome assembly QWCE01 (sample SAMN09866716, study PRJNA288562) | Human gut metagenome isolate term4_stool, whole genome shotgun sequencing... | reverse complement strand
TGCTCTCGCCGCTGCCGCTTTAGCATCTCCGCGATGATCTCATTTTGCGCCTGCGGAGATAGCTGATCGAAAATCCGGGCAAATTCCTGCGTCAGTCCGCCTCCTTTTGGGGGCGGTTTTTGTTGCGTTTTTTCGACAGATGTGCTATGGTTATATCTGGCACTGCCAGTAACGGTAGGCGGTTGGCCCTCGGACAGGGGGCAGCTTCTTGCCCTCTGATCTTACGAAAGGGGGGCTGCCCAATGGTTACATACTCGGACTTGTTCCAGTTTTGTATTCTCATCGTTGGTATTTGCGGCCTGTTCATTCAGGTATACAAAAAGAAGTGACCGCCGGCACCCTGACAAGTACGGCGATCACTTCAAAGCACTTATAAAGGGCTGACCGTCTACCGGCAGTGCCCTTTTCTATTTTCAGTATAACCGCCAAATATGAGTTTGTCAAGCCGCCGCTGTTGTCTACAGAAGCAACAGGGCGATTTTATTATACGAGCATATCGTAAAATGTATTTTCTGAAATTGTAATAATATCCGCTCCATTAAGTTGCATCTTTTCTGCTTTCTTTTGCTTATTGCTTTTCCCGTCTTTGATGCCTTTGTAATAATCTTGGTTCCCGAGCACTAAAAAGTTAGTACTGGCAACCACATTATCCGTACACATCCCACCAGCGTTGACAACCATCTGCATAGCTTCTCTCCTGGTCATGCGCTCAAGTGTACCGGTAAATGCAAAAGTCCTTCCGTATATGGGGCCGTCCTCGTCAAAGTCCGTTGTTTCCGCAACAATGGATTTCGCAATTGCCTTTGATTTTTGGGGTATTCCTCCGATTTCATCCGCACGGCTGCGCATAATCTCAAAGCACTTTTGGGTTTGCACACAATCAGCCAGTGCCCTATGCTCTACGGCTTCACCAACTTTCAACTCAACAATAATTGAGGATAATGTATGATGCTTTAGATCCGGGTAGAGTTTTCGGCTGATTCTCATTGTGTCAACAAAATCATTGGAAAACGGACCCAAATTAAGATCCTCTGCACGGTCATAAAGGAAATTGATGTCAAAATTTACATTGTGTCCAACAACAACTTCTTTGCCAACAAAGGCTAAAAACTGAGGGAGAGCAGTTTCAAGGGTTGGAGCTTCTGCCAACATGGCGTTTGTAATCCCAGTCAGATCCTCAATAAATTCATTGATTTCACATTCCGGATTAACCAGAGATTGAAAGCGATCCATTTCGATTCCGTCCTGAATTCGTATAGCCGCCAGTTCGATAATCTCATCGAAATGTGGGTCAAGTCCTGTGGTCTCAATGTCAATGACCACATAAGAGTCAGGAAATTCCAGAAGGCTCTTACCCTTCTGAACTCGAATTGCGTTGGGCTGCTTTCCAAAGAGGTCGCCCATTGAAATTGCAATCCCTGCCAATCGAATCATCCCTTTCTACACATACGAAGTTAATAGTTCCTTATACTTCCATCATTTCGCTATCTTGGATAGTATTAAGGCCGCAGCTTTGGCCTTCGGAATATGATGGGAGGTACTTATGAGCAATCAGACCACTCGCCCCGTGTCCGAATCGGACACCGCCTACGCGCTTGCTCTCGCCGCTGCCGCTTTAGCATCTCCGCGATGATCTCATTTTGCGCCTGCGGAGATAGCTGATCGAAAATCCGGGCAAATTCCTGCGTCAGTCCGGCTCCTTCGGGAGCCGGGCTTTCTTCTTTCCCGGTCAGGATATACTCCGCCGTGGTGCCCAGCGCTGCCGTGATTTGCGGCAAACTTTTTACAAAAGATTTGGATATGCGCTTACGCCATTGGCTGACGATTGACGGAGTAACGCCAATTTCGGCGGCAAAATCCTTCTGCTCCCGGTATTTTTCGTCCACCAGAGCAAAAAGACGGTCAACGGCATCCATGGGAATCACCTCCTGCAAAATGCACAATCGCAATAACATAAACTGTAAGATGCCACAAAAATTATTAAATTGCGATTTCAACCTTGAAATTTACGAAAATGCGATTTATAACTATGCTTGTAAAGCATAGGCAAAACCCCAAAAAGCAAAGCACTCAGAATTGACTGTTTTCTTCCTTAGCTTCTTTTTCGGTGGCCCGGCTCAAATCGTCCAGCGTTTCGGCGCTGACCGGTTTTGGCTTTTTTACGCCCCTGCCGCCCCGTGCGGCGATGGCCGTGTCATCATCGAGACCGAGAGCAAGCCGCACCATGGCACGGCTCCGCTCATCGGCCTGCTGGTAAGCAATGACTAGATCCCGGGATTCCGAGTCAAGGGAGGATAACGCCATAGTACGGGACCAGTCTATAGGGCCACGCCCTGCGGTCAAGTAGTCCGTGGTGGTTCCGAGGACTTCTGCAATGCGGGTAAGATGCTTGGACTTTGTACATGACGCGGATATCCTGCGGCGCCAGTTGCTGACTGTATCATCTGATACACCAACGGCGGTGGCAAAATCCTTCTGCTCCTTGAATTGTTTATCGACCAGTTCAAAGATGCGGTCAATTATGTCCAATGGCACCACCTCCCGAAAACGTAAAAACTTCGTTTAAAGATTTGTTAGCATTTCACAAAACCGAAATTATTTCGTTTATAACGTTGACAACCGAAGAAACTTCGTTTATAACTATGCTTGTAAAGCATAGGCAAAACCAAAAAAGAAAGGAGAACAGCATGGACTGGTTACCAAGTTTCGCAGTTGCGTTTCCTCCCGGTTTTGATGTTTTCTTTTTGCATGTGCTTATGCTTGCTTCGCATTTTACCACAACACAAATCTTTTGACAAGGAGGTGAAGCTGTTTGAACCGTATTCGACAGCTGCGGGAGGAAAAGGGCATGACCCAGCAGCAACTGGCAGATGCCCTGGGCGTCAATCAGAGCACCGTGGATCGGTACGAAAAGGGCATCATTGAGCTACGGCTGACCATGGCCATGCGGATCATCTCCGTGCTGGGCTGCACCATGAGCCAGTTGACCGGACAGGACATTGCGTGAGGAAAGGAGAAACGAACCATGCCGAGAGTAAAGCTGGGGACGCCGACACCGGCCCAGCAGCGGGCCGTGATGAACAAGGTCATCAAGAAGGCCATGGTGGACTGCGACATCGAGGACTACACGGCCCTGGGTCTGCGGATGGGCATGAGCCGACAAGCCATCAGCCGACGGATGAACGACGGAGGGTGGAAAGACGAGGAACTGTGGAAGCTGGTGCGGGTTCTGAAGCTGTCGGCGGAGCAGCTGGCGGCGATGCTGGGCGCATTGCCACGGCCGGCTGCCTGAGTTCACCATAACACAAGAAGGAGGCATTTACCATGCTGACAAACGGACCGAATATTTACCAGGCGGCCCGGAAAGAGAGCTGTCTGACTCAGGAACAGGCCGCAGAGCGGCTGGAGGTCTCGGAGACCACCGTCAAGGCCTGGGAACAGGGCGCGCGGGTACCGGACAACGAGACGGTGGCCCGGATGGCGGAGCTGTACGAAACGCCGTGGCTGGCATTGGAGCACCTGAAACAGGCGGGCGGCGTCCTGGGCGTGCTGCCGGAGGTGAACGTGCAGAGTCTCCCAACGGCGGCAATCACGCTAATCAACAGGGTGCTGGACTTTGCGGAGCGCCACCGGGACCGGCAGCTGCTTCGCATCGCGGAGGACGGCATCATCGACGAGAAAGAGCGACCGGACTTCGACGCCATATGCCGGGACCTGGACGGCATCGTGGGCGCGGCACTGCAGGTGAAGTACACGTCGGACGCGCCGCCGAAGACAAAAAAAGAACGCCCCGAGGCGGCAACCTCAGAGCGTTCGGTTCAGGGACTTGCATCCAAGAACGATAGCAAAATTATTATACCACATCCGACACGGATTGCAAGCCCCACTTTGAGCCGGGAGGGAGGCGTCTCCCGATGAACGGCTGGGAATTGTTCTTTACCGTGTTGGGCGTGAGCAGGATCGTGTCCTTGCTCTTCCGCCTGGTGGATGTGATTGAGAGAGGGTGAGCGGATGGCGGAAAGCAAGATCCGCGTCAAGCATACACAGCCATTTACCACAGTTTTCAATTCAGTCCTCCGGGATCAGCGGCTTTCTTTGAAAACGCTGGGGCTGTATGTCATCATGCAGTCCTTCCCGGATGACTGGGAGTACAGCATCAGTGGTCTGGCGGCCCGCTGCCGCATCGGCCGGGATGCCATCCGCAAGTGCTTGAAAGAGCTTGAGGAAGCGGGGTATTTGCTCAAGGAACAGGGCCATCAGGAGAACGGCAAATTTGCCTGTAATACTTACATTTTGCAGGATGAAGCACCACCGTGTACTGAAAAACCGTATACGGTAAAACCGTCGACGGTAAAACCGTTGACGGAAAATCAGCCACAAGTAAAGAAACACTTAAGTAAAGACTATAGTAATGATCCCCCTATAGCCCCCCAGGGGGCGGGATGCGTGGACCTGTTCGAACGCTTTTGGGCGGCGTATCCCCGTAAGCAGTACAAAGACCGGGCCAGAAGGGCGTGGGCCAAGCTATCGCCAGACATGGACCTGTGCCGGAAGATGTCGGAGGCCCTGAACACTCAGAAGCAGTCCGACCAGTGGATGCGGGACGATGGGCGATACATCCCCCACCCAGCAACGTGGCTCAATGGCCGCTGCTGGGAGGACGACCCCGGCCCCATGTATGAAGCTACGCTTGACCGACCGGAGGTCCCGCTGGATGACGAGAGAAGGGGCAGGTACTTATGAGCGAGGCCAAGACAGTCGCTGTTCTGACACAGGACTTGATGAACGCACAGGTTGGCGTGCTGGGCTCTATGCTCATCGACGAGGAGTGCGTGGGCTTTGTTCTCAGCAGGGTCAGCGAGAGGGACTTCGTCACACAGCAATACCGCTCCATCTTCAGGGCCATCAGGACACTGTTCCGAGAGGGCTTGCCAACGGATGCCATTGCCGTCCGTGAGAAACTGGGCGGCAAGTTGGGAGATGGTTGGTCGAAACTGTTGACCGGTATCATGGACTATACGCCAACCGCTGCCAATGTGGACGGTTATGTGCAGATGCTGAAGGAAAAGTCTGCACTATACCAGCTTCAGGAACTTGGCGCAACTCTCCAGAATGCCGCAGATATGAATGAGGCCCGGTCTATTCTTGACAAGGCCATGCAGCTTCAGGTTGGTCGCCCGGGTATCCACGCGCTGACCTTCGCCAAGGGCTACGAAGAGTTTTTCGACCGGCACAGCGGCGAGACGGCGGTGGAGCATCTGGACTGGGCTATCCTTCAGCTCAACGAGGTCCTCAAGACGGAACTGGGGAATATCGTCATCATCGGTGCCTATCCAGGTGACGGTAAGACAGCCCTGGCGCTCCAGTGCGCAGCCCGCTTCGGCAGGAAGCATAACGTGGGTTATTTTTCCTTCGAGTCCAAGAGCTCACGCCTGTATGACCGTCATGTGGCCAGAGAGACGCTGATCAGCAGCTCCGACATCAACGACAACAAGCTGACTGAGGAGGATTTCAAGACCATTATCGCCTTGAAGGACAAGCTGTCTGGAACGAAAGTGACCCTTATTGACGCCGTTGGCATGACTGCCCTTGACATCGTGGCATACAGTCAGGCCCAGCACTTCGACGTGATCTTCGTGGATTACCTCCAGCAGGTGGAACCGCCTCACGGTGTCCTCATGAAGGATTTCGAACGGGTAACGTCAGTTTCCAGAGAACTGCAGAAGTTCGCTGTCCGTACCAATACGGCGGTGATCTCCCTGTCCCAGCTCTCCCGGCCGGACAAAGTGAAGGTCAAGTACAAGGACCAGAGCGGCAAGGACCAGGTGCGGAGCATTACGCCGCCGCCCACCATGGGCGACCTGCGCTCCTCCGGTCAGATTGAGCAGGATGCAGACATCATCCTGCTGATGTGGCGGGAGGACTATGACCTAAAGGATGCGTCCCGCATCATTCAGGTAGCAAAGAACCGGAACGGCGAGGCGTTGGACAAGGTCCGCTGCCGGTTCGACGGCGAGCATCAGACCTTTACCCGCATTGAGCCCCGGCCAGAACCGATGCCAGTGAAGAAAGCGCGGCAGAAGCCCCGGCAGTTCAGTTTCTGGGGCGATGGAAGTGACTGGCAGCAGATGCCGGACGGAGAGCGTACACCATTTGACGAGGCCCCGAAGGAGACACCCAAGGCGTGAGACGTGGAGACAGGCAGGTGGCGGCACCCACTTTTGACACGAGTTACGGCAGCCATAAGGCTCCGCTCCGGGAGGGCAAGGTCGTGTACATCCACCCGGAAGGCCGCTTTTATACGCTGGAGTTTAAAAGCCCGGTCACAGGTGAGCACTTTCGAGAGAGCTACTATTTTGCGGACCGCCTGACGGCGGAGGAAAGGAAGGCACCATAATGCGAGCTATCGCAATCATGAACAACAAGGGCGGTGTCGGCAAAACCGTCACTGCCATCAATCTGGCTGATATTTTAGCCAATGACTACAAGCAGCGGGTCGTGCTGGTGGACTGCGATGGACAAGCCAACCTGACCGGCTTTTTCCTGCCGGGGGAAGACATGGATAGCGTCACCACGGCTGACGTGCTGACCGGGGACTGTGAGCAGGTGTGGAGCGATAACCTCCTCCCTCTGGGAGAGCGCTTGCAGCTCCTGCCCAGCAGCTCCGGCCTGTACGATCTGGATCTCAGCGCCATCAAGGATGGCGTGGGCGCGCCGGAGCGGATGATCGATTTCGCGTCCGCCGCCCGGGAGGACGGCGACGTGGACTGGATGATCTTTGACTGCCCTCCGGGCTATACACTGGCCAGCGTGGCGGCGCTGCTGTCCGTTGACGAGGTTTTGATCCCGGTGACGGCGGACAAGTTTTCCATTGACGGCGTGCTGGCCGTGGCCCAGCAGGCCAAAAAACTGACCAGCACCCGCCCCGGACTGTGGGTCCGGGCACTGCTGACGCAGGTGCGCCGGTCCGACATTGTGACGGAGGCGGAAAAGGTGCTGGAGGGTATGCGGGTGGAGGTGTGCCGGGCCAAGATCCGGCGGACGGATAAGGTGCCGGAGAGTACGGTGACGCTGCTGCCTCTGCGGCAGTACAGTCCTGGCAGCAGCGCCTGTCAGGATTACCGGGCGCTGGCCAGTGAACTGATGGAGGAGGTGCAGGGGTAATATGGCCGGGAAGAATTTTGATATTTCCAAATTTGCCGCCACGTTGAAACCGGTGTCCGATTCGGACCACACCGGCCCGGAGCAAATTGAGTACATCGACATCGACCTGCTGGACGGCGATGAGCGGAATTTTTACCAACTGACGGATATTGACGAGCTGGCGGACAACATCCAGATGTGCGGCTTGCAGCAGCCTATCCGGGTGCGGGCCGGTGAGGGCGGACGGTTTACCATCGTCAGCGGCCACCGGCGCCGGGCTGCCTTAGCTCAGCTGGTGGATAAGGGACTGGATCAGTTCCGCCGGGTGCCCTGCATCCGGGAGACAGACGATGCCTCCCCGGCGCTTCAGGAACTCCGACTGATCTTCGCCAACAGCTCCACCCGCAAGCTAACCAGCGCGGAGATTGGCGAACAGGCGGAGCGTGTGGAGGCGCTGCTGTATCAGCTGAAGGAGGACGGTTTTGAGTTCCCGGAGGGCCGGATGCGGGACGTGGTGGCAGCGGCCTGCAACACCCACGGCTCCAAGCTGGCCCGGATCAAGGTGATCCGGGAGCATCTGCTGTCTAACCTTCGTCCTGCGTGGGACGGCGGGAAGATGCCGGAGCAGGCGGCCTATGCGCTGGCTCAGTTCCCGGCAGATATGCAGATGCGGATCTCCAAGGCGTTCCCCAAACTTCCCAACGGCCCCACATTGGAGCGGTTGTTGAAGCTCTACAAAGAGGACGGTTACCGCTGGGATCCTTGCCTGACCTGTCCGGACGGCAAGGAGTGCAAGCATGGAGACGTTTTCCTCAGGCATGACGCGGATGCCCTTGTTTATGAGGCCTGCGGCGGTAAGACGTGCTGTCTGGATTGCCGCCAGGCTACGGCTGAGTGTTACGCCTGCGACAAGGCTTGTGCCAAGGCCAAGGCCAAGCGCAAGGAAAAACTTGACGCAAAGAAGGCGGACGCGGAGAAGGCTACTGAAAAACATCAGCGGAAACTTGAGCGGGAGATCCAGGCCAGAGCGGCCCGTCTGGCCAGAGCGGCGGACGCTGCCGAACTGCCGGACACTGCGACCGCCATCTGGTCCAGATACGGCGGTGGCTACACGGTGGGCAAACTGCGGAAGTTTGCCTCCGGGGATTTTCAGGGCGAACGCGTTTGGGTCAACGAGCTGGAGCCGGAGAATATCTACAACGTTGACAAGACGGCCAAGGCTCTGCACTGCTCCGCCGACTACATTGTGGGCCTGACGGAGGATCTGAACCCGGGGCAGTCTTCCGGAGTACCGCTGAAATTCGTGGACGGCAGTGAGCAGCCGACGCGATCCGGCCCATACTACTGCCGGTTCCTGTGCGACGGAATGGTTTTTAAACAGGTTGCGTGGTGGGACAACGTGCTGAAGCGGTTTTCTTTCCGAAAATCCGGGGACTCCATCGAGTCTGCTTGCCTTGGCTGGTTCCCACTGCCGGAGGTGGACGAGAAAGGAGCGGACACATGATCCGATACACAGGGCGCGAGAAGCGCAGAAGCCGGGTCCTCCCGGTGCTGACTCTGGCGGCCGCCGTGGCCGCCGTGATCCTGCTGGCGGTGATGCTGCGATGAAGCCGAAGCCGCCATGCGGGAGGAACTGCCCCAAGCGCTCCGCCATTCCCAACTGCCATGACCCAGTGGTGTGCCCGGACTGGGCCGCGTATCAGGAGGCCTTGGCGGAGTGGAGCGAGGCAATGAAGGCAGAAAAACGTGAGAAAGCAGACCTGAAGGCTACCAAAAGCCGGATGGCTAAGATCTGCGAGTCAAGGGAGAGGGATAAACGATGACGTTTTCGATGAGTGATGATGAAATCCGCGTCAGCTACAACACTGCGAAAGATCAAAAAGCCCAGATCAAGATCCTGGCGGAGCTGAATGTCACCACACCGGCGGCAATGGCCGCAAAGCTCCGGGATCTGGGCTGCAACGTGCCGGATTTCCCATCTGTCAATCAGCGGCCTTTGCGCGCCCATGACATTCTCTTTGACGAGACCCGGGCTCGGGAGCTGTTTGCGGAGGGCAAGTCTGACCTTGACATCGCGGAGATATTGGGCATCGGCGTATATGCGTTTGCGGCTTGGCGGCGCAAAAACGGCATGAAGCGGCCAAGAGGTGGAGACATGCAGAAAATGGAACAAAAAGCAAAGCCAAAGCGCTGCAAGGCTCAGCCACCCATGCCACCGGAGATTGAAACGCCGGAGCCGGAACCGGCCCCGGCGACTGCCGCACCCGGCAGTCATTCGCTTTTGTCTGCACAAAAACAGACCAGCGTGGCCGACCTGGGCCGTGTGCTGCTGGATCTGGCGGATCGGTACCCTGGTATCGTCCTCACCGTCAACGGAACCGCTGTGCGATCCCTGTGCCTCAACGTGCGGGTGATGCTGGGCGAGGACACAACGACATCTACGTTGGATTTGGAGATTGGATAAATGCTGAATCATATCGTACTCATGGGCCGTCTGACCCGTGACCCGGAGATGCGGCACACCGTCAACGGAACCGCCGTGGCGTCCTTCTCTCTGGCAGTGGACCGGGACTTCAAGTCCCAGTCCGGCGAGAAGGAGACGGACTTCGTGGACATCGTGGCGTGGCGCTCCACGGCGGACTTCGTGAACAAGTTTTTCACCAAGGGCCGCATGGCCGTGGTGGAAGGCCGGTTGCAGCTCCGGGACTGGAAGGACAAGGACGGAAACAACCGTCGCTCCGCCGAGGTGGTGGCGGAGCATGTGTATTTTGGCGATAGCAAGCGGTCCGAATCGGACACGCCGCCTGCGTCAGGGGACTTCCGGGAGATCCCGGAGGATGAGGAAGGAGAACTGCCGTTTTGAAAGATCAAGAACTCGTAAATAAGCTGCGGACACATTTGGAGGCAGCGCGGAAAATAGGACTTTACCCGGGCAAATCCGGGATATGGGCAGTGATTGAGCAGGCATCCGACCGGATCGCCAACCAGAGCACCCACATCGCGGCGCTCCAACAGGAGATTGAAAAGCTGCGGGGGCAGAACAAGCAACTGCGGGAAGCGGCTGCGCTGGTGACTAAGGAGAGTGCGGAGCTGCTTGAACGGCAGTGGATCCCGGTGGAGGAGCGGCTGCCGGAGGTGTGGCGCAATGACGAGACTGCGGAGCTTGTGAACTACATGATTTACAGCCCTGATTTTGGCGTGGACATCGGCAATTATCACGCAAAAGCAAAAAAGTGGCTATGCATGGCTCTACCCTGCACCGTCACCCACTGGGCGCCACTGTCGGAACCGCCGGAGGTGGAATGATGGATGCTCTTAAGTATTTGAAAACGTTGTGCAGAATGTGCAACGGTGAGTGCCGCGAATGTGAGTATGAAAAAAGAAGTGGATTTGACCCTTGCACGGTCTGGCAATACGAACACCCGGAGGAGGCCGTTGCTATTGCGGAGCAGTGGGATGCCGAGCACCCCGCTAAAACCAGGCAGAGCGTGTTCCTTAAGCAGTATCCGGAGGCGAAGCTGACTGAAGACGGCGTCCTGGCGCTATGCCCGATGGCAATTTCTTCCGAGTACAGAGGTGAAAACGATAGTTGTGTGTCCTGTAGCCGAAAATGCGATGACTGCCGCCGGAAATTCTGGCTTGCGGAGGTGGAAAATGCTGAAACCAAGTGATCTGACGAAGGCGGAACTGCTGCAAGTGGTAGAAATGCTGGCCATGGAGACAGGCCCGTATTATTTGGATCGTGCGCTGGGACGAATTAGGCTCCAGCGCAACGACGCCCACCACGAAAGGTGTGTGAAGCTGATTGACGAAGAACAAAAGCACTATGCAGCCTATTTTGACCTCCTTCGCCCATACGAGGGAAAGCCAATTGCGGATGTGCCTTCGGACGTTTTGGAACAAGCGACGGCAGAGTTGGACAAGGCGAGGGCGGCTGGACAAGAGTGGAACAGGCGGAATGGAATCAAACTGAAAGGGAGGGTAAGTGATGAAAAAATGCACCGGTGAAAACTGCCCCATGCAGATGGGATATGACTTTGAAAACTGCGCCGCAATCGAAAAGTGCCCGTATCGCACGTGGCCCGTTACCGTCGCCGATCGGATCCGGGGCATGAACGACAACGAGCTGGCCGGGATGCTGTACTTTTTCCGGATGGATTTTATCACGAAAGATCTCTCTGGTGTTTCGACACTGCCAGCAGATTTTCGTGAAATTAAAAAATGGCTTGAAACCCCGTGGGAGGGCAAGCCGTGAGCGAGGCTCAGAATGGAGGGAATGTGATGGAACGATTGACACAACGACTTGGGACCGGAGAGGTCCTTATGGCATCAGAGTACGAGGAGAAATACACGGAGCAAGAGTGGATTAGCGTGCTGCAAGACCGCCTTGCCGCCTACGAAGAGACGTGGCTGACGCCGGAGGAAATCGACATGGATCACGAAGCCGCAGAGCAGCTCCGCCATCTGTGCCGAAACTGCGATCTTGACCGGTTGGAGGAACTGGCCGAGGCCGACAGAGCCGGTCGGCTGGTGGTGCGGCCGTACAGAATTGATGCAGCCGTATATGTTCTTGTTAAGGACGAGGCGGTTTTCTACCCGGAGACAAACGGCTGGTATATCGGGAAGGAAACCATTGGCGCAATTACGCAGAACGGGTTTTATCTTGGCGATCCAGAAGAGGGCAGCTTTGAGCCAAATGACGAAATCGGCAAGACGGTGTTTCTCACCTACGAAGAAGCGGCGCAGGCATTGGAGGGACGGAATGGGTAAGCAATCTGGATTCCTCGCCAAGCAGGCTGCAATCCAGCAAAAAATGATCGATGATGCCCAGCGGGTCACCTGTGAGCTGATGGCGGAGACCCTGCAAATTACACTGCATGAGGAATTTGGCTGGGGCTATGACCGCCTCGTAAAATTAGACCTCCTGTGGCGTGAAAATTACAAGCATTTTCTGGGCGCCATGAATCACTAAAACCCGGACGCCGATGTGCTGCAGGTGCATTTGGACCGGCGGCTAGCCGATGTTTATAAAAACCGCCAGTCCATGGATCCGTTTGAGCGGCGCTATCCGGAGATCAAGCCAGTTACTTACGGAAAGAGATAGAAAGTGATGCATTGAGCCGAGGCGCTTCCGGGCAAATGTATTGCATTCTTGCCCGGTTCATGACATTGGCTTCTGCTGAATCTGTAACTTTTTGGGGTGAAGACACCCAACAGATGACCATGCATTTTAGCCATGAATCTGCAGCTGATATCGCCTCTGTTGTCTGTTGGGTCTTCCCGTTGCCGCACAAGGCTTTCAGCTGTCAGACCCAGCGCACGGCCTGTCTACTATGTATACCCAACAGACGAGCGCCGAAATGGTGTCTTTCGCCGGTCACGGCGGAAGCACTATTTCGGCGCGGAAACGAACGAGGAGGCAATCGATGGAAATGGCTGAATACATTGAGCGCAGTGCGGCGATTAAGGCCGCAAAGCACGCGTGGGCAAAAGGGCTTGAGCCGTCGCAGTATATTGAGGCCCTGCCCGCCGCCGACGTGGCCCCGATGGTGTATGGACGGTGGGCACATCTTGGCGGGGACGAGTGGTGTTGCTCTGCGTGCGGCTTTGTCATCACCACTGAGGGCAGTTGGGACAAGCCTACCAAAAAATACTGCGAGGATTGCGGGGCCAAGATGGACGGCGAGAGAAAGGACGGCGGGGATGGCTAAACAATCCGGCTACTTGCAACGGCGGGAGGCGGAGCTGGACGCCACCTTCAACGCCGGGGCGGCGATGGCGATGCAGTTTGCCATGGACACGCTCCAGATGGCCCTTCACCAGACGGAGGGCTGGGGCTACGATCGGATCATGCGGATCACCCATAACTGGGTTGCCGTTCAGCGGGAGTACAAACCGGCGCTGGACTGCCGGAACCCGGAGGCGGACGTCCGACAGGAACACATGGATCGGGTTCTTGCGGAGATCATCGGCGGGAAGGCGGAGCTGATCCGGTTCCCGGATCGGTATCCAAACGCGAAAAAGATCAAATACGGGAGGTAACCTATGAGCCCTGACGAAAAAATCCTGAATATAGCCGAAATCGGGACTGTCCCGTATCTGGGGCTTCCGGAATGCAAAAATTGTCCCGAAAAGCGGTCGGAAGTGATTGAGCAGCGGATCTATTGCAACAGCTCAGCTGTTGTGACCAACACGCACCTGCAATGCTCAAAGCTTCCGATTTGCCAGAACCTAAAAAGCCGTTGGCTGATAAACAATGGAGAGGAGTAAATTATGAGTGCACTGGCGTTTTTTTTAGTTCTGGTAGCACTGATTATTGATGCCGTATCGTTTTTTACTATAGGCGCGATTTATGGGCTTGCTACCAGAATTGAGCAACTTGAGAAAATCGGCTATACAGTAACAAAAAATGATGAGTGACCCATATGTGTGCGTACGGCAGCGGGCGGGGCCGTTGGTCAAGGCGCTGGTGACGGACAACTACTCGTATCTGCGGCGCTATGGACCCAATGCGGTGCGGGGCCGGTGCGGACCGGCCCTCAGCCGCACCACCGTTGATAAGCTGGAACTCCGGCTGGCTCTCTTTGGCTATGACGGCATTTTCTACACGCTGACTTTTGACGATGGCCACCTTCCGCCGGATCGGGCCGGGGTGGATCGGATCTGGGACGCATTCGCGAAGCGTCTCAGGCGGTGGCAGCGCGGGCCGGTGGACTACTACGTTTACCGGGTGGAGGGCCTCCACGGCGACCACCGGCTCCACATCCACGTGTTTCTGCGGGATCAGGACTTCCCGCCGGCCGTGGTGCAGTACCTCTGGCGGACGTGGGGCAGCGCCTACGATGTGCGCTGGGACCGGGCGCGGGTGCTGTCAGAGGGCGGCTACCGTGGGCTGGCGATCTATTTCACCAAGGAGGTCCCAGAGGTGGGGCGCCACCCGTGGGGCTGCTCCCGGGCGCTGAGTAAGTACATCCCGCCTCCGGAGGTGTCTACCTGCAAGAGCGGCATGGTGCGGCTGCCTAATGGTTCCACACCGCTGCCCATGCAGGGCCGGGACCGTCCTCAGCTGAACGGGTGGGGGCTGTACGGATACAGCCGGTATCTGCTGCCTGAGAAATAGCGCTTTTATTTTAATAACAAAGTTTAGTATTATCTATCTATAGATAGCGTATCCTCTTGAAACCTACGGAATATCTACGGACAACCGCAAGAA
>QWCE01004281.1_pt1 | contig 14364 bp, 9 predicted proteins | sample 1972531 | NCBI WGS metagenome assembly QWCE01 (sample SAMN09866716, study PRJNA288562) | Human gut metagenome isolate term4_stool, whole genome shotgun sequencing... | reverse complement strand
CCCGAAGGGATCAATGAATGTTCATCGCTCGACTTGCATGTGTTAGGCGCGCCGCCAGCGTTCGTCCTGAGCCAGGATCAAACTCTCAATAAAAACTTTTGAGTTTGCTTAGCTCGGATTCACTGACTGTGTTCCGCTTTAAGCTTTTAGATTGTTATGGTTTAATCTCTTATACCATTTAATTAACTTGGTTCAGCGCCGCTTCTTTCGAAACAGCTTATTTAGTATATCTCGCAGGGAATGCTTTGTCAAGAACTTTTTAACACTTTGTAAAAATTCTTTCCGCATGCCTCACGCGATAACTTGTTTAGTTTACCATTTGAGGCAAACTTTTGTCAACCTATTTTTAGGAATAATACCTTAAAAATAGGGCCCGATTTAGTGGGCAACTATTATTATACGCACCGTATGATTTCTTGTCAACACGAATTTTACGTTCTTTTGTTCCTTCTTTTACGCCTCGTCGGCCAGCTCTTTTGTCTGTTCGATCAGACTCCACAGGTCCGGATCCGACGCGAGGCGGTAGGCCTGTTCAAAATCCTTCAGCGCTTCGGAAAATTTCCCCGCCCGATAGTTGAGTATGCCGCGATTCATATAGGCTGTGCGATTGTCTTCTTCTCTTTCGATCACTCCAGTGAGGATTTCCACAGCTTCTTTCTCGCGACCCGAGGCGGCGAGGGCAATGGCCAGGTCGTTTTCGATCTCTCCGTCTTCGCCACAGGATGCCGCTTCTTCCAGAAAGCGGATGGCGCTTTCCATATCCTTTAAACCGTAATAGGCCATGCCTAGAATATGGGCGCAAATGGCGGGCTCTGTGTAGCGGGAGTCGACGGACTGAATGGCTTCGATGGCTTCTTCGTATTTTCCGTAGTGGAGATAGGTTCTTGCTCCGTCGATGGCCGCCGGCTCCTGTACCCGCTCCAGGGTGCGGCGAACCTGATCCTTCAGAAGATCGTCTTCCGCGAAGTTCAATGCCTTTTCGCCATAAAATTTCGCCTTGATATACATGGCCTGGGCTTCGTAAATGCGACTCAGCGCGGCATAGGCGACCGCACAAGCTTCATTTTCTTCTATTATAGCTTCGTAGCGACCGGTGATTTCCTTTAAGAGATCGAAGAGGTCCGCCCCTTCGCTCCAGTTTTGATTATAGATGCCCTCCATGGCAGCGGTGGTTTCCAAACGGTCTTCCACGCTTCCCCGTATTCTTTCCTTCGCTCGAGTCAAGAGATAGATTTCTTCCGTCCCGTTTCGTTGAAATGCCGAAGCTATTTGCCCGTCGATGGCCTTTAATGCATCGTCGGCGTTTTCTTTCAGAAATTTCATATAGGCATCGGCAAAGGGAAATTGCTCGTCCAATGCCACGACGATGCACATGGCGGTGAAGATATGGCGGTAGTCCATGGTGCCGTCTTCATCTTGCGTCTTAATCTCTTCGATTAAATGCTTCTGCAAAATAGGAAGGGGAACGCCGCCTAAAATATGTTTTTTGCCGGGCATTTGCTCGAGAAAGCCGATGGCGTCGTACCAATCGCTTAAATATTTCTTACTGTCCATGGTCCTTCCTTTCGTCCATATGGTTTTTGTATTTTCCTTTTTCGTAATAGATGTAGCGCTTCGTGTCCCCTAAATTGATGCCACGCACCTGTTTCGACGCCTTCAGGGGATCGTCCGCGGGCACAAAATCCGGATGGCTTTTTAAAAAGTCCACCACCTCTTGGCGGCCCAGCTCCGGATCGTCCACGGGCAATACGCCGCCGATGTATTTATTTTCCGCAAAGTAAAAGTCTTCTTTGAGGGCAAGGTACATGGCCTCATCCATCCAATGCTTCTCTTTTAAGAAAAGGTAGAGGAAGAGGTACTTGCCCTGCCGATTTTTTAACGGCTGCTCGTGAATGTTTTCCATAAGATGACGGGCCATGCCCATGTAGAAATCCGACGGCTTCACTCCCCACTCCTTCAGCTCGTCTCTTACGGCGAGAAAGGCGTCTTCGTCATAATAATTTTCCACGACAGCGGCGAAGTTTTTTAACAACAGCACTTCTTCGCCACTAAGGACGTCGGTGCGGATGACTTCGTAGGGCGGCTCGTCGTCGTAGATAATGTGAAATTCCTCGGCCCGCCGGCGCAGCTCCGTACCTCGCAGCAGCTTTAAAAATCCGATTTGAATTTTTTTCGCGTGAAGAGGCACCACCCGGTCGAAGCCGTTTAAAAAGCTTTCCATATTTTCCCCGGGAAGGCCCACGATTAAGTCCACGTGGATGTGCACCTTGTCCCGATCGATGAGATCCATGGCTTTTTTCATCTTCTCGAGATTCGTGCTTCGGTGAATGCGACGATTCACCTCGGGGTTTACCGATTGGATCCCCGCCTCGATTTGAAAGAGCCCCGCCGGCGCTTCGTTAATGACTTCCGCCACATCGGCAGTCATGTGCTCCAAGTTCATTTCGAAGTGAATACACATGTCCTTCGGCGCTTCGTCGATAAAAAAGCGCAGGATTTCTTTCGTGCGCTCGGGGCGAATGTGGAAGCTGCGGTCTACAAATTTCACCAGCTGCGTGCCCGTATGAAAAATCCGTCTCATATGCTCCTTGATTTCATCCACGCTGCGGTAACGCACGTGGTCGTCTTCGGAAGACAAACAATAGCTGCAATGGTAAGGGCAGCCCCGCATGGATTCGTAATAGACGATGCGGTGGTCTAAGGCTTCCTCCTCGTAGCCGGCAGGCAGTTCACTGATGGCAAAGGTATCTTTTAAAGGCACGGAAAAAATCTCCCCGTCCCTTCGATAGACCAGGCCCGGCACCTGTCTCCGGTGCGCCTCCCCTTCCAGACAGGCGAGAAAAACGTCGAAGCTCCTCTCCCCTTCGCCTCGCAAAATGCCGTCTATCCAGGCCTCCGTCTTCATACGCTCGGCGCTGTCGTAAGTGACCTCCGGTCCGCCGACGTATTGCTTTACATGAGGAAAGGCCTTGCGTATATAGCGGCCCAGCATTTGTATCTGAGACCAGTTCCAGATATAGGCGGAGTAGAGAATGGCGTCGGGCTTTTCCCGCAGAATTTTTTGCAGCATGACGTCTTTCGATTCGTTAATGGTCATTTCGAGAAGAGCCACGGGCCGTTTCGTCGATGCGCGGAGCAGACGCACGGCCAAATTCGTATGGACGTAGCTGGCATTCATGGCCACCAGTAAAACTTTCATACTTCCTCCATAAAAAAAGAGGCTTTCGCCTCTCTCTTACATTTTGTCCGGGGCTTCGATGCCCAAAAGATCTAAGCCGATGCGGATCATATTTTTGACGCCGTAAACCAAAAGCAGGCGAGCCTGTTTCAGTGCTTCGTCGTCGACGAGAATGGGCGTATTGGTGTAGTACTTGTTAAATGTCTTCGCGCATTCGGTGATGTAGCGAGTCACGAAATAGGGTTCGTACTTTTCGTGACTGTCGACGATCACTTGATTGAAGCCGTAAAGCTTTTGCAACAGCTCTTTTTCTTCTTCCGAGGAAAGCAGAGATGCGTCCACTTTGTTTTTCGGATCGAAGCCGCCTTTTTCCAGCAGAGAATTCATGCGGGCGTGGGTGTATTGCACATAAGGCCCCGTTTCGCCGTCGAAGCTTAAGGTGCGGTCCCAGTCGAAGACGTAGTCTTTGATTCGTTGGTTAAAGAGCTCTTGGAATTTCACGGCACCGATGCCTACTTGATGGGCAAGCTCGTCGCGATTTTCCATTTTGTGTCCGCTCTCCTCTTCGCGCTCCTTCAGAATGTCTTCCACTTTGTCCACGGCCCGGTTCAGTACGTCTTCAAGATAGACGACTTTGCCCTTACGCGTGGACAGAGTGCCTTCAGGCAAAGAAACCATGCCGAAGGGCACGTGAATGCAGTCGTCGGCCCAATCGTAGCCCATTTCTTTTAAAATGGCCTTTAATTGTTGGAAGTGGAGATTTTGCTGACTGCCTACGACGTAAATGTTTTTGTAAAAATCGTAGTGATCTTTTCTGAAAATGGCCGTAGCGATGTCGCGAGTCAGATAGATGGTGGAGCCGTCGCTTTTGATAATAATGGAGGGCGGCAAATTGTATTTATCCAGATTAATGATCTGCGCCCCTTGGTCTTCCACCAACAGGCCCTTCGCCTTGATTTCATCCACGGCCTTGACCATTAAGTCGGAGTAATAGGATTCGCCGCGGTAGGAATCGAAGTCCACGTCCAGCATGTCGTAGACCCGCTTAAATTCTTCCAAGCTTAAATCGCGGAACCATTGCCAAAGGGAAACGGCCTCTTCGTCGCCGCTTTCCAGCTTTCTGAACCATTCTCTAGAATTGTCCAAAAGCTCCTTGTCCTCTTCCGCTTCCTTGTTGATGCGCACATAGAGTTTCACCAGCACGGGAATGGGATTTTTTTCGATGACTTCGTCGTCGCCCCAGCGCTTATAGGCTTCGATCATCATGCCAAATTGGGTGCCATAGTCGCCTAAATGGTTGATGGCCTCCACCTTATAGCCCAAGTGTTTGTAAATGCGCTTAATGGAGTCGCCGATAATGGTGGTGCGAATGTGGCCGATGTGAAAGGGCTTGGCGATATTGGGCGAGGAATATTCCACGATGACGGTCTTGCCTTCCCCCAAATTCGATGCGCCGAATCGGTCGCCCTCTTCCACCACGGCCTTCAGCACGTGATCGGCCAGGGTCTTCGTGTCGATGAAAAAGTTCAGATAAGGGCCGGCGACGACGATGTCGGCAATGCCTTCCATGCCTTCCAGCTTTTCTTTCAGCTCTTGAGCGATGAGGGCTGGGTTTTTCCGCATGGTCTTTGCCAGAGTAAAGGTGGGGAAGGCGTAGTCCCCCATTTTTCTGTCCGGCGGCGTTTCAATTTTGAGTAGTAAATCTTTTTTATCCAGCCCCGTTTCCCGAGCCAGGCCCTCTGCAATTTGTTCTTTGAAATCGATCATAGTCTCTCCTATCTTAAGTATGCAATGGTCACGCCACTGCCGCCTTCTGCCGGCTCGGCATCTTCCTGCTTTTTAACCGACGGGTGATGGCGCAGGTATTCTTTTACTTTCTTGCGCAGCATCCCCGTGCCTTTTCCGTGAATGATTCGTATGCGGTCCAAGGACGCCAGATAGCCGTCGTCCAGGGCTTTTTCCAAAACGGGCTCCGCCTCTTCGAAGGTCTTGCCTCGAATATCGATTTCCGTTTTGGCGTGCTTCTGCTTCTTTTGGCGCACCTTCGACGCGTTGACTTTTTTCTCCGTCGTGGCCGCCGGTTCGCTGCGAATCAAGGATTCCGCGGGCAAAGTCATTTTAATAAGCCCCGCCTGTACCAGCACCTCGCCTTTCGAATCAGGGCCTTCCAGCACCGTGGCCGATACGCCCAAAGATTCTGCAAAGACTTCGTCCCCCGGCTTCAATGCCTTGGCGGGCTTCGCCGCCCGCTTCAGTACGATGCCTTCGTCCTTGTCCCGATACTTGTCTCTCCCTTCCCGCAAGAGGTCCTGAGCCTGTTGCAGAGTTTGGGCATCTTCTTTACGCAACTGTTCGCGAATGTCGCGTATTTCAGACACGGCCAGATCCGCATCTTCCTTGGCGGATTTTACGATGCGTCGCGCCTCGTCCCTCGCCTTTTGTAAAATCTGATCCTTCTCGGTATTTAAACGGTCCGCCGATTTTTTTGCCTCGGCCATTTCACGACGGTACTCGCCGGTTAGTTGGACCAGTTCCGCTTCCCGCTTTTCCAGTCGGCTTCGCTCCGCTTCCAATGTGGTAAGCACGTCTTCAAAGGCGATGTCTTCGCTTTCTAAAAACTCTTTGGCCCCGTCTAAGATTTCCTGTGGCAAGCCGAGGCGGGATGAAATTTCGAAGGCGTTGCTCTTGCCCGGCACGCCGACGTGCAGACGATAAGTGGGCGTCAAGGTTTCCACGTCAAATTCCATGGAGGCATTTTGCACGCCCTCCCGCGTCAGGGCGTAGAGCTTAAGCTGGGTGTAGTGGGTGGTGGCCATAAAGCTCACGCCCTTGGCCATAAGGTGCTCGATGATGCTGACGGCCAGGGCCGCCCCTTCCGTGGGATCGGTGCCGGCGCCCAGCTCGTCGAAGAGCACCAAACTGTTTTCGTTTACGGCCTTTAGAATCTCCACGATGTGAACCATGTGGCCGCTGAAGGTGGACAAAGACTGCTCGATGCTCTGCTCGTCGCCGATGTCGGCATAGACGCCGTCGTAGACGCCGATGATCGTGCCGAGATCCGCCGGGATGTGCAGACCGCACTGGGTCATAAGCACCATGAGACCTAAGGTCTTCAGACTCACGGTCTTGCCCCCGGTATTGGGCCCGGTGATGATAAGGCCCCGATTCTCGCCGCCCAGCTCCAAGCTTAAGGGCACCACTTTGTGGCGATCGATAAGGGGATGGCGGGCGTTGATCAGTTTCGTCTCACGCGTCTTGGAAAGCTTGGGGCGAACGGCGTTTTGATCCGACGCCAGCTTCGCCTTGGCAAAAATAAAATCCAGTTGGCCGAAGAGCCGCTCGTTTTCCGCAAAGGCTTCGGGGTACTGCCCCACTTCCTCGGAAAGTTCCTGCAAGATTCGCTGAATCTCTTCCCGCTCCTCCAGTTCCAGCTGACGAATGTCGTTGTTGGCTTCCACAATGGCCATGGGCTCGATATAAACCGTTTGGCCCGAAGCGCTCATGTCGTGGACCAGGCCCTTGACCTTGTTTCTGGCGTCGTGGCGTACGGGCACCACGTAGCGGCCTTCCCGCATGGTGACGATGGAATCCTGCAGAGATTCCTGTAGGTCCTTGGCATTTAATATGGACTGCAGCTTGTCCCGTACTTGATCTTTTTTTCGCGCCAAATTGCGCCGTATGCTTTTCAGCGCCGGCGAGGCGTCGTCGTAAATGGAATCCTCCGATTCGATGGTGGCTTCGATGCGCTCGCGCAAGTCCCCTTGAGTCCAAAGGGCCGATACCATGGCGCGAATGGAGGGATAGGGGTCTTCCACAGACTCGTCTACATCGGTCATGTACTTGCGCATGCGGGAGACGCCGCGCAAAGAATCGCCGATTTCCAAAAGCTCGCTGATGTGAAGCACGCCGCCGCGAGAAGCATAGTGGGCGCTTTTCGCCACGGGACGGGCGCCGGATAAGGGCGGCGCCGACCTTTCCACCAACAGGCGAAAGGCCTCTTGGGTCTCCTGCTGCCTTTGTTCGATGACGTCGGGGTCGGCGGAAAAGGCCATGGATTCACAGCGCGCTTTGCCGATACTCGACGTCGTCAAATTCTTTAATTGCTCCACGATGTCGTGAAATTCAAGAATGGCTTCGATTTTAGGCGCCATGTCTCCTCCTGTTCTAAATAATGCCTCGATTGTAATGACCTCGAGTGAAATTGGTCACCGCCGGCTTCTTAATGGCTTTCCCTTCGATGACCCGATGGGCCTCTGCAATAATTTTATTTAAGTCCTCGCCGATGCGTCCGCGAATTTTTAAGGCCGCGGGCTTCATGGCCATAATGGCCTTGGCTCTGTCTCCCAGGTAAATGGGGACGCTGTTATAGATCTCCGTCATGTCGCCGACGCGGCGGAAGGGGAAGGTGGCGTTGCGCTCGTCCCTTAAACGATAATTTTTTCTGAAGGCGCAGCTGTCGCACCTCCTATCCACGCCGCAGCCCTTCACCAAACTCATGGGGCAGTGGCACATGGTCATGGAGCGGGGATAGCCGTAGTAAAGAATTTCGCCGCAGGTGCCGAAGCGTCGGTAGAGGGCTTCCAACTGCTGCCTCTTGCACTCGAAAGAGGGAATAATGCTCTCGGCCTCTTTGAAGTGGCGAAAGCTGTAGACATTAAAGATATTGAGCCCTTCACCCGCCACGATACGGCCGGAAACTTTTTCGAACTGACCTAAGTTTTGAACGATGCCACCGTGGAAAAAATCCTTCACTTTTTCGTAGCCCGCCGGCGTTTCGTAGGGGAAGCTGTAGTATACCGGCACGTCCACGCCCTTTAAAAAAGCCATGGCCTCCGGCGACGGCAGAAAATATAATTCCAGCCGGTCCATAAGTTCGTAGGGCAAATCGTAAATGGCCTCCTCCTCCGAAATCTCGACGGTGAGCAGAGTCTTCTCCGGTCTTTTCTTTTTGAAGTTTTCGATAAAAGTAAATGTCGGCCGATTGCGCCCTTCATTTTTTTCGTAACTTGCCAAGGCCCGCCGGCGAAGATCGTTGACCGTGGAGATGGGGAGAAAGACGTCGTCGTCCATGTCCAGTGTCACCTTGTTCAGTGCATAGACGGAGCCGTCGAACTTTCCGAGATTTTCGCGAATGCGATCCTTGTTTGCCTTCGCCTTTTCCGCCCGCTCCAAAGGGCCCTCTCCCAGGGCTTCGGCGCGGTGGTCACCGGTTAAGGTAAAGCGAGGCACTTCGCCGATGTGGGCGTAAAAATGGCCGTCCACATTTTGCGTGCCCGCGATCTCTTCCGCTTCTCGCCCCGCCTCTTCGTTAAGTTTCACAGAAGAGAGGCGAAGAATCGTCGTTCCCACGTCCGGCTCAAAGGGCAGCTTAATAATATGCTCCGCCTTGCCGGCAAAGGTGTGCCGCTTCTTTTCGCCGCCCACGGTAAATTCCAAGAGGTCTCCATCATCGGGCTCTGTCTTCCAATCCACATGGGTGCCTCGGGCAGGATCGTTGGCCGCCACCACGCCGATTTTTACGCCGCGGTGATTGGGGCGGGTCTCGGTGATAAAGGCGTCGCCGAAATCGCCGAAGCCCACACCCTTAGTGTAGGAGCGGTTAAACATTTGGGCCATGTCTTCTACGTGAAAATCTTCGCCGCCCAAGGCCTTGTTGTAATTGGACGTCACCACCGCCACGTATTCCGGACTTTTCATGCGCCCTTCCAGCTTAAAGGAATAGACGCCGGCTTCCGCTAAGCGGTCTACAAATTCGATGGTATTTAAATCCCTGGGACTGATGACATAGCCCTTGTCGTAAACGATATGTCCCGCCTCGTCCTCGATGGTGTACTGCTTTCTGCAGGGTTGGGCGCAGTTGCCGCGATTGCCGCTTCGTCCGCCGATGTAGGAGCTCATTTCGCATTGGCCGCTGATGGAGACACAGAGGGCGCCGTGACAAAAGGCTTCGATGTCGAGATCCGTGCCTTCTTTAATGCGGCGTATTTCGTCGAGGGAGATTTCTCTTCCCACCACTACGCGACTGAAGCCCATCTTTTCCAAATAACGGGCGCCCTCCAGATCCATGACGCTCATTTGGGTGGAGGCGTGGAGTTCGAAATCGGGCAAATATTTTGCTACCAATTCCGCAAAGCCGATGTCCTGTACGATCAAAGCATCCACGCCTATTTCGTAGAGATCCGCCGCGTAATCCAAGGCTCGCTCGCACTCTTCGTCGGAAAGTAAAATGTTTAAGGTGACGAAGACGCGCTTGCCCCTGACATGGGCATAGGAGACAGCTTTCGCCATCTCCTCTGCCGTGAAATTCTGTGCACTTGCCCTGGCGGAAAATTCCTTCCCGCCTAAATATACGGCGTCGGCGCCGCTGTTAATGGCCGCGTAAAAAGACGCCATGCCTCCCGCCGGTGCCAAGAGCTCTACATTATTCCTGTTCATGGTCACCGCGCAGGACGTAAATTTCCTTATTCAAATCCACGAGACGCATTTGCGTTTCGTAATTTTTCTCTTCCAGCTCGCGAAGCTTATCGTCCTTTTCTTTTAGGCGATCCTCGGAGCCGGCTTTTTCTTCGGCCAAGGCGGCATTTTCCCGCTCCAGCTTTTTCTTTTCGTCGTCCAGCTCTTTCAGGCGAGATTCCAATTCCTCGAGGCGATTATCCTTCGCCGTCAAGGCATCGTTCGCTTCCTTCAGCCGTTTGTTCAGCGCGTCGATTTCTTCAAGCTTTTCCTTCACGCCTTGGGCATCTCCCGCCAAAGCATCGGCCGCCTCTTGGGCCCGAGCTTCCTTATTCTTTTCATCCAGAGCATTTAAAAGACTTAAAATATAAACCTGTACGTCGTTTAAGCGATAGTTGTGGCTTTCCACTTCTCGAATGCGCTCATTGGCCTCATCGGCCAAGGACTTGACGTAAGCGTCGTCGTCTTCTCCGATAACATGAAAGGTCATGCCTGCAATTTCAACCTGTACGCGCGTCTTTGTCATTTCACACCTCTTATTAAGATCGTAATTTGGCGTCAAACTTCTCTTCGATTCCTTCGATAATGCCGTCCACAATGTGGGCGATCTCCGATTCCTTTAGCGTGCGTTCGGCGTGGCGGAAAGCCAGCTTCAGTGCAATGCTCTTCTTGCCTGCTTCGATGCCCTTGCCGAAGTAAACGTCAAAGACATCGACGGATTCCAAAAGCTCGCCGCCTTCTTTTTCCACATAGTCCAGCAAATCCTGTGCCGGGAGCTTCTTGTCCACGATAAAGGCCAGGTCCCGTTCGATGGAGGGGAAGCGGGCGATGGGCTTGTAGGTAATGATGTCCTTCGCCATGGGCACGATTTTCGAGAAGTCCAGCTCGGCCATGTAGACGGGCTGTTTCATGCCCAGGTCTGCTTGAGCCTTCGGGTGAATGCAGCCGAATCGACCGATGCATTCCTCTTCGATATAAACTTCCGCTTGGCGTCCCTTGTGGAACAGAGGGAAGTCTTGTACCTGCACGAAGCGCACCCCTTCGATACCTAGGCGTTTCAAAACGGTAGCCACGGTTTTTTTCAGGTAGTAGAAATCTTCTTCGCCGTAAAAGCCGATGGCAAGCTTCATATATTCCTTGGGCAGACCGTCGGCGTCTTTATCCACAGAGAACACATTGCCGAATTCAAAACCATAAGCCGAAGGGTTTTTGTAGCTCATGTTCTTCACGAAAATATCCAACATATTGGGAAGAAGGGTGGTCCGCATAATGGAGTACTCTTCGCCCAAAGGATTGGAAATTTTTACCGCTTCTCTCAAAGGATCGTCGGCCGCCAATTGAATCCGGTCGAAAGCGGAGGGACCCATGAAGGAATAAGTCATAAATTCGTCGAAGCCGGCAGCAAGAAGCACTTGTTCTGCGCTCTTTTGTACCCGGCGGAACAAGCTCTTGCCCCCGCGGGTCAAGGTGCCCTTTAAGGGTAGCGGCGTAATGTTGCCGAAGCCGTAAATCCGTCCCACTTCTTCCGCCAAGTCTTCCCAAATGTGCAAGTCGCCTCTGAAGGTGGGAATCTTTGCGTGTAGATCGTCGCCATCGAGGGTGGTGGGAATCAAGAGAGATTCTAAAATTTTTACCATGCCTTCGCCGGAAATATCCGTGCCTAAGAGGGCGTTAATGCGGCTCACTTTGGCATCGACAGTCCAGGGTGTGACTTCCTTCGGGTAGTGATCGAAGCAGCCCTTGGCCACTTTTGCCGCGCCGATTTCCACGGCCAGTTCGCAGACGCGATCCACGGCTTCTTTCGCCGTGTTGGGATCCAGGCCTTTTTCAAAGCGGGTGGACGCTTCCGAGCGCAGGCTTTGGCGCTTGGAGGTCTTGCGAATGTGATCGGCTTCGAAATTGGCGCCTTCCAAAACGACGGTGGTCGTCTTTTCGTTGACGCCGGAAATGTCGCCGCCCATGACGCCGGCGAGACCGATAATGCCGTCTCTGTCTGCGATGACGATGTCGTCTTCGCACAAAGTATGTTCGTTGCCGTCCAGGGTGTGCATCTTTTCTTTATCCTTCGCCATGCGCACGTGGATTTCCTTGCCGTTCAAGTGCTCCAAGTCGTAGGCGTGAAGGGGTTGGCCGAATTCCAACATGACGTAGTTGGTTAAGTCGACGATATTGTTAATGGGGCGCACGCCGGCGGCCATTAAGTCGTTTTGCATCCATTGAGGCGAGGGTTTAACCTCCACATCCGTGAGCATACGCAGATAAAAGCGCGACGCATGTTCCGTTTCCACATTGAGACCGTTAAAGGCATCTTTCATGGACACGTCGCTGTCTTCCGTGACGGTGACACTCTGTTGTCTCAGGGCACTGCCCGTGGAAGCCGCCGTTTCGATGGCCATACCGCGAACGCTTAAGCAGTCCGGGCGGTTCGGCGTGATTTCAAGCTCGATGACTTCCTTGTCCAATTCCAAAACCTTGACGTAGTCGCTGCCCAAGGGGGTGTCTTCCGGCAAAATATGAATGCCGTCGCGAGCGTCCTTGGGAATGACGGAGGTATCCAAACCCACTTCTTCCAGAGAGCACATCATGCCCTCGCTGGGAAGGCCGCGCATCTCCGTCTTTTTTATTTCAAATCCGCCTGCCAGCTTTGCGCCGTCTAAGGCCACGGGGACCACGGCCCCTTCAAAGACATTCTTAGCGGCGGTTAAAATTTGTTTCACTTCGCCGCCTACGTCGATTTGGCAGACCACTAATTTATCTGCGTTTGGATGGGGTTCGATTTTTAAAATTTTTCCCACGACCACGCCTTCGAGACCTGCGCTTCGATCGATAATGGATTCCACGTGATTGCCCGTGGCGGTAATTTCGTCGCACATGCTTCGCGTGTCGCTGGGGAGCTCTACGTATTTTTCAAGCCATGATTTAGGTAAAAACATCCTTCAGCACCTCCTAGAATTGAGACAAGAAACGGTCGTCGTTTTCAAACATGAGGCGAATGTCCGTAATGCCGTATTTCACCATGGCGATACGGTCGATGCCCATGCCGAATGCGAAGCCGCTGTAAACGTCCGGATCGATGCCGCAGTTTCTGAGGACGTTGGGGTGAACGACGCCGGCGCCCAACAATTCCATGCTCCAACCCGTGTGATTGCAGGCGGGGCAGCCTTCCCCGTGGCAAACGAGGCAGGTGACGTCGACTTCCGTGGAAGGCTCCGTAAAGGGGAAGTTGTGGGGACGGTATCTGATTTGCATATCGTCGCCGAACATTTCCTTGACGAAGACATTTAAAGTGTCGATTAAATTGGCCAAGCTCACACCCTTGTCCACGACCAAGCCTTCGAATTGATGGAACATGGGCGAGTGGGTGTCGTCCACGTCGTCGAAGCGGAAGACTCGACCGCTGCTGACGATGCGAAGGGGCGCGCCGTATTCTTTCATGGCGCGGATTTGCATAGGCGATGTATGGGTGCGCAGCAGTGTCTTGTCGTCGATGTAGAAGGTGTCGCTCTTATCGCGAGACGGGTGGTTCTTCGGCGAATTCAATGCGTCGAAATTGTTTTCGACACTTTCGATTTCCGGACCGTCCACGACGGTAAAGCCCATTTCCACAAAGAGATCTTCCAATTCCTCCTTAGTCTTTAAGAGAGGATGGCGGTGACCGACGCGCAGTTTTCCCGCGTCCAAAGTCACGTCTAAGTATTCATCTTCCATGCGCGCTTCGTAGACGCTTTCTTTTAAGCTGACAATTTTTTCATCGAGCTTTGCCTGTACGGCTTCCCGCACCTCGTTGGCATAACTGCCGACGACGGGGCGTTCTTCTTTAGGCAATTTACCCAGGCCTTTTAAGATTTGCGTCAACTCGCCCTTTTTGCCGAGATATTGCAGACGAATTTTTTCCAATTCGTCGATGACCTTTGAGTCGTCGATGGCCGACATGGCGTCGGATTGTAATTTTTCAAGCAGCTCTTTCATAAATACCCCCTTCGGTATGTGCTCTGATCTAATGGTTCATTATACCATAGAATATTGATCTATAAGGCTTTCCGAGGCAATTTCTGTGGTGAAAATATGAATCTTGCCTTAAATTAAAGTCTATGTTATAATCACATAGTCAATGCGTAAGGCGACATAGCCAAGTGGTAAGGCGCGGGTCTGCAACACCCTTATCCCCGGTTCAAGTCCGGGTGTCGCCTCCAAAACCGTCGAGGAATCTCGGCGGTTTTTTTGTGCCCTTTTTTCCTTCTTTCGACGCCTCGCTTTCATTCCGACATTAAAAAAGCACCCGTTGAAACAGGTGCGCAAGTAAACCATCATTAAGATTCAAAAATTACTTCTTATTCAGATTCATCCCGACGAGCATGCCCGGCAACATGCCGATGGAGGTACCGATGGCTAAGTTCTCCGCGCCAAAGGCGACTCCCGCCGCCGTACCCAGGCACATGCCGATAGCCATGCCCTCGGCCATATGATCTTCGGCTTTCTCCTCTTCACTCCTATCGTCTGAGTGCTGCGGTTTTTTTGCTCTGTGAATCGTATAGATGGACAGTAGGCCGATTAATAGGAGCGGCAAAAGGATTCTGATGATTGTCATTGAGTGACCTCCTCATCATATATTGAACAATAAAAAAGCCCGGTACAAACCGAGCTTGGAGCGGAAGACGAGATTCGAACTCGCGACCCTCGCCTTGGCAAGGCGATGCTCTACCACTGAGCCACTTCCGCAAGTGGTGCCCAGA
>QWCE01004278.1_pt1 | contig 14371 bp, 11 predicted proteins | sample 1972531 | NCBI WGS metagenome assembly QWCE01 (sample SAMN09866716, study PRJNA288562) | Human gut metagenome isolate term4_stool, whole genome shotgun sequencing... | reverse complement strand
TGGCGACGGTGATTCGCAAGCTGGTGAATCCCGACATCCGCGTGCTGGGTATTTTCATGACCGCCGTAGAGACCGGCGCCTCGCTGGACCGGGAAATGATCGCGAATTTCCCCCAAATGCTGCCGGAGCTGGCGTTCCACAGCTACATCCGCAAAAATATCGACGTAAAAAAGGCCCCGCTGGCGCTGAAGCCCCTGTGCTTCTACTCCCCCCGCTGCACCGCCACCGCCGATTACGCCGCCCTGTGCGACGAAATGCTGGCGAGAATGGAGGGCTGATCCATGGCAGGTAAAAAGAGCCCCTCCATCTTCTCCACCCTGCAAAAGACCACGGAAAACGCCAGCGCCGTCAACGGTGAGCTGACCCGCCAGCTGCCCGTGGCGTCTCTGGTGGATAACCCATTGAACCGTTTCTCCATGGCGGAGGACGATGAGTTCCTCTCCACCATGCGCTCCGTGGAGCAGGACGGCTTTTTGGAGGACATCGTGGTCACGCCCGACGGCGAGAACACATGGCGCATCATCAGCGGACACCGCCGGGTGATGGCCGCCCGAAAGCTGGGCAAGACCGCCGTCCCCTGCAAAGTCCGCCGGTATCCGGACAAGCTCTCCGAGCTGCGGGCGCTGATGGGCGCCAACGTCCACCGGCGCAGCCTCTCCCCCTTCGACATGGCCCGCCAGCTGGAAACGCTGCGGGAAGTCCTCTCGGAAAGCGGACAGCTCCCCGAGGGCACCAAGGAGCAGGCGGAGCTGATGGCCGCCCAGAGTGACCTGAGCCGGGCCACGGTGGAGCGGTATCTGGATCTTCTGAATCTGGATGAGACCATGACCGGCTGGGCCGAGCGGGGCGAGATGACCATGACGGACGCCTATGAAATGGCCCGCCGGAAGAACGTCCACCTCCAAGCCGCCGTGGAAGAATATGTCGCTCACAACAACGCCAACGGGGACTTCCCCGGCCTTGTCCACCGGGCCATCGCCTGGGCGAAGGCCGCCGAGCTGCCCCCGCCTCCGCCCAAGCCCGCCCCGGCCGCCAATCCTCTGCGGACGGTGGATTCCTTCGGCCGGGCCGTCCGCCGTTCCACCGCGCAGCTGAAGGCGCTGGATCTCTCCGCCGACGTGGACCGCACCACCGCCCGGAAGAAGCTGGACACCTGCCTTGCCAATCTGGAGGAGCTGCGGCGAACGGTGGAGGCCCTGAAAGCCGGTCTGGACGGCTGATCCCCTCCCCTGCCCCGCGCCGTCCGCGCCGCGCAAACCCCCATAGAAAACAACGGTAACGGGACGCATACGCGTCCCGTTACGTCATTTTGGCCGTCTTTCCATCCATTCGGCAAATCATTTTTACAAAGGCCGCAAGGAGCGTACCATGCAAATTTTTATTGAAAAAATTGAAAACCCAAACCAGGAGTTTTGGATCTGGAAGAGGAATATCACAAACAGACAGACGGGAGGCATCTACCCGTCAACGGTTTCAAATGTCGGCTCCGGCATCAGTGCAGCGATTTACCAAAAGGATGAGGCTGGTCATGTTACTCAAATCGCGCAGCTACAGCTCCCTGATTACGAAAAGCTGGTCGAGTACTATTCTGCCGGAAAAGAGATCAATTTAAATTATACATACATCGATGACTTCGCATGGCTTGGGGATGAACTGCCTTATGAGGTGGAATCACTTCCCTATACGGAACGTGAAGGCTTTTCCGCGCGGTGCGCCCTGCTGAATAACCATGGGGAACCGGCTCACTTCCACATCATGCAGTCAAAACTGAAAAAGGGTGATATGGATTTTTCCTATTCGGGCTTTTTCAACCTCAATCTGGATCTCTGCAATTTAAGCGTTGAACAGGGAAATCTTGTATTCGATTTTGCGCGCTTTGATCATTCCAATATTTCTGTTGGAATGATCGCGTGCGGAGGAAATCCGTACTTTTCTCCGGAAATTTCTTTTCGCTATATAAAAGCGGATACCGTAGAAATAGATACGATGCTGATGTCGCAAAGCCTTTCCCTGGATTTCTTATGCGCCAAAACCAGCAACACGACTATTTCATTAGATCCTCTTCCCACTACATTTAAAGAGATCTGCTTTGTGAAAGCTGCGGCAAATACCGTCACGATAACAAATGCGGAAATCGACACCGGGGATATCAGAGAGGCACATATTGATTCCTTAACGTTTCAGCGGTGTAAATTTCTCGAGTATGCTGAGATCGGCGGCCATATACAGGAGCTCCATATAGATGACTGCATAAACGCGGCTGTATGGAAGCTCTCTGTGCCGCAAGCCCAAACCCTCACCCTTTCCGGGACGATCAATACGGGAAGGATCTGCTTCACGGATTTTGTATCCGCAATTCCACCGCTTACCGCCGCATCCTCCAGCGATCCCGCGCAGCTGCTCATGTTAAAAGAGAATTTCAGGCAAACCGGCGAGTATGAGAATGAGGACATCTGCCATCTCTATTTTCAGAGATCTAAAACGAAATGTGAGCGGAATCGTCTGAAAAAAGCAGGGCGATATATGCTCGATGGCATAAGCGGCTATGGGACCAAACCATTCAGAATGCTGTTGGTGATCCTTGCGGTGATCGTGCTGTTTGGTACGCTATATTATTGCGCGCCCTTCCTGTCCTTCCATGGCGCAAGCACGTGGCTTGAGCATATCTACGCAAGCGGGATAACCTTTTTCGCTGTTGGCTACGGCGATTTATTTCCGCTGAATACCATTACAAAAATGGTGTCTCTGACAGAGGCTTTCCTCGGCGTCACTTCCACAAGTTACTTCTTGGTACTGCTGTCGCGGAAGGTCATACGCTGAGAGCCGTCACCAGACCATTCCCATCAAGCCGGAGCTGCCGCGCTCCTTGCGCGCGCCGCCGGGCGGAACCGAATAGCTCCACACAGTCATTTCAGTGGCATAATTTGCCCTTGTACTGATACGCTGCGTCTACGGTCTTAGTTCCTGATTTTCTCTCGTAGTGGTATAATAGGGCCGGGAGGCCCCTTGATGGACGTGAGGTCGTAGTTCCCAATTTTCTCTCGTAGTGGTATAATTATCGGTAAGAACAGGGTTAGCGGGAGTAGGTCGTAGTTCCCAATTTTCTCTCGTAGTGGTATAATCGTTAGAGAACTCAGCAGGGTTTACCGGATGTCGTAGTTCCCAATTTTCTCTCGTAGTGGTATAATTATAACCATCAACACCAGTCAAATGAGTAGGTCGTAGTTCCCAATTTTCTCTCGTAGTGGTATAATAACGCCAAGACCAACGAACGCCACAATGACGTCGTAGTTCCCAATTTTCTCTCGTAGTGGTATAATTTTTAGTTACGTTGGTAACGTAGCTGTACAGTCGTAGTTCCCAATTTTCTCTCGTAGTGGTATAATGTACTTGCGATGCTGGATACCAATTACTTCGTCGTAGTTCCCAATTTTCTCTCGTAGTGGTATAATCGGTAGACTCCGAAGAACCAGAACCGGAAAGTCGTAGTTCCCAATTTTCTCTCGTAGTGGTATAATGGCTATGGGTTGGTACAGTGGACACCGTACGTCGTAGTTCCCAATTTTCTCTCGTAGTGGTATAATTAGGGGGATTGATCCATGCCCATGGTGTATGTCGTAGTTCCCAATTTTCTCTCGTAGTGGTATAATGTCCTAATGTATAAGTGCTTGGCCGTAGACGTCGTAGTTCCCAATTTTCTCTCGTAGTGGTATAATCGGGCGTTGCGATACGGGTCACAGGGCTTAGTCGTAGTTCCCAATTTTCTCTCGTAGTGGTATAATTAGACTTCTTTCTCTTGTTCAGGCTGTTTCGTCGTAGTTCCCAATTTTCTCTCGTAGTGGTATAATGGGCACGTCGTGGTGCAGGACATCAAGACGGTCGTAGTTCCCAATTTTCTCTCGTAGTGGTATAATTCCGCGCGGCGGTCATGGCGAACAACCTCACGTCGTAGTTCCCAATTTTCTCTCGTAGTGGTATAATGAAACCAGTTGCATGATACAATGTATTGCAGTCGTAGTTCCCAATTTTCTCTCGTAGTGGTATAATATACCAAGTAGAATAAGCACCGAAAGCGGCGTCGTAGTTCCCAATTTTCTCTCGTAGTGGTATAATAATACGGTTTATGGAAAGCATGGAAATGTGGTCGTAGTTCCCAATTTTCTCTCGTAGTGGTATAATTAGAATCAGTCAATTGACGTATCTTTTTATGTCGTAGTTCCCAATTTTCTCTCGTAGTGGTATAATAGGTATCATTCAATGCGCCACCAACCTGGGGTCGTAGTTCCCAATTTTCTCTCGTAGTGGTATAATGAGGCTCGGAATCAGCAGTCATGCCAAAGAGTCGTAGTTCCCAATTTTCTCTCGTAGTGGTATAATGCGGAGCATGTGGCCCAGACGGTGGGCAAGGTCGTAGTTCCCAATTTTCTCTCGTAGTGGTATAATCCGCGTTACCCGGAACAGGAGGGCTGACAAGTCGTAGTTCCCAATTTTCTCTCGTAGTGGTATAATTTTTCGTGTTTTCACACGCATCCCCTTTGGGTCGTAGTTCCCAATTTTCTCTCGTAGTGGTATAATAGGCGAAAATCAAGAACGCAAATTCAACGCTTTTAGCACGTCTTTCTCATCACAAGGCAGGCAAAAGCACAAAAATACGGAACGATTTCTGTGAGAAGTCGTTCCGTATTTTTCTTAAAAAATCATCAGTTGCTCAAATTGCTGCGGCTTGTCGTATGGCGTTGGCTTGCCCACCAGCAGTTCAATGGCATTATACTGTTTTTCGGTAATCACCAGCATCCGCACAGAGCCCTTTGACGGAAGCGCCAACAGAATTCTTTTCTTGTGGGTCTCCACGGAATCCCGGCCGTTGCAGACACGCGCATACACAGAGTACTGTACCATGTGGTATCCATCGCCCACCAGAAAATTCCGGAACTGCGTCGCGCTGCGCCGCTCCGCCTTGGTTTTGACCGGCAGGTCGAACATCACCAGTATTCTCATAAGCCTATTCATACTGATGCAGCTCCAAGGGGATCAGCTCCGGCAATTCCAGCAGATTCTCCCCCGCTGTAACGCTATTGGCCAAAGCCATACACACCCGGTCGATCGACAGCATGACCCTGTATCGTCTGTCCGCCTGCTTCACAAGATAATTGGTGAGATTGAAAAGCCCCGCTTTCTGCCGCGGCGTCAACACAACATCGTCTTTGGAGAAATTCTGCGCCACATAGAGATCGACAATGGGGCGAAAGGGTTCGATCAGGTCATCCGCCAGATTGAAGTTGTTCAACTCGCTTCGATGGTGCAGTCCGATGCAGGGCTCCAATCCATGCACAACAAGATTTCTGGCAATTCCGGCCCGCATGACCGCATAGCCGTAATTCAGCACCGCGTTCCGGGGATCATCGGAGCCTCTGAAAAAGCCGTTTCCGAACAGTGCTGGAAAGTAGAGCGCCGCCGCCACCGCCTCCCGGTTATCACTGTCATTGGAAAGGACTTTTCCGGCCATTTGCTGAAGCTCCTGCCATTCTTCCTTCCCCATCAGACGCAGACACTGCGCCTGATTTTGTATTTTCCGGACGACGATCTGCTGCCAAAGCTGCTTTTGCAGCGGCTTCCCCATCTCGCACTGCGATAGCAGCAGCTTTCGCTGACGGCAGAATTGGTTGATCGGGAGCAGTTGGCAGCTTGGCAAATGCTTCTCGTCGCACAGAAATACGGTGATCCCATGATCGGCCATCGCTGCCGCCGCGTGGACAGACAGGGTGACCTGCTGAGATTCGATGAGAACAGACGAAATATCCTCCAACGGAACCGTGATTTTTTCCGCCTGTTCGATGACCAGCTGTTCTCGCTGTACACTGAGCCGCGCGGGGTTCGCCAAAAAGATATTCCGATATTCCATCTCAGCCCTCCTTGGAAAATGTCATCCGTTTTTCGGGGAGATCTACTTTGTAATAGTTTCCTAATACGTCCACCTGATATTTTTCGATGGATTGCAGAGTCTTAATGCCTAAGCTCGGCTGTAAATATCGTCGGTCATGTGTTTCCACAGAGATCTGTGCTACCGCAATGCCTGCGCTCCGGTAATAATACATTCCCTCCTGCCGAACGATCTCCTTTTCGCCTGTACCTCCCTTTGCAAGATTCAGCTTGATCCCCTTGCGGCTCTGGATGCGTACCAGATCTCCGGGATAAAGAGAGAAGACAAAGTTTTCGTCCTTCATTTTCTTCCACAAATTATACGGTTTCATCGCCACAGCCGCCTTGTTAGGCAGGCTTTCCTTCTTCGTATCCGCCACATAAATGGGAACGAAATAGTAGCCGTCGCCCTCCACATAAAATACGTCGATTCGCACCATGCTGCCGTTGGCCGCGATGCCGTCTCGAACCGGCAGTCCCACCGTGGCTTTCTCGCAGATTTTCACCTTGTCTACCCGCGGCCCCGGCGAACCATCCTTCTTGGGCTTATAGAACGGCTGGGCAAAGGCCTTCGCGCCATCGCCGCCGAAATCTTTCAGCCGCGCCAGCAGCGCATCGTATAGCAGTGTATCACTTGCCGGATTATAATACCCCTCGATCTCACCAAATTTATTGAGTTTCAGATTCGTCAGCGGCGTTTTCGTCACGGTGAAGCCATCGCCGCCCTTGCTGCTGCGGATGGTCTCCGCGTGGGCCGCGCCCGTCACCTTATGGTTCGGCATTCTGGAAACAAAAACAGGCTTGATCTCCTCATCGCTTTCGTATGTCTCAAGCTTCAGCAGGTCGATCTGATGCCGAGGGTCGATGGGGTCGAGCCGGGCTTCCAGCTCCTGACGGAAGCGCTCCCACGGCTTCGGGAATGGGTCGCGCCGCGCTTCCTGCGGCAGTTCGATCATCTCGCCTGTGGCGGGATCGACATAGCCCGCAGGCGATCTTTCCCATGTCTCCCGGTGCTTGTTGTACGCGGTCAGGCGCTGTACCAGACCGGGGGTGGTCGCGGCGATCACCGCGGCGTCCAGACAGTGATGCAGGTCGCCGTCCTCGCGGATCTTCTGCACACCCCAGCGGCCCCGGAGCATGGCTGTGACCGCGCCGTTCACCGCCTGCACCGGCTTTTTCCGGTAGTTGGACTCCGCAAAGGCGAGGTGATCCCGAATCAGGTTATAGACGGCTCTTGTGATGTACTGTGTGTCCTTGAGGTTCCGGTCAATAAACCCGGAGCTTTCCTCCTCGGTCAGCCGCCTTTTCAGCAACTTCTGCCGCTTGCGGTAATTGTGGATCAAATTTTCCACCCGCACCTCGTAGCCGTGCCAGCGCGCTTCGTCCTGTCCGAAATACTCGTAGGGCAGGCGGTTCCCCTTCTGCCGGTTTTCGCTGGCCAGCACCAGAACCTTGTTCTGATAGCTGTCGTCAAAGCAGCGGCTGTATGGGATGATGTGATCCACATCCGCATAGCCCGGCTCGAACAGGCGGGCTATGTCGAGGTTCTGGCCGGAATACAGGCACACGCCGTCCTGCTCCCGGTACAGCTTGAACTTTACGATGTCCAGGCCGGTGGCGTGGTCTCCCTTATATTCCGCGATTTGATCCTTTGCCCGCTCGTTGGCCGCGCGGTTATCATCCTGACGCTTTTCCATCTTGCGGCGCTCATCGAAGGTCCGGCTCATTTCACGGGCCAGCTCGATGCGCACCACATCCGGCGGGCCGTAGGTGCGGACTACCGCGTTGATGACCTTGATGGTCTGGGATACCGCTCTGCGGACCACCGGGTTCGTAATCTCATCCATATCCGTTAGGGAAAGCCGATTCTTCCGCTGTTCCGGGTGCAGGCCCCGATGGTCGCCGTAGACCCGCGTGCACGCTTCATCGTAGCGCAGTCCTTCTTCCAGCAGCGGAATGAGCTTCTGCATCGCCTGAACGGAAAGGCTTCCGTATTTGCTGAAGGACAGCGGCAGCAGCGCCTCGTCAAACTGCGGCGGAATACCGGCCTCCCTCAGCGCCGCTATGCGCTTCGCGTCGCTTTTACACTCCGTCAGGATGGTGGCAACGGCATTGAGCTGCTCCTCGGTCAAGGTGCCGATCGCGCCCTTGCCCACCTTGTCCAGCGCCGTCCGCATCTTGTGGTAGGACTGCATCTGCGGCCACTTGCGTTTCTCCGCTTCCTCTTTCGTTTTCTCGCCGTAATAGAGACCGTGAAAGAACACATCATCATCCAGATTCAGCTTCTTGCGGATCTGTCCATAACTCAGCGATGCCGAGCGGAGCGCCGCGCTTTTCAGCACTTCACGCTGCGCGGCATCCAGCGGCTCCGGCGGCATGCCCATACCGGTCAAGCGCATGCGGCTCAAGTCCTGCAAAAGCTTGAAATACTCAAATGTGTAGGTCGCCTTTGCCGCTCTCTTCTCATCCGGCTCGAAGGTGCAGGCACCCACCCTTTCCCCGATGCCGCCGGAAAAGGGACTGTCTCCGCCGGGGCCTTCGTCAAAGCTGCGCTGGCTTTCCAGAATGGAGAGATAGGCAGTCTCCATATACTCGTCCATCCAGGCCGTGCCCAGCCTTCTCTGGGCGGCGAAGATCTGCCGCACCTCGTCCACGATGGCCGCGCGCTCCACGGTGAACCGGTAATCCTCCGCCTTATTGCGGGTCTGGTGATAGCGCGTGCCGTCCGGATGTTTCTGCCAGAACCGCTCATCCCGATACATCATCTCGCCTACCGTGCGGTAGCCGTGCTCGGCCATGCAGCGGCGATTTTCTTCGATGGCAGTCTTGACCTTCCCTGTCTCCTTTTCGTCCTTCGCCGCCTCCGCGGTGCTGTTGGACTTGTAGCCGCGCCGCTGGGCAAGATGGATCAGCACCCGAACCGCTTCCTCCTTGGTGAGCGGGCGGTCCAGTGCCTCAGCGCGCAGCTGGTAGGGCGATTTTTGGAAGCCGCCGGCGGCATACATGGCCTGAATATCCGCAACCGGCATGATGCCGCGCTGCTCCATCAGGTAACGGATGCGTTCCAAACGGTGCCGATGGCGGCGCAGGCGGCGCCGGGCGCTTCTTGCGTCCCGCCGGGGGGCCGCAAGGCTGGCGCCGGTTTTTGGCTGCTCCGCCTTGTCAAAAATACGCACGCCCAAGTCCTGGATCCGGTCAGGCTCTCCGTTTGGCTGATTTCGGAGGACTGCCCAGCCGACAGAACCAATGCCTATGTCCAATCCAAGCGCATAATGAAATTCCGACATCTGAGAGGGCTCCTTTCCTAAAATACGAAGATACCCCGGCCGATAAGGCCGGGGTAGGGCTTCGAGGTGTTCTACCTTATCGTAGTAACACGATTTTCCCTCGTAGTGGTATAAGGGTATTTAAAGTGTACGCTTTTTCCTAAAAAATGTCAACATTTTTATATATTTCAGCAGGGACAGATCCGCCAGCGCCGGGCTTACAGAAAAAGTCATCTACATCCGGCCGCACGCGTAATCGAAACAGCCCTGCATCGCGGGCAAAGCTTTTTCTTTACGAAAAATTCAACGAAAACCGGAAAGAGCCCTATGTAAATGGCAGATGATCTCTGCCTGTTCCAATGACCGTAAACGCAGGATCCACGAAAATCGGTTCCCCTTGGTTAAACATGGAATTCAAGAATGTCAAGCAGTTTAGGTAAGTTAGTTCCCAAATGATCGAACAATTCGGGAAAGCTGCCAGAAAAACTCTCTGCGTTTTTTATTGCTTGCGGAATACCGGGATAGTAGAGTTTTCTGAATTTATCTGAAGTAATTGTTTTTGCGTGATGAGCGCGCTTTGAAACTTCACAGCTGACCTTTGTGTGTCTATTAGAGTTCGTTTGATTTGAATACAGCTCCTCCAATTCTTCAGGTGAGAACTCGGATTTTACATCACACAAATGCAATAAAAGCCAGAATTCAAAGCAGGGATTTGTAACAAAACACCCATAACCCTCTTGATTGCATTTATCCAAGCATTCTTGCATAAGCTGCTTGCTATGGGACCCGCGGTCTCGGTCAAGAACTATCGCAAAATAATCCTCATCCTTCCTAAATGCTTGTAAATATTGGCGATACTTGATATCAATTCCGATTTTTATCAGGTCTTCACTGAATTGCTTTCGCTCTTTCTTGGTTAATCTACTGTCACCGGCGATATACTCTTGAATAAAGTCTTTAGAGTATTTTTCAGTAAACGCTTTCGGCAATTCTTTTGGAATAAGATCGCCTTGACGCACATCAATATATTCTTCAAGAAGTTCAATTACATACTTGGGATCGCTGTAACCGTCACCGCGCCGATGCCGTAATACTTCAATTTGAATCAGTTGAGTATCCAAATAATCGTTTAGATTCTGAAAATATGTTCTTTCAGTTTGATCCCCTTCCACAGAAAGAAAAACCATTCTTTTTGGCTCAATTTTTTCTGTTTCATCTTTTCTGGCAAAAGCAGAAGATTGGAGGCGAAATCGGCTAACTGCCTTCTGCACTCTGCTCACCTTCTTCCAACGCACCCGGTTCTAATGCTACTTGTCTAAAAATCGGTATTGCTCCATATCGGCCAAGTAAATAGTCCTTTTCGACTTTCTTATCAAAACGAGCCATAAACTTATTTAACGAATATAATTTAGAACTGTGATCTTTTTGACGTTCAATAAACCAAACTTCATCTTGACGTACAAAGTCTAAATTCATAATATTTGAGTCGTGGGTCGTAACAATAAGCTGAGACGCGTTCTGCTCGGTCAATGAGTAGAAGTAGTTAATAAATTCCTGAACCGCTTTTGTGTGAAGGCTTCTATCCACCTCATCGATTAGCACAACAGCATTTAAAAGCAATTTTTGAAAAAGCGGTATTAGATCAAACAATCGCTGTGTTCCATCAGATTCATCGCTGTGTTCAAATAGATCCGTGTCGTTCCCGTGGTTAGAAACAACTTCATATGTGAGAAGTTCGCCATTGACGTTTTTGATTTCTATCAGTGAGGCATCCTGCTGGACAAATGCGTTTTGCCCACTTTCTTCCAGATTTTTTGCAATGTCAGTCTTAAGCGAATCTATAACCTCATTCGGCAGCATTGAGAAAGCTTTGTCAAATTCAACTTCTTTCTTAGAAACGGATATAATACCTGTATCAAAATAATTCAGCAAGTTTTCCAATCTGGTCTTTTCATTATCATTTTCTAAAAGCTGAGTGATCCTCCCATATTTTGAGTTCGGAAATACTACCACCAAACGTTCAAACCATTTCATCACATCTCTAAATGGCTGATATTCTGGCGAATCCTCTGGGCTCCTCATAGCGATGTCTCTTAAAAAAAGCGTTTGCTTCATTTTGGAACTCGAAATGTCATCTTTGTATACGGAAAATCTTGCTTCTTGGCGGCCATCCTTGAATTGAATGTCTGAAGATATTGTAAATGTCTCATCATTTTCCTGCTTGCTGCGTAAGAAAACACAAAATTCCTTATTGGGATTATCAATTTGATATAGCCATTCTTCCTCTACTGCTGCAGCATAGGATATAGCAAATCCATATGAATAAAAATGTCCCTGTGAAAAAATATCAAATTGAAAAACGCCAGGATTGTCTTTGCAGTCTTCGTCAATTCGAAAGAACTTTTTATCACAATTTGTTCTTTCGATGCCATTAAGAACAATATTCCTTGCGAAACTAATTGCTCGAATCAAATTCGTTTTCCCGCTGGCGTTTGCGCCAAAAATAAAGGCGCCTTTAAGCAGTCGTTTATGATTGCACACTGCAATGTGGCCGCTGTGTCTCGTCATTTTTCCGGCTACCATACTAAACTCAGTTAGATTTTTGAATGACAAAAAATTTTCAACTGAAAATCTGACAAGCATGAAACCACCTCCTATGCGCATTATATGTGATTTTTTCACTTTTATCAATACCGAGAGTAAAATTGTTATCGTCTTGTAAATTCCGGTCACAGAGCCACACATTGAAAATTCCTCTATAATGATATCTGCGCACGACACCGTGTGACATTTATCGAGGAGGAAATCAATTGCTCGCCTACAGAAACATCCTGCGAGTTGCTTCAGATCCGCACAAGAGCATAACGCCTGCGAAATCCTGATTGACGGAAAGATCTCCATGCGGGAGCGCCACGGTCTGAGAAACCGGGAGGAATGACATGACCCTGACCCGTGAATTGCTGGACACCAGATATGCTTGGTGGTTCCATAACAAGGGCAATGCCGAGCAAGCTAAACGGGAGATTTTGATGATTTTCTCTAAAGAACTGGACGATTGCTTCGAATGGACCGAACAGGACATTTATGAACAGTCCAGAAAAATTATCTTCCGCTGGGACAACGCCTAACAAGCAAGTCAGAGGGGCTGGCCTCCGGAACAGCTGTGGCTAAATCTCCGGACACATGTAGCTCACACGCCGGAATTTACACGTCTTTCCGCATACTGCCTGCCGCAAATAATTTAAGATCGCCACGCCATCATCCGCACCTACGCCCGACGCGAATAGCGGGACGATATAACCCAGTAGCGGCCCTTGTAATGAGAGCGTGTTCCGCATCTGATTGCAATAATGTATTCAGAGCATCAGCAAAATCGCTTGGTTAGGTTCATGGTCTCCACTTCAGGATGCCGAAGCGCACGTTGCCCTCACCGTTAATGACCTTCCCTTTTTACTCGACATTTTCCTGAGCATCGTCTATAATCTGGAGTAGAATTGTTTACTGAGGAAGGAGTATTCGCCGTGAAAATGATCGACCCCACCGCCATGTCCCGGTTCACCGCTCTGCGGGAAGCTGCCGGAAAAATCGACCGTCTGGTCCCCCACGTCCGCCTCATGGAGCAGCCGCCCCACGAAAGCCGGGATACCGCCTCCGTGGCTTTGGAATTCCCCACGCCGCTGGTGGTGCTCAACTCCACCATCCGGCAGGCGCTGCACCTTCTTGCACAGCGTGGCTATGTGGATAGCGTCCGTGGAAAGGGCATGGTCGTTTCACACCCGCAGCTTCTGCAAGAGCTGCATTCTGTTTACAACTTTCACGAGGAAATGCGGCGACAGGGAAAGCGGCCGGAAACGCACATGGTTGATTTTGTGGTGCAGGCTGCAAGCGGCGGGCTGGCCTCCGTGTTCTCTTTGCCGGAGGGCAGCCCCGTATACCGAATGATACGGCTGCGCCTGGCGGATGGTGTGCCCATGCTGCTGGAGACAACCTACCTCTCCTATCAGCGCTTTCCTGGAATTCAGCAGAAAGAGCTGGAAAAAGGCCCGCTCCATCATTTGCTTTCTTCCCGCTATGGGTTGAAGCTTACGGCCGCCGAGGAAACGTTTGAACCCATTTTGCTGCGCCCGCTCGAGGCGCAAATGCTTAAGACCGAAGAAAACGCCCTTGGCATGTTGGTAGAGCGCATCTCTCTGGAAGGGGAGGCGCGTGTGGTGGAGTTTTCAAAAGGCGTATCGCCGGCCCGTAAGTTCCGACACCACATTACCTTGAAGTATTAAAAATGCGCTTTGTGCCAAGGCCTCGGCCCCGGGCTTCGGCGCCGCCCAAGGGGGAGAAACCGCAGTGTGAGGGACAATAGGGCCAATGGACGTCCACAAAAAAGAGGGGAGCCCTCTGCGCTGTTTGATTCCCTGGCCCTGGGGCAAACGCCCCCTTCCCGCTGTGCCCTTTGCCGCGAGTGTTTTCCGCTTTGAATTTCACAAAAATTTTTCAGACGGAACCGTCTATAAGTGCTATAATGCACTTGTAGACGGATTCGTCTCTTTTATTTCAGGGTTGAGGAGCGCGCTTTGCCATGGTGTTGTTGGATGTCGTTCGCCTTCTTGCGGCCATTGCGTTGGCCTTTGTGGCCGGAAAACTGGTTGCCAAATTAAACCTGCCTTCCATTTTGGGCTGGCTGATTACCGGTATGATTTTGGGGCCGCATGCGTGGAACCTGTTAAGCGATTCCGTTTTGGGCTCTGCCTGGTTCGATGTGACAGAAAGCCTGCTGGAATGCACGGTGGGCCTGATGATTGGCACCGAGCTTTTGTGGCACCAAATGAAAAAGGCGGGTGCGCAGATTGTTGTAACCACTATCACGGAATCTCTGGGAACTTTTCTTGTGGTAAGCCTGGTGTTCGGCGCCATATTCTGGGCCACAGGCGCCCCCATTTATCTGGCCTTTATTTTCGGCGGCATTGCGCTGGCCACCGCGCCCGCGCCATCGCTGTCTATTGTAAGCCAGATGCGAACCTCCGGCCCGGTTACCCGCACGCTGATTCCCATGGCAGCGCTGGATGACCTGGTGGCCGCGCTGGTATTCTTCCTGGTCATCGCCTTTGTGTCCGCTCATATCTCCACCCAGGGCATCCCGGTGGCTCTGGTCGTGCTGGTGGTATTCCTCCCGGTATTCCTGGGCATCGTCA
>QWCE01004267.1_pt1 | contig 14401 bp, 17 predicted proteins | sample 1972531 | NCBI WGS metagenome assembly QWCE01 (sample SAMN09866716, study PRJNA288562) | Human gut metagenome isolate term4_stool, whole genome shotgun sequencing... | reverse complement strand
TGAGTCAACCAAGTCTCCGGTTATCGCTATCATATCCGGATGTTCTTTCTTTATTATTTTTGTTATCTGACTGTTGTCTCTACCAAACTGTGCATTGTGGAGATCTGATACTACGGCAATCTTATAACCATCAAACGTATCAGGCAGCCGATCACTGGTTATACAATAACGAGTAACACCAACAGTTACATTCCCCCATATAGTCCACAGCACAAGGGCTAACAAAAGCGTCAATGCTATAACCATCAAGCGCTTCTTTTTTCTATTATAAAAACGATATTCATTGCTATTCTTTCTAAATCTAATCATACACATGAAAATTAATCCTTTTAAGAAGGGTTAGAGACAAAATTCCACATCCAATAATTACTGCAAGACTATACAGTCTTCCACTGATTGATGCCTCATAATACCCTGCAAGTTGCAGGGCTGCCGTGATTGGATAAAAGGTTGTTCCCAAAGGCAAGAGGTTCGCAAACAAACCTGCGAAAGAATATACTTCTGCGAAAACAAGAGCAAGCCAATATCCCTTTTTTATTATAGACACAAATGCAATAATCGGTGATATTACTATAAAAATACCAAATCCATTTAGCAGATACACCTTCATCATTATTAGTACACTATTCAACTGTAAATCGTTGAAATGAAGCATCGCCTCCACAAAAAATGTTATTGCAAAAAGGAGCAAATAGATAAATAAACTCAGAAGTAATGTAAGCGTTAGTTTGGCTTCTGTAAGTTTTGATTCATCAACAGGAATCATCCGAAGAGATTTAAGCGTGTCCTCCTGTTCTTCTCGACATATCGTGTAACTGCCTAAAAGAGCAATGATACCGGGAAGAACGAAAAAAGTCGCCAGAGAAAGGACAGACTCCATGTACCACCCCACATTATCAATGTAACACTTTCCATAATGTACAGATAACCCTTGTGCATATACAACTGCGGCTACCATAAGAGTTGAAAAGATTGCAATCCAAAGAACCTTTGACCTTCGCAGTTTCCATACTTCTGTTAATAATAAGTTTTTCATTTTCTTCTCACTTTCCTAATTTTAATATTTTATAGGCAAGAAAGACAGAGATTATGTCCCATAATCCTATACAAGAAATCGCCATTGATATATTTAACGATTGCCCTAATGTTACACCCGGAATATTTTGTACTATTAAAGCTGCGGCACTTGATAGTGGATGCAGATATGGATTAACCATTAGCAAAAGAAATCCGGAAAATGTATAAAGCAATGTGACACATACTGGCAGAATATATCCTTTTTGTATTAAAGCTACTGCAAGTACCGGCATCATTGCCAGCGAAATTACAGAGCCTATTTCCAAACTTTTTGAAAGCAAAAAGTTACTGCTTTCCCAGTCAAAATCAAAGTATCCGAAAGCTGTTCCTAACAATCCGGACAGAATAGCGGAAATCAACATAAAACTCATAGAGAATAAAAATAGAACGATAAATTTACTGAAAAAGAATTTTATCTTACTGATTGGTATAATCCAAAGCTGTTTTAACACATCATTTTGATTCTCCGTATAAATAATCAAAGTAGAAAGCATTCCTAAAATAACCGGTAGTATGATCCATGGAGTGTAACTAAACACCGCCCATTTATAGAATTGAATCGCAGAAATTCCAGACGCTACTTCTCTACTGAAATAAATTAGTGCAACAAACGGCATAACTATTGACGAAAGCATCAACAGCCAGACTGTTTTTCTGCGTTTCAATTTATGAAATTCCAGTTGGAGTAAATTAAGCAATTCCTTCTCCTCCTGTAATTCTTTTAAAATAGTCTTCCAATGTGTCATTGCAAACTTGTGAACCCATAACTGCAATATCCTTTAGCATAAATGCTTTATTTATTGCGGCCACATCTAAAGACGTATCATAAATTCGTATTGTTTGTTGGTCTTGAATGGAATAATCAGTCAAATGAAACTCTTGTTCTAAAATCAACGCCGCTTTAGAAACATCTGAAACAAGAATAAGAATACACTTCCTATTCTTTTCCTCAAGCTCACGCATCGAGCTTTCTTCCAGTAAAACCCCGTGATCTATGATGCCTACATCATCTGCCAAAAGTGCAATTTCTGAAAGAATATGACTTGAGATCAAAATTGATTTTCCTTGCTCCATACTCATAGTTTTAATAAACTTACGAACTTCCGCAATACCAATAGGATCAAGACCATTTGTTGGTTCATCCAAAATCAAAAGTTCAGGATCGTGAAGAATTGCATTTGCAATTCCGAGTCTTTGCTTCATGCCAAGAGAATATTTGCTAAATAGCTTTTTATCCTTGAATGGAAGCCCAACAACATTCATCGCATGCTCAACTGCATTAGAGGACGCTGTCCCTCTGAGCTTTGCAAATATTTCCAGATTTTCAGTTCCTGTTAGATTAGGATAAAATCCCGGCGTTTCAATAATTGCTCCAATTCGAGGATAAAGTTCTTTTTCATGTTTCATTATATTTTGTCCAAAAACTTCTATCTCTCCGGATGTAATAGATGTCAATCCAAGAACGGTTTTCATTATAGTTGTTTTTCCCGCCCCATTACGTCCAAGTAAACCATAAATACGACCACGCTTTACATGAAGATTAACCGCATTAAGTACCGTTTGATCGCCATAAACTTTTGTAAGTCCTTTTGTTTCGATTACTAAATCTGTCATTTTCAAATCTCACTTTCTTTTTAATAAGTTCTTTTCTTTAAAACTGCAATAGAAGCCATCATTGAAACTACGCCAATCAGCAGTAAAGAGAACGCACAAACAAGAGGCGTAATAGTCAATGTAATTCCCTGACCCCAAAACTCAACCATTTCAGTTGCAGCAGCAGAAGTCTTTGCATATATGCCCATGGCACTGATTAGTGGATGCACTCCCATAAGATAATTCGGAGCAAGCACAGCTGGAAAAAGATAAAGCAGCGTAGCTCCAATCGGAAGAACATAGCTTTTAGATACAATCGAAAGAAAAACGATTGGAAGCATGGCTACAGGAATCAAGATTCCACCAGTCAGAAACAACGTAACAGCTTGCAAAATAGTATGTGAATTGAAATCCGGGAAATTACCAGTAATTGCTCCGCCAATTACACAAAATACGAAGGTAAAAAGACATAGACTTACCGATAAAATGATGATTACAATCACTTTTGATATATATATTTGCGTTTTTGAAAGAGGAATAGTAAGAATCTCTTTCCATGTGTTGTTTTTATGCTCTTCAAAAAACAATGTTGTTGCAATCAATCCAAGCGAAATAGGCAAAAAAAGTCCAGTCAAATTTTTAAAAGCAAGCGTATAAAGATCTCCAAAGCTATCCATAATAGAACTACTCCTTGATATACTATAAGCCCGCTCGATAGCATATAACCCCATCAAAAATGCCAAAGTAAATAAGCCCCAGAGCATCTTGTTTCTTTTCCATTTTTTAAATTCTGCTATTATTAACGTCATATCATGCAACTCCTTTCTGTTTCAAGTATATCAACAGAACCTTGTCGTAACCTTGCCGCAGTCTTGCTTTTTCCTTGCTTTAAAAGAAGAACCCTGTGAAAACTCACAGGGTTCTTGGCAATGTAATAGTAAAAGTTGTCCCATTTCCTGATTTGCTGGAAGCTCTGATAGTTCCGTTGTGTATTCGAATTAATTCTTTTGTAATTGCAAGACCAAGACCATTTCCCGTTCCAGTCCGAGAAGAATCCACTTGGTACATTCGCTCGAAAATATGAGAAATATGCTCCGGTGAAATTCCTTTTCCGTTATCTCTTATCATTATTACTACTTCATTTGAATCTTCTATAATTGTAAAAATAACATGGTTCCCAGAGCTATGAGCAATGGCGTTTTGAAAAAGGTTATTTAATATTCGTGTATATGCGTTTGAATCTATATGTATTATATATTCCTCTTCAGGAATGGCGATCTCATATTGAAATCTGTGAGCTTCAAGCGTAGGAATCCAGTCTGCGACAATTTCACGAGATATTTCATTTAAGTCTATCTCTTCAAAGTGAAAAATTTGTTCACCCGCATCCAGTTTTACCCATTCAAATAAAGATTCCACGAATTGTCGTAAATGCTGTGCTTTCCCCGAGGCAATATGAATGTATTCTTCTTTTTCATCGTTTTCGACCAGTCCGCTTTCGACAGCATCTAAATAGCCAACCAATGACGCCAGAGGTGTTTTCACGTCATGTGAAAGACTGGTCATTAAACGTTTATATGCTTGTTCAGATTGTTTTTGCTGAATCAGGCGAGTTTGATTATTGATTGCAATTTCATTGATACCATAACAAATTTTTCTGGTTATATCGTTATCACGGCTCAGAATACGGCGGTTCATATTTCCTGCCTTTATATCATTTAGAGCAACTATGATAACATCAATCTGATTTCGAATCCGAAACAACTTACTTATAAGAAAAATAATTATCAGCAAAGCAAGAATTATAATAAATGTCAGCAAATAGTATAAAGTCATGTCATGCCTCCGCGTTAAAGCGATAACCTACACCTCTAACCGTTTGAATATAGTATGGATGTTCAGGATCTAATTCAATCTTTTTTCTTAACTTGCTTATAAAAGACATGATATTGCTGTCGTCAAACGCATACTCATTTTCCCAAACCTGTGTATAAATTTGCTTTTTTGTAAAAACACACCCCCTGTTTTCTGCAAAGAATACGAGTAAATCAAACTCTTTTCCCGTTAGTTCAATAGGTGTATTTGAGATCATAACAGTCCGATTGTTTTTATCAATCTGCATATCATTTAGGACAATTTTATCAATTTCTTTTCCAATTTCTGGATTTAAGGCGGTATAACGACGAATGAGAGAATTGACCCGAGCCATTAACTCTTTTATGCCAAAAGGCTTTGTTAAATAATCATCCGCACCAAGTCTCAGCCCGGAAACTTTGTCATTCTCATCACTTTTCGCTGTCAGCATCAATACCGGTACATTGCTCTTTTCTCGAATTTTTTTTAATACCTGAAATCCATCTAATTCAGGCATCATAACATCAAGAATAACTAATGCACAGTCATCTGTTTCTCTTAAGTACTTGAGTCCATCCACCCCTGTATAGGCAGACATTGCATAAAGATTTTCTTTTTCAACACACTTTTTCATAAGTGCACATAAAGATTTATCATCGTCAATGATTAATACAGTTTTCATTTATGTTCCTTTCGTTTTGCATGTAATGTCTAATATTTTTCTCGCTTCACATACCGAAGCTCTATATCGTAACCCAGAGCTTCCATCATTTTGACAAGCGTGTTGTTGACGATGGTTTCCTTGCTGCGGATCACCCGGTTCACATAGGGAGCGGATGTACTGATTTCCTTTGCAAGCCTTGCCTGGGTGATTCCGGCTTCAATGCATTTCGTTTTCACATCAAGTTCTATATTGTTTTTAAGCACGTCAGGCTCCTTTGTTCTCTCTTTCTTTAATCGATAAGATAATTTATTATACCACGATGCATTGATGATTTCCACATAAAAAATCACCCCGCCATATCCTGACGAGGTGACTCACGCAGCTCTATTTATCCTATTCATCGACTTCTACCGTAAATCCTGATTTGAATTCTACAATCAGCTTCTCATCGTAAACCGTAATCTTTTCGATAAGCCGTCTGACCAGGGCTTCGGAGTATTTCGTAATCTCCCTGACCTGCTTGTCGAGAAATTCTGTCATATCTTCCATTCTTTCTATCTGTTCCTGCTTCAAGGCGGATTCCATCATGATTTCGTGCTTTTCTTCCCGCAGGTTTAAGATCTCATCACCGATGCTTTCGATTATCTCTTCATCCCGTCCGGCTTTCAAAAGTTCTTTCTGTTTCTCTTTGATTTCCTGATCAACTTCGGAGATTTTCTCAATCTCACAGCCGCCGATTACCGCAAGGATATTCTCTTTCAGCATCGGAAGGACGCTCTCCCGCTTTGTCCAGGCGTCGTTTACCGCCGTCACTACCGCCGCTTTCAGTTCTTCTTCTTTAAGCGTTCTTGCCGGGCAGTCCGGACCGTTCTTTTCCACTCTGCTTGCGCATCGCCATACGGTTGATTTGACACCGCGGTTGTTCCATTTGATACGGCGGAAAACATCTCCGCAGTGACCACATATTACAATTCCCGAAAGCGCGTACTTCCCGCTGTATACTCTTTTCTTTCCGTCTGTAATCAGATTAGACCTTCTTTTTATCTCTGCCTGGACTCGCAAAAACACATCTTTACCTATAATCGCTTCATGGCAGCCTTCCACATAATACTTTGGAAGATTGCCATCGTTTTGGCTTCGCTTCTTCTCAAGAACACTGACCGTATATGTTTTCTGCAACAGGGCGTCACCGATGTATTTTTCATTTGTGAGGATCTGTCTGATGTTGCTTTCCCACCACTTCGTATTTCCCGCTCCGTTTTTTATTCCGTCTTTCTCAAGCCCCCGTCTGATCTGCAGAAAGGTTTTACCGTCCATATATTCCGCGTAAATCCGCCTTACGATTTCAGCTTCCTCCGGAACGATGATGAGTTTCCCATCTTCATCTTTTGTATAGCCGAGGAATCGATTGTGATTGACTCTGACTTTTCCCTGCTGATTTCTGAACTGAATGCCGAGCCTTACATTTGCCGAGATGGATTCCGATTCCTGCTGCGCAAGAGCGGCCATAATGGTCATCAAAACCTCGCCTTTGGAATCGAGCGTATTGATATTTTCCTTTTCAAAGAACACCGCTATGTTCAGAGTTTTTAGTTCTCTTGTGTATTTCAGGCAGTCCACCGTGTTTCTTGAAAATCTGCTGATGGACTTGGTAAGGATCATATCGATTTTCCCAGTCTTGCAGTCATCAATCATGCGGTTAAAGGCTTCACGCTTTGCCGTGTTCGTGCCGGAGATCCCATCGTCTGCGTAGACTCCTGCAAACTCCCAGTCAGGATTGCCCTGGATATAGGAAGTATAATGCTGGACCTGCATTTCATAACTTGATTCCTGTTCTTCATATTCTGTGGAAACTCTACAGTAGGCTGCAACGCGAGTCTTTTGGGTATCTTCCTTAGCCTTCTGCGTGCCGATGGTTCGTCTGGCCGGTATGACCGTAATGTTTTGCGCAAGTCCCATTAAACCCCGACCTCCTTTATCCTGCTGTAGATGTATTCCGCCTGTTTGACAGGATCCTTATACTTCTCTTCTGCTTTCAGCATCTTGAATTTTGTAAAGACTGCCGGCGTATATATATCTTTCTTCCTGTTCTCACGCCCGAGCGCTTTTTCCCTTCGCTTTCTTTCCGCTTCAGCGGCATGAAAAGTTTCTTCATCAATCAGCTGAGGGTAGTACTCATCGCCAAGGTAGCGTTTGTTCTGCATGATGTTCTTAACCCTGCTGTGCGTAATATCAAGGCCTGCCATTTTAGCAGATGCCTTCATGGTAAGCCCTAAAAGGTACCCTGCATAAATTATTTTTATCCGCTCCGCTTCTTCTTCATTGATAACGGCTTTTCCGTTCACAATGTCATATCCCAGTGGCGTATGTTTCATATTATCTCATCCTTTCTCTGAATACCGGTCCGCACTTCATGAAAAAGCCGATTTCCGCCTTGTTATAAATTTCTATATGATCAACGTGTTCTGTAAAAAGTTTTTCTGAAAACTCCGTCAGCAGTTCGCCTTTCGCCGCAAATCTCAAGAGCGCCGCCAGATCTTTTTTCTTCTCATATCCACTGCTTATACCGTTTGAAAGGGATTCTTTTTCCTGCTTGAGATTGTTTTCTTCGTTTTTTATGGCATCGGATTTCTCCTGATATACCGCAGGATCAAGCAGTCCTTTGCAGAAGAATCCGTCTATGGAACATCTTCTTTTCATCAGTTCTTCCAGCGATTCGTCTATCTCGGCAATACGGGATAAGTTCTCTTCGTTTACCTGGATTTCAAGATTGCCGTTTAGTGGAAGAAGGATTTCATTCCTCGCAAAGATGAGTTTGTTCATCATGGTGGCAAAGGCGGAGCGGATGGAATCCTCCCTTACCGGTAACTGGCTGCATTTTTCTTTGTTCGAGATGTGCAGGCTGCAGGTATAGCATGCTCCTGTATCTCTTGCCTGGCGCTTCCATTTACTTTTGCATTCTCCGCATATAATCTTTCCTGAAAGCGCATTTCTTGGAGACGCTTTTCCCGTGCGGATATTCTTTTCCTTTCGATTGAACTCCAGGACTCTTTTTGCTGCTTCAAAGGTTGTCCTGTCAATGATCGGCTCATGATGATCCGAAATATAGTACATATCCCGTTCACCGTAGTTTTTATGCCTGTTAAACTCAGAGTCCGTATAAGTTTTTCCAAGCAGCAAATCACCCTGATATTTCTCGTTCCTGAGCATCCCTGTAATAGCCGCGGCTTTCCATGCTCTTCCTTGCTTTGACAGGATCCCTTTTTCATTTAGCTCAATTGCGATCTGCCTTGAGGATTTTCCGGAAAGAAACTCTGAAAAAATCCACTTTACAGTTTCCGCTTCCGAATCTTCAATGACCAGTTCACCGGCTTTCTTCCGGTAGCCGTATGGAGGGGAGCTTACCTGGTACGTTCCGTTCTGAAAACGTTTCTGAATGCCCCATTTGTTATTTTCGGAAATGGATCTTGACTCGCTTTCCGCAAGGCTGGAAAGAATAGAGAGAAGAAGTTCACTCTCCATTTTCCCGGTATCAATGTTCTCCCGTTCAAAGAAAACGTAAATTCCTTTTTGGCTTAAGGAACGGATCGTCTCAATGCTTTCTACCGTATTCCTTGAAAATCGGCTTATCGACTTTACGATGATATAATCGATAAGCCCTCTCTCGCAGTCCTCCAGCATACTCAAAAGGCCGTCACGCTTTGCCATTTTCGTGCCGCTGACGCCTTCGTCAAAATAAAGCCCGGCATATTCCCAGTCCGGTCTTGCCTTGATGTAGGTTTCATAATGATTCTTTTGCGCTTCGAGGCTTACAAGCTGTTTGTCCGATTCGGTGGAAACCCTGGCATAGGCCGCCACCCGCAGTTTCCTTTTCGGATTTTCCTTTACCGCCTCGATCTTTGTTATCTTTTTCATAGTCTCACCGCCTCTTTTTTCGGTATCATATACATCACTCTAAAGCCCATATATAGCAAGTCATTTATGGCTTTATCCGCGATAAAAATGGCTGAAATGAACGGCGATTTTTGGCCATGATTTTTTCAAATTCATCGTCTGAAACAAGACCTTTCTCAAGCAGTTTTTTAGTCAGCTGCTCGGCAAAAATATAGTTGTATTCGTTCTGCATCTCTTCCTCTGACGGCTTTGGAAGATCAGATGCTTTGATATTGCTGTCCGCGATCTGTATTACCTGCATAGAAAACACCTCCTACCAGGTAGCCCCGGCGGGAGGTGAAATCTGACGGTTTGAGAGAATTTATCAATCTTTTCTGTAGAAATCACAGACATATCCGTCTGCACGAAGGATCAGCCCTTTCGCCCAGGGTGGAACACGCGCCATCTGCTCACACAAAACTTCCAGGCTCATTTTCGGGTCGGCCTCAATGATCAGTTCGTCATGCACATGGGCAACGATGCTGCAGCACCGGAGCGTTTTCATGGCATACATCAGAATATCCCTTGATGTGGCCTGCACGATGTTCTCCACGAACTTGGGACCATAGCTTTCGATCCGTTCCCATTTTTTCGTACTGCCTACACCTTCGTAAGTCACCGATTCCCCGCCGAACCTGTTTTCTCCGATACGTGGTTTTACATAAGCAAGGGAACGTCCGGACGGGAGGAGGATGAAAAGCATACCGCTTCGGTAATAAAACTCCACGCCTTTCACCCTCTCACGGCTGTGTTCTTTTATGACACGTTTCACAGCCGTATCCACATCCCACCAGAAGCGGACGATATGCGGATTAGACTGCCTCCAGGCATTAACAAGCGGCTGCAGTTCTTCCTCGGCAAGCCCCATATCAAGAGCGCCCATTGCTTTGAGCGCACCGACTGATCCGCCATATCCGAGAGCCAGTTCCGCAATCTTGCCTTTTTGCCGGAGATGCCCGTTTACACCATGCTTCTCAACAGGCACCTTGAACATCTGACTTGCGGATGCACAGTAAATATCGCCGCCGTCTTTAAAGACCTGTGTCCGCCAGTCCTCTCCGGCAAACCAGGCGATAACCCTTGCCTCGATAGCAGAAAAGTCTGCTACATAGAACTTCTGCCCATCAGCCGGGATAAAGGCGGTACGGATCAGCTGAGAGAGCGTGTCAGGAATATCCTCGTAAAGCATGTCCAGGGCATCGAAGTCACTGTTTCTTACAAGCGCCCTTGCATCGGCGAGATCCTCCATGTGATTCTGCGGCAAATTCTGCAACTGCACGAGCCTTCCGGCAAAGCGGCCAGTCCGGTTGGCACCGTAGAACTGGAACATCCCTCTGCACCTGTTATCCCGGCAGGCGGCATTCTGCATGGCCTGATACTTTTTCACCGATGATTTGGCAAGCTGCTGCCGGAGGGACAGCGCCTCCGACACCTCGCCGCCCGTTTCCTCGATTAGTGCAGCCACAGCTTTCTTGCCGAGCGTCTCTGTCTCCAGACCGTTATCCGAAAGCCAGGACTTCATCTGCACCACGCTGTTGGGATTATCAAGATCGGTGATATCCTTCATGGCAGCCGTGAGCCTTTTCCGGGACAGTTCATCAATGGCGATTGCCTGCTCCACAAGCGGCATATCCACGCGGATTCCCCTGTCGTTAATCTCCTGGTCGATGTGATATTCCTCCCATATCTCCTCCGGGACCGGGAACTTTGACAGTTTCTGCTGTATCTGCATTTCCGTTTCCACGTCCCGGATGTTATACACCTTGTACCGCTGCCATTTTTCCGTGTCATGCTCCGGCAGATTCCTTGTGCGTCCGCCGTTGGACTTGGTCGGTTTGCACGGCACAGAGAAATACCGGATCAGGTCTTTTCCTTCGGTCAGCTTCTGTTTTTCAAGCCCCAGCACCGCACCGACCCCTGCCAAGGAGAGAGGAAGACCCATATATGCAGACCAGACCATAGAACACCGCCAGGACCCGGGATTCAGAAATCTCGCGCATTCCCTTGAGAGCGGATGATTATCGTGGAAAGGATCAAGGCTGATACCCATATCCGCCAGATACCTGGAAAGGCAGACACGCTCAAACTGCGCATTGAACGCCCACTTGGTCACGCTATCGTCTGTCAAGGCATCCAGAATATCTGCCGGGATCTCTTCACCGCAGGCGAAATCTATGGTCCTGACCTTACCGCCGTCTATGCTGTATCCGAACAGCAAGATCTCAAAATCTAGGCTTTCCGCGTATTTGTACACACCGCATTTCGGCAGGCTGACGGAGGAATATGTCTCGATATCAATTTCAATGTTTCTCATAAAGGCTCCTATAAAACCAGGCGGCAAGGTTGCCCCCGCCGCCCGTACACTGTTATTCTTTGGTTGTTTCCTGCTCCTCTTTACGCTTACGGCGTTTCGCCCTGAACTTGTCAATCCAGCCTTTGACGATGATCACCCATCCGGCGATCACGATCCCCGCCGCCACACCGAAGCAGGTCGAGAGCATAAAACTCTGATATGTTGTCATAGGTCACGCCCTCCTTAGGCGAGGAAATCATCGTCATCGAGAGTGGCGAAATCATCCGCTGCATTCGTTCTGCCGCCGAGAGGCTCCCCGTCACGCACCTTCTGGATGTTGCCAAGACCGCAGGCGATACCCTTATTGCCGTTGGAATTGAAGGCATAGAAATTCAGAGACACTCTCGCATAGCATCCGGAGTAGACTTCGTTCCTGTCGAGAATCGGCTTGACCGCCCTGTCAACGATCTGGGGAGCGGTATTGGAGTTTGCGTTGATGAAGTAATGTCCTTTATAGGCTTCATCGTCACGCTCCACATCCCCGTCACGCAGAGGCAGCTTGATCGCAGCCTTGTTAGGCTTCTTACCGCCAAATTTGGCGATACCATCCTCGATAGCAGCATCGATTGCCGCGTTGATGGCGTTTACCGTGGCAGTATCATCCTTCGGGATGAGAACAGATACGGAATACTTCTCCGCTCCGCCGTTGATGGATACAGGCGCCCAGCCGTGGAAGTAAGAGAGTCTCGTGTTGATACCAGTGATAACCTTTGTCTTGCTGTTCGTGTTTGCCATTTTACATATCCTCCTTGATTTCATTAAATTCGTTCATGGCGTTTGTTACGTTCATAGCCGGACGCTTATCCGATTTCGGAACCAGTGTCGGCTTGCCCGGCGGTTTGTAGATGAGGCCGCCGAGAACCTCCTCAAACTTTGTCTTGCCCATCAGCTTCTGCATCTCTGTCAGTGTAATGAGAGACTTCCTATAGATGTCGTTGTATCCGGCTTCGATAGCCGCCTCCGCGACTTTCTCCTCGTCCCGGTACTTACGGACTGATCGTCCTTCGACCACTTTGAATCCGTCCCACACTTTGCCGTGGTTTACGGCAGCGCCAGTGGCATAAGCTGTGATCTCATTCGCCCATTTGGTAAGGTCCGGAAGGATGGCAAGGATCTCCTCGATCTCCGCATCGGTGAGAAGTGGCGGGAGCCGGAACTCTGACTGTGCCAGTTTCAGTTTTTCTTCGGCCCTGGCACGGCACCTGACAGCCGCACGGCAGAAGGTACACCACTCTCCGGGAAGATAATCGCCCTCGCCGTTGTACGCCATCCGCGCTCTCGGCTTCAGCACGTTCTCCGCCCAGCTTTTCAGTTCCTCTGCCGGGATCGTCCAGGTACTGACGTGTTCCCGTCTCGGCTGGAAGATCGTCATGGATACCTCTTTGATGTCATACAGGGCATCGTAAAGTTCCAGTGCGCCAAGCGCATACAGTTTCATTTGCGGATTATCTTCAGCTTCGACCAGGATGCCCATGCCGTACTTGAAGTCTACGATGTGCAGCCTATCGTCTGAGATGATGATGCAGTCCCCGGTACCGAATCCCTCTGGCACATAGCAGGAGAAGTCGAGATGCTGTTCAATCAGCACGATCGGGTCTTTGCAATGCTGCTTTGCCGCCTCATACTGCTCCATCACGAAGTCCACATAGGCGTCAGAGCATTCCTCCATCTCATCCGAATCGTAATCCGAGACAGGACGTTTGCTGCGCATCCTAAGAGCCTTCTTCAGCTTGTGTTCGCACAAGGCATGAGCTGCTGTGCCTTCCTTCGCCGCTTTAGACTCCGTTCCCTCGAACTCCACCTCAATCCTTGCCGATGGTGTGCAGTTGAGCCACCTGGCTGATGCGGAAGGAGGGAGGATGGAATGTTTTCTCATCACAGCATCTCCGCCTCGGCAAGCACTGCCGCGTAATCCTTCGGGTCAATGCCGCTTAAGCGGTCTGCACCATACTTTTGAATGATGGCTCTGACCTCGGCGGTCTTACCGTTCCTGCTCTTCTCAGCGAGAACACCCCTGACCTTTTCCAGCGGGATCTGCTCCGGCTTTTTCTCCGGCAGCGTCTTCGGTGTATCCGTCTCCTTCGGCAAACTGTCAATCACAAGTCTGCATACCGCCTGGATGCTGTCTGCCAGAGAACGGATGTCCTCCGCCACCTTGAGAAGCTTCTGTGTCGCTTCAAGCACTAACGTGGTCTTGTCCATTACCGTCTCCTCCTTCCTTTGTCTCGCAGATAGCGATCTCACCGACACTGTCTCCCGGTATCAGAACGGTCACTCTGCGTTTGTCTCCGAAGAGAAACTTCAGCAGCCTGTCCCTGACCGTGAGATTTCTGCAGGTCACGACCCCGCCTGTCTGCGGTTTCTTTGAAACACTGATCTTCAATTTGTGCTTCATGGCGTTACGCTCCTTTCCGAGAGCCTTATTTCCTGCCCTCTATCTGGTAGCCTCGGAGAAGGTGTGAATCTGACGGTTTTGAAAAAAATAAAAAAAAGACCTGCGATGATCCGAAGATAACCACAGGTCAAAACGATAAGTTTTATGTTATTTCAAAAGCTCGTTCACTCTTTTCTGGACGGCATTGTAGTCGTATCCGGCTTTAGCAAGACGGTTCTTTCTGTCAGCGCCGTTCCCCCAGTCGCCGCGTATGACCTCTCTTGCAATCGTGTCGATGGACTTCGTTTGAGGTTTTGTTCCGAGCAGTTCGTTGACTCTTTTCTGCACCGAATCATAGTTATAGCCTGCTTTAGTCAGGTGGTTTTTACGGTCTGTGCCGTTTCCCCAGTCGCCGCGGATGACCTCTCGGGCAAGTGTGTCGATGGACTTTTTCGGCTTTATGCCTAAAAGCTCATTTACGCGTGCCTGCACTGCGTCGTAGTCGTAGCCTGCTTTGGTAAGACGGTTTACTCTGACCTCACCGTTTCCCCAA
>QWCE01004571.1_pt1 | contig 14437 bp, 7 predicted proteins | sample 1972531 | NCBI WGS metagenome assembly QWCE01 (sample SAMN09866716, study PRJNA288562) | Human gut metagenome isolate term4_stool, whole genome shotgun sequencing... | reverse complement strand
GAACATCGTCTTCCGGGACGTAATACTCGGGTAATGACTTATGAAGAATAGTATGAGACATACCACTCGGCTCCTACTCCTGAGCCTCCTCGTCCTCAGTCTCGCCGGCTGCCACCAGAGCGTGGTGCCGACGGCGGAGGAGCAGCAGGCTGACGGCTGTGAGCGTCCGGTCCGTATCACCGCGAGGATCCTCCCGAGCGATGCTCCCCTCCGTGCCAACGACGGTGAGGTGAAGGATGACCCGGATGATGATCCGGACACCCCCTTCGACCCGGAGGTTGTTGATCCAATCCGTCTATCAGACGAGTCTCGTATTGATCACGTGATGCTCTATGTCTACGACAAGGACAAGCTGATCCGGACGATCTTCTACCACAATCCAAAGATTACTTCCGGAATGCCGACTGCATTTGACGGACTGGAGGTGAAGACTTTTGGTACCGAGACCGGCGGGATCTTTACCTTCGACCTGACGCTCTCTCCGGGGCGCTACCGCTTTGTCCTCCTCGTCAATGACCCGAAGTCCTACGAGGAGGCGAAGAACGGCAAAGTCCGGGATCCTCAGAAGATCTATCTCAGTCAGATGACCGACGTGAGGGGGATGCTCAATAGTCAAATGTTGTATAGGGCAAACAGAGATAACGGAACATCCTTGTACGGTAAGGGTAGCCATCCCAGAATCATCCCGATGACCGGTCAGGCAATGCTCACCATCCCTAAGGGTAATGACGACGGCACGCCCAAAACCGTGACCCCATCCATCGACCTCGAGCGCGTCTTTGCGAGGGTGGAGCTCATCCTCACGACGGCGAATAAGGAGAAGACGGAGTATCTCAGCCCTGAGATCGCAAATTATAGAATAGATAATCGTGAATATGTCGATGGCACAACTTCCGGTAGGTTGACTAAGGGCAAATTCGTGGATCTTGTGGACACGGACTGGCGTGCAGGCACCTTAGAGATGCTTCCCTCGCGCGGGGAGTACACTGCCACGGGTGGGGATATGCCCGAGGATAGCCGACTCTACAGCGACCGTACCTCGACGGACTATCTGCAGTACTTCCGCGATGCCGCCACGTACAGGACTCAGGTCACCACTCCATATGCGGAGAATCTTGATGCTAAGAATGTTCTCCATGATGGTTCCGGCTTTTCCATGATGTATCATCAGCACTCTGAGTCACGATTTGGTAAGCAAACCCTCCCATTGTATTACCTCTATATCCCGCCGATGTGCATCGACGGACTAAAGAAGGAGGATATGCCTTACATCCTGATCGGTATCAATACCACCGGAGAGGCTATCCCTGCTGATGCTCCGGCAGCTGCTGAGCAGATGACCTACTTCCGTCTCCCCATCACCACACTCGTCTCTGCTGCGGGGGGTGGCATTGAGGAGAAGTTTGAGATCCGTCGCAATACCACCTACAGCATCTACGCCGCCTTCCGTGGCGGCAAGCTCATCCTCGATGACGGCATCAAGGTACTCCCCTGGAAGGTGGAGGATCAGACGATCGAGGTTGACATCGACGATGAGTCCGGAGATGATCAGGATGGTGTTGTGGATACTGGAAATGGTACGGGAAAGCTCCCCGGCGATCCTGACTAACTTTTACTGTAGCGCTAAATCATGAATACACGATTTATATCAGCATATATTGCCACCGCAACCCTCTTCTCTGTGGTTGCTCTGTCAGGATGTCGAGGAAATCAAACTATACCGGATCCGGACGAGCCTACCGTCACTCAGCCTGAGAGCGAGGATGGCATAATCACGCTGGCTGAGCCGGTGACCCTATATATTGGAGTTTCACCGGCTGAGATAGTTGATCCAATGGCATCGTCGACCAGAGCCAATGTGGGGGACTTCTACTGGGGTTATACTCCTGACGAGCGTAAAATGTCTACTGTCAATAGTAAGAAGCCCTCCGATGAGACTTCACGAATGAATAAAATGTGGAATATTGAGGGTGGAGACGACTGGATCCATACTCTCTCTATCTCCGAGCTTGACCCCAAAGATTATATAGTAGAGGGGCTTGTGCCAAATGACTCTTGGGGAGACTATAACATCGCAAGAATAGATGAGTCTAAAGTCCCTGACAAGGTGTCGGTTACACTGTACAAGATACCAGAGAGTGGCACTCTCACATTCTTTGCCAACGCTGCTGTGGATCACTATGTGGATACACCCGATAGCTATGAAACAAAGCGGATAGACCTATCGGTGGGTAAGCCCTTCCGGGTGGTGTCGCCAGACTGGTTGTTGGATGAGAAGCAGGCACAGATCTTTGCAGGAGCTAATAAGAATAACTCTTATCTTTTTGACTCCAATTACTTACCTATGTATGGACGGCTCACTCAGGTCACGGCTACTAATGATGGTAAAATAGAGGCGAGCCAATTTGGAGAAGCAAAGGGAGTGGTGTCGACCATCTATCTGGAGCGTGCCGTTGCTAAGGTAGAGATATACAAGGAATATTCTTATAAGGATGCTTCTGGTAACAAAGTCACTCCTGTAGTAGACCACATAATTGATGATGCTATTGTGGGACGATTCGTCAATATTATGTCTATCGTCCCAAATAACTGGGATGCTCTACAGACCGCTCGCCGTAACTGGGCGAAGGAGGTAGGAGATCCTGATTATAATAGTAAGCATATTAGATATATACGTACGTACTGGACTGATGATACTTCATGGATCAGTGACGATTCTCTTGAAAAAATGAAAATGGGCAACCCTGTTCGTTGCTTCTATGTGCCTGAGAACTTTCCGACTGTCGCCAATGAGCAGTCAACGATCTATGCTTCTATTACTAAGCTGAGTGCGGATGGTAACCGAATCGTTCAGCGACGGGCAAAGCATTTCGGGCTCCTTTATGGAAGCTGGAATAGTAAAACTAATCTCTATGAAGTCCATCGCAATACCATCTATAGAGTCCACCTCCGCATGAAGCATGCACCCGACGGTACCGAGCTGCCGTACATCGTCGAGACGTGGAGCAATCAGGATGTTGACCTGCCCTGGTAAGCCGAACCCCTTTTATTGAGATGCATAATCAGATGAAAACGATACACCATACTTCATATGCGCTGGCGGTCCTGCTCCTTATGGCGACCGCCCTCGCCGGATGCCGTGACAGCTTCTCTGACCGGGATCTGCCCACCCCCGCACCGACGGAGACTGGCGCCCCCGATGGTACGATAGAGGTTCGACTGCCCTACGCCGCACCACTCATGTCCACCCCGACGACACTTCGGGCGCTGACACCTGCGGATGAGTGCGCCATCGATGCCACCCGTAGCCGCCTCTTTGTCTTTAAGAGCGACGGCAAGCTTCTCTACGAGGCACCAATCACCTCTGTCAGTCCTGACGGCACGGAGAAGGGCAAGTACGACAAGGGCACCGTCACCGCCTTCCTCAAGGAGGGCGAGGATCTCAAGCTGGCGCTCTACGCCAATCTTGACCCCGAGCAGATGAAGACCCCCGTCACCGACATGAGCCGCGAGGCGATTAGCAAGCTCTTCACCTTCGACCTCGTCACTAAGACCCCCACGCGTCTGCCGATGTGGGGTGAGCTGAAGGTCGACAAGGTAAGCCACACTCTTGCGGACGCAGGTGACAACGCCGTACAGACGATCACCGGACCGATCAAGATGCTCCGCTCCGTAGCCCGCATTGACGTCGGCCTCAACCTCTCCGGCACCGCCCTTGATGAGAAGTCATCCACCCTCACAGGGCCGATCTTTGACGCCAAGCAGGGAGCGTATGTCCAGGCTACCTACAAGATCAAGAGCATACGCGTTTTCAACGCCTCCGACAGGGGGCAGGTTTCTCCACTTGATGCCTCGTACAATGCCGATGATGGGAAGGTGACCGCCCTCTCACTTCCCGAAGGTGTCAAGGCAGCGACCACCACCCCGACCTTTACCCCGACGGAGGAGACCGGATGTCTCCTCCGTGAGATCTATCTCCCGGAGACTGACAATCCCGGACCTGGCGACGAGACCTCGCCGGATGAGAAGACGCTCCCGGAGGATAAGAAAAAGCATCTTGACCGTCCCTACCTGATCCTCGAGCTGACCAATGACAAGGAGTCCAAGTCCCACTTCTTCCGCCTTGACTTCCTCAAGTACAGCGACAAGGTGAGCGGTGACAAGAGCATCGAGGAGCAGACCGATGCCAAGGTGACCTACTCCTACCTGCCACTCCTCCGTAACTTCCGCTACAAGATCAATATCACTAAGATTGGCGGTCCCGGCTTCGACTCTATAGAGGATGCTCAGATGGGCTCTGCCGCCGACATTCAGTACAATGTCTTCGTCATCAGTGAGGACGACCTCGGGGAGGTGATGTATGATGGTAAGTACACTCTATCCGTGACGGAGAAGGAGTTCTCCGTCGGTAAGTACGGCTCCCAGCCGGTCTATAAGGTGCAGACCACCTGGCCCGGTGGCTGGGAGATCGAGGTTCCTGAGTTTATTCCCGGTACTAAGGAGAAAAATAATCTATACGAACCAAAAGCTTCAGATAAGGCCGACTGGATTGAATTCACCACGCTTAAAGGCAATGCCAACGTTGTGTCACCGGTGATCCAGACGATCCTCCCCAATGACAAAGAGCCCTCTGTTCCCCGTACCGGTTACTTCTACGTCAAGGCGGGTCGTATGCGCTGGCTCATCACCGTCCATCAGTCCGATAAGGCACAGCTCGCCATCTCCCTCTGGTCCGATCCTGAGGCGACGAAGCCCCTCCAGTATGTCGAGCTGCATCAGCACAGTCTTGATCTCACACCCGGTGAGAATGAGAGCAAGAGTGACCGACCGGTCGAGTCTGCAAGGGGGTACAAGAGGATCTATGTCAAGACCGATCCCTACATCGATCCCGATAGTAAGACCTTCCAGGAGTATTTCCGTCCTGCCCTTAAGCGGACCGGCAGGGATGACATCTTCTACTTCTGGGACTACACTGCATCGGGAGATCAGGCTAAGGAGTCCCCGGCAGAGTCGACCCTGATAAATGCTTACGACAAAACGGCTGGGCTCCCCTCCTCCCCTTGGTCCAAGCCATCTGCCGGCGGTGATCACCGCTACTTCCGGTACACGGGAGAGAATAATGTCTGGGAGTGTATAGTTGCTCCCATGCGTGCCAATATCTCTGATAGTCCCTTTGAGTACTACACGGATATCTATCACTTCTCCATCACGAATGGTAAAGAGCAGGCGACCGCAGAGCTCACCCTGTCCCAAATAGAGTACAATGCGGAGCCGAGCGACGGTCCCAATCTCGCTGACAGGTATAGGAGTGTGTATGAGGATGGCACGGTACGGCATGAAACAGCCTTCAAGCCGCTCTTTGCACTTGACGGGCAGCAGCACAGCTTCTATATGAATGCGAATACCCCATATACCGTTGAGTTACTGAAAAAGGGTAATTATGACTTGATCAGTGCTTTCGGCAATCAAGCGGGGGGTATCGCAACATACACAGATGAGCAGCCGACTAAGAAGGGTGAGAAGCTCTTATTCAACCTCAAAGACCCGAGCTCTGTGACGCTGCCTGCCGGGGACATCTGGGTGGAGTTTCGGGTCACATCCCCTCTTAAGAAGTTTACCCCCTACACCTTCCGCATCTATTTAGTCAAAGGCATCAAGCAGCCTGAGGCCAATTGCTATATGATCAAGAAGGGAGAGACGACAGGTCTCTTCATCCCGGTCAGTCGTGTCAATACGGCCGCCGACTATTACGATCAACTTCTCGAAAAGGATGTAAAACTATTCGATTTCCCGAAGGGTGACTTCCACCTCAATCGTCTCTCTGATGATGATGAGTTTGAGCCATTCCTTGTCTGGACGGATAGGCATGACCCTGATGCCACCGGAGGCTTGGCCCAGGCCGGCATTGCTAAGCTCGAGCGTCAGGGACGTGGTAATGAGGGGTTTGTCTACATCCAGCTTAGTGATAAGCCTATGATTGGCAGTGCTCTGATCGCCATCCGCAGCAGTAAGATCCCGGGAAAGCCGATCCTCTGGAGCTGGCACATATGGGTCGTCAGTGAGTATCCCAGCACCATCAAGAGGGTTACCCCAACGAATGTCAATCACACCGCACCCTTAGACGCGACTTCCGATATGACTGCGACCCCTTCGCCCGCCAGCATCGTGGTGATGGATCGTCTCCTTGGTGCCAATAAGCCTGCCACGTACAACTTCCAGCGCCATCCGGATGTCTACGGATATATGTACCAGATGGGACGTAAGGATCCTTTCCCCTCTTGGAAGGTGATCATGCCCAGGACCCAGTGGTCCAATGGTCAGGACGACCTGACGACGCCCAAGCAATACTGGGATGGCGATGGTAAACGATTCTTCTTTGAGTATCACACTAAGGGGGATCGCTCCAATGCCGGTGATAAAACCCCTCTGGAGGGCTATACTGATGGCAGCAATGCCAATGCAGCCGCCGGTGCTACCATGACTATGAAGGAGTCCATTGATCACCCTGAGTCAAGTGACATCCATCAGACTACTTGGCTCTATGAGCAGACGCCATTCTTTGAGACGTTTGGTAATGAATTGCTCAAGCGTCGTACTTTCCATTACTTGTGGAATAGGTACAATAAGTCACTCCATCCTGACCTAGACGATGGTTTCATTGATCACTTCAATCGCTATGGCGGTAAGACAGTCTTCGATCCCTCTCCCTATGGGTGGCGTATCCCCTCCTATACGGAGGCAGGGACGGTCCTCGGTGCCTTCAGGGATGGTCTGATCCTTACCCCGCAGCCGAGTCTCAATTACGATGGCAGCTACACGGTGATGAATAACGAACTGGTTCCACCCGGTGATAAGGTCGCTAACTACCACTGGACCTATATCTCAGCCATTGCGAACTCTCGCAAAAATCATGGCCTCTACTACTTGCTCAATACTGATGGCAAGATCACGGACTGGTCCAGAGGTTCATCCGGATCTATAGGTGACGGACGCTTCCGTCGTGCATGTGGGATCTCTGTGCTCCCTGTACTCAATCCTGATGAGCCCAACTCTACCAAATACCTTCCCGGATACGGCAAGTGATGGGAGTAAATAATCCACTATGATCAGACATTCATTCACTATGAATACCTATATAGAGACTTACACAAAGCGGTACGGGAGACTCCTCTTCTCCCTATCGGGACTGCTCCTGCTCCTTGCTCTCACAGGCTGTCGCGACAGCGTCTTTGACCGTGACGGAGTGGACCCTGCCGGAGTAGACTGCCCCTCAGTGACTGAGGGGCAGGAGCAGGAGGTGCAGATCCCCTACCTGCTCCCCAGTGCTGAGACGATGAAGCCGGGCACACGAGCGCTCAAAGTCGAGGACGAGAGTACCCTTGATAAAAATAAGACGCACCTCCTCGTCTTTGACACTCAGGGTAAGCTCCTCTATGAGGCTAAGCTCACCGACATCCAGCCGACTGCCCCTCAGAGAGGTAACCTGACAGCTCGGCTCAAGAAGACCACCGACGCTGTCTCGCTTGTCCTCTATGCCAATGTGGAGGGCACTTGGACTGTCCCAGAAGCGGGTACGAGCAAGACTGACGTGGCGAAGTCCCTCACCTTTAGTGTCTCTGCCGATAAGGAATGGGCTGACGGAGGTCGCCTCCCGATGTGGGGTGAGGCCAATAAGGTTCCCCTTGACTTTGACAATCCTTCTTCAATCATCGGAGCTGGTAAGATCCTCCACCTGATCCGCGCTGTCGCCCGCATCGATGTGGGACTCAATCTCAAGGCACTTACTAATAGCGGTGCCAAGGATAGTGACTTTGATGAGACGGCTCAGCCCCTCACAGGTACGAATGAGAGTGGCAAGGTAGTCACCTACACCCTCAAGAGTGTTGCCCTCTATCGTGCGGCCGACAAGGGGCTCATCGCCCCGACGGATGTGACCACCGGATCAGAGGGCTACGATGCACTCAAGCACACCCCCTCGCAGCCGACCGATTTCTCACCCGTCACGCACACGCTCTCAGGTACCGCCATCAGTGAGAATATACTCAAGCGCTCACTCTACGTTCCTGAGACACTCAATCCTCAGAAGCCCGGGGTGGCGCTCTCCGCCCGTCCCCGCCTGGTCGTCGGTCTTGGGCGCAGCGACTGGGGTGATAAGGTCAAGTACTACCCGATCGACTTCCTCACCAAGAATAGCGACAAGGGGACCTTCTCCTACCTACACCTGCTCCGTAATGTGCGGTACAAGGTGAGCCTCCTCGGGGTAAATGGTCCCGGCTTTGATACCCCTAAGGATGCCCTTGAGGCAGCAGCTACTCGTCTCCGCTACGAGGTGATCTCCTTTGCCGAGTCCGACATGGACAAGGTAGCCTACGATGGGCCCTACTCCCTATCCGTCGATGAGGATCTCCTGGAGGTGGGGCGCTACGGCTCCCTCCAGGACATCGGCATCAAGACCACCTGGCCCGAGGGATGGTCCGTAGAGATCCCCGCGAAACTGATTGACCCTAAGACAGGAAAGGAGCAGACCGAGCCTAACACCCTCGCCGACTGGGTAGACTTCGAGGGACTCACTAATGGTAAGCCGACCAATAAGGAGGCGACCAATCTTGTCCTGAAGATAAAGAAGCAGGTGCTTGACGCACATGAAGCGGTAACCCCTCGTGATGGTTGCTTCCTCATACGTGCCGGTCGCATGACCCGCCTCGTGTGTGTGCATCAGTCCGGAGAGGCTAATCTCGAGATCGCCATCTTCTCCGACCCGGAGGCTAAGGTGCCGCTGCAATTCATCGAGCTGAGTCAGCGAGGTCTCAAGGCTAAGTCGGTCGATGAGCAGGGTAAGCCCCTGCCGCTGCCCGGCTACAGACGCTTCTACGTCCGGACGGAGCCCTACTTTGACCCCAATGAGTCACAGGACATCATTCCTTTCCTCTCTCATGCGGGAGCGGACCGCTTCCTCTTTTATAATTATGGGGAAAGTCACTTCAAAGATACCGCCTATGACTTTGTCAAGGAGGATGCAGCTAGTCTTGTTGTTAACGAGGATAACAACTCTTACTCTTCTGTATGGGCTGATCCTGAGGACTACAAGGATCCAGCATCAGCACGATTCTTCCGCTATACCGGAAGGGATAACGTCTGGGAGTGTGTCGTGACCGCTCCGGTTATGCACCGAAATATGACCGAGGGTGACCCGGGATTCTTTGAGCGGCGGGTCAATACCTACTACGCCAATCTACAGGTCAAGGGTCAGCCCTCCACTAAGGTTAATGCAGAGTTGCGATTACTCCAGGCAGAGTACAACGTGGTCCCTTACTTCGATCAGAAGCTGACCGACTGCATGATCCTACCTGACACCTCCGCCTTTGCCATTATGGATGGAGCCAGTCACCAGTACTATATGGCTGGGAATACACCCTATATCCTCAAGTATGTGGGAGCAAAGTCGGATACGAATGGTCCCGACGATCTCCTCACTGCCCCCGGCATCGGAGAGTCGCGTACTTATGACTTTGATGGTCGGAAGTATGTCACTCACAGTTTTACCACGGCAAATGACCTGACTGATCAGACACGATCTCACGGTTACGCAGAGTTCCAGGTCTCATCTCCCACGGGGATATTTGACCCCTATTCCTTCCACGTGGAGCTCGCAAGTGGCATCACTCAGCCCGAGTCCAATACCTATCTCCTCAAGGCTGACAGCAAGGTGGGGTTGCTCATACCTCTCAGCATCGTCAATACTGCTGCTGATTACTATCAGAAGCTCATAGATGTTGATATTGCCATGGATGATGACAATCTTAATTTCAGTAGTACTGACACAGAGACAGAGTATGAACGACGGGTTAGGAGCTTTGTGGGCAAGTATGAGGATATCTCGCTTGATAGAGTCCACAGCTTTGACAGGGTGACTACTTGGATGGTGTGGACGGACATCAATCAGCCGACGAAGAACACAGACGGCACGCCCAATCTTGAGCCGGCAGGCATCAAGCGGCTTCGCACCTATATGGATGGTAATGGACAGCAGTTTGTTTATGTCCTCCCCAGTGGGGTAAAGAATAGTGCTGGCAGTGGGTCAAAGGCCGGCAGTGTACTCGTGGCAGCACGCAACGAGTCACTCGATGGGTCGCCCACTGTCTGGAGCTGGCAGGTATGGATCGTCGATGAGTATCCGGGGCTCTCGGATATGAGCTATGGTGGCAATACCATTGTCGCCCTCGATCGTCCACTTGGAGCCCGCAGGCGTCCCAGTGAGCACTATAACGATGGCGATACATGGTCCTATGGCTTTGCCTACCAGTGGGGGCGAAAAGATCCGTTCCCATACAGGAAGTCTCTTTATGTCAATGCCGTAAAGCAGCGCTTTTGGGATCAGGAGGGACAGCCCTATAGCTTCCTCGCCGCTACACGCGGGACGAGGTCCAATAAGGGGCGCCTCTCTGTCGCTGACGGCGTCGGAGCTACCTACACCGTCAAGGAGTCGATCCGTAATCCCGCCTCCATCGTCTCGCACCAGACAGTTTGGATGACAGAGCACCTCCCCTTCGGCAACACCACCGATACTGATAAGGGTAAGGAAGGTAAGAGGAGGGAAGCGCTTTTCAGACGAGCCACCTGGCGCTGGATGTGGGAGCGGCCATTGGAGGATATGTCATTCTTCTCTAGGTCCTCCAATTCCAATGCCGGTCTTGCAGGAGGTAAGTTCAAGTCCCCCTTTGATCCCTCACCCTATGGCTTCCGTATAGTCACACAGCTTGAGGCGAGGATCATGAGACAGGCCTTTTACGATGCCAAGCCGATATTTGGTAATAATAACGTTGAGGGAAATGAGCCTGTTAATGTCTGCCCCGGTACCATTTTGGATGGCACCTATACGGCGACAGAGGATTTACCGCGCTTCAACGGAGGTCATTTTCTTGCCGTCTCTCAGTATCACACGGGTAAAACCTTCGCACCGCACTATATACTTCGCTTCGGCCTAACAGCGGATGGATGGAAGGATGCTTCCCATACAAATGCGACCTATAATAGGACCTGTGGATTCAGCGTAGTCCCAATCCTTGATAGCAATAACACCGCGCACTCTTTCACTCGCGCCAACTTCGGCGATATCACGAAGTACTGGCCGGGATACAAGAAGAAGCCCTGACCTGCTTCACCCACCCTCTCACAGCGAGGAGCGCCCCACCCGGAGCGCTCCTCGCTGCCTCTTCCGGAAAAGGCGTCCCGAGGAGCTGCTGCAGGGAGACCCCCGCCCGGTGGGGGCATTGTCTCCTCCGCTCTCTCCGGGTCTCCTCCCTGCACAATAGGGACTCTATCGGACAAGTCAGACGGGATGGGGCTCTATCGGACAAGTAGGACGTCGCCTATCTTATCGGACGGGTCGGACGGGTCGGACGAGTCGGACAAGTCGGACGCCGCTGAGTATAGACCTGCAGCTCCCTCCCAGCTTCCCCGCCCGGCTCTCCCGCCCAGCACCAGCAGCTCGGCTCCCATCCTGGCTCCCTGGCGTCCTCCCTGCCGATCTAGGAGGGAGAGATCGCGCCGTCCGATAGGTCCGACTGGTCCGACTCGTCTGATAAGGCAGCGCGCCCTTCTGGTAAGACAGCGCGCCCGTCCGATAGGATAGCGCGCCTGACTCTATGGGATATTTCAGGAAAGGGGGTATATTTGGGTATGACGAAACCTTTCTTACCACAGCGCGGGGGCTACCGCAGCCTGAAGGTCTATCGGGTGACTACCCTGATCTACGACCTGACCTACCACTTTGCTCACACCTATCTGAAGTCGTACGACCGCACCATCGATCAGATGGTGCAGGCAGCTCGCTCCGGGAAGCAGAATATCGCCGAGGGGAGTGCCGCAGGGACTCACTCATCGGAGACTGAGATCAGGCTCACCAGTGTCGCTAAGGCGAGCTTAGAGGAGCTCCTTGTGGACTATGAGGACTATCTCAGGACGAGAGGTCTCCCCGGCTGGGGTTCCGGTCACCCGCGCTACGATCGGCTGCGCGCCTATGCGCGGAGTGAGGAGATCTTCGGTGACTGCCCGGGGATCTTCGAGCGGATGAGCGATGAGGAGCTTGCCAATCTCGCTATCACGCTGATTCACCAAGCGACCTATATGCTGCGCCGTCTGATCGAGCGTCAGCAGGAGATGTTTGTGGAGAATGGTGGTATCCGGGAGCGGATGAGCCGCGCCCGCCGCTCCTACCGCTCCTCTGAGAAGTAGGACGGCGCCACCTCCATCGGACGAGTCGGACGGCGCTGGGTATGGATCTGCTGTCCCTCTCTCTCCACCCTCTCTCCACCCTCTCTCCACCTTCTCTCCTCATCTCTCTCCCTCCTCCTCCCCCCCTCCATCTCATCCCTCCCATCCGGAACTGGAGGGGACATCGCGCCGTCCGACTCGTCCGACTCGTCCGATAGGATAGCGCGCCGTCCGACTCGTCCGATAGATAGCGAGAGGGGGCACGACGCTGATGCGCCGTGCCCCCTCTCGGTCTATATAGGGGAGGATTACTTCTCCTCCTTCATCGCATTCTCATTGGAGATCAGATCGTCGGCGGGGATGTAGCAGCAGACGAGGTTGCGGTCGCCGTAGCCGTCGTTGACGCGGGCGACATTGACCCAGTGCTTCCAGTCGTGGAGGTAGGGGAGGTCAAAGGCAGCCTTCTCCCTCGTGTAGGGGTGGCTCCACTCGTCGGTGGCCACCTCGTAGAGGGGATGGGGGGCATTCTTGAGCACATTATCCTCCTGGTCAGCCTTACCATCCATGATCTCCTGGATGTCGGCGCGGATGCGCTTCATCACCTCGACGAAGCGGTCGAGCTCCTTGAGGCTCTCACTCTCGGTCGGCTCCACCATTAGGGTGCCGTGGACGGGGAAGGAGAGCGTCGGGGCGTGGTAATTGTAGTCCATCAGTCGCTTGGCGATGTCGAGGTCGGTGATGCCGACGGCGCCAAAGTTGCGGCACTCGACGATACACTCGTGTCCGACGAAGCCGGTCTCGCCGCGGTAGAGGACACCATAGTCCTCCTGCAGGCGGGCGGAGAGGTAGTTGGAGTTGAGGATCGCTCCGGCGGTGGCAGCCTTGAGCCCCTTAGCGCCCATCATGCGGATGTAGGCGTAGGTGATACCGAGGATGCCGGCGCTGCCGAAGGGTGCTGAGGAGACGGGGATGCGGTCCTCGCCATGCATCAGTGGGTGAGAGGGCTTGTAGGGTGCAAGCTTGCTCGTCATGCAGATACAGCCCTCACCGGGACCTCCACCGCCGTGGGGGATGGCGAAGGTCTTGTGGAGGTTGAGGTGGCAGACGTCCGCGCCGATGAAGCCGGGGTTGGTCCAGCCGCACTGGCCGTTCATATTGGCTCCGTCCATGTAGACCAGTCCGCCGCGTACTCGGGTAGGTGATCATGGTGCCGGCGAGGCGGTCCTTATTCTCCTCCGCCTTGGCGCGGAAGTCCTCCACGTCGATCACGCCGCTCTCCGTCGACCGTACGATCACCGGCTCCAGTCCGGCGAGGGATGTGGAGGCGGGGTTGGTGCCGTGAGCCGACTCGGGGAGGAGGATCACCTTGCGGTCCTCCTGTCCGTGGTCGATGAAGTACTCGCGGATGGTGCGGAGACCGGCGTACTCACCTGCGGCGCCGGAGTTTGGCATAAAGGAGATGTCGTCAAATCCAGTGATCGTGCAGAGCATCTTACCGAGGCAGTCGATCATCTCGAGATAGCCCTCCACCTGCTCTGAGGGAGCGTAGGGGTGGATGCAGGAGAAGTGGGCATTGGAGAGGATGAAGAGGGAGGCGGCAGGATTGAGCTTCATCGTGCAGGAGCCGAGGGAGATCATCGAGTCGGCGAGGGAGAGGTCACGCCGACCGAGACGGGTGCAGTAGCGCATCAGCTCGGTCTCGGTGTGGTAGAGGCTGAAGACCTCCTGCTGCATGAAGTCGCCCTCGCGACGAACCTTCTCGTCCATCGCCAGCCAGCTCTCGGGGATCTCCGGGACGTCAATCTCGGTGTCAGGCTTCTTCGCCTCGGAGAAGATGTAGAAGAGGGTGGCGAGGTCGCTCACCTCCGTGGTCTCATCGAGGGAGATACCGATGGAAGTGCCGTCGGCGAAGTAGCGGAAGTTGCAGCCGCTCTCCTCGGCGATGCGACGGATACGTGCCACCTCCTCCTCGGAGAGGTCGACCACCTTGAGGGTGTCGAAGTAGAGCGTATTGGCCTGCTTGTAGCCGAGCTTCTGGAGCTGACGGTCGAGGACCACGGTGTAGGTGTGGATCCGTCCGGCGATGTCCTTGAGTCCCTCCGGTCCGTGGTAGACGGCATACATACCGGCGATGGTGGCGAGGAGTGCCTGAGCGGTACAGATATTGGAGGTGGCGCGCTCGCGCTTGATGTGCTGCTCGCGGGTCTGGAGGGCGAGGCGGAAG
>QWCE01008328.1_pt1 | contig 14459 bp, 10 predicted proteins | sample 1972531 | NCBI WGS metagenome assembly QWCE01 (sample SAMN09866716, study PRJNA288562) | Human gut metagenome isolate term4_stool, whole genome shotgun sequencing... | reverse complement strand
GCATGCCCACGGCACCGACACGGCGCTGGTGGAAAAGTGCGAGGATGCGCGCAAAAAGTTCAAGGCCGCCATGGACGACGACCTGAATACGCCGGACGCCTTGGCTGCGATTTTTGATCTGGTCAAGGACATCAACACGCTGTCCGATGCCTCCGACAAAGCGACGCTGGAGACTGCCGCCAAGACGTTTGATGAGCTGACCGGTGTGCTGGGCCTGCTGTACAACCGCAAAAAGACCGACAGCATCCCCGCAGAGGTCACCGCACTGGTCGAGGAGCGCGCTGCCGCCAAGAAGGCCAAGGACTGGGGCCGCGCGGACGCCATCCGTGCCCAGTTGACCGAGATGGGCTGGAGTGTCACCGACACGGCGCAGGGCCCGAAGCTCGCGAAGCTGTAAGATCATTTCAAAAAAACAGATGCAGGGGCGGCCTGCGCATCTGCGCCGCAGGGCGCGGGTGCGTGGGCTTGCCCCTGATTTTGTGTGTAACATGACGAAGCAACGAACAAAATCAAATAAGAGCCTCTGGGTGCTGCTGGGCGGTGCCCTGCTGCTGCGCCTGGTGCTGGCCCTTGTGACGGACGGCTACCCCTACGACATGAGCTGCTTTGTGGCCTGGGGCGACAAGCTGGCCGCCGAGGGTCCCGCCGCTTTTTACAGCGAGGGCTACTTTGCCGACTACCCGCCCGGCTACCTCTGGGTGCTGGGACTGGTGGGGGTCGTCCGCGCGGCGCTGCACATCGCCTACGAGTCCAAGTGGACGTATTTTCTGCTGGCGCTCGTGCCGTCGCTCTGCGACTGCGGGCTGGCGTGGCTCGTCTACAGAACGGCAAAGCGCAGCAGCCGGGGCGTGAAGGAGCATACCGCGCTGGTGCTGACGGCGTTTACGGCGTTCAACCCGCTGATGCTGTTCGACACCGGTGTCTGGAAGCAGATCGACGGCGCGTTTGCGCTGCCGCTTGTGCTCTGCTTTGTGCTGCTGGAGCAGCGGCGCTACCTGCCCGCCGCCGTGCTGTACGGCGTGGCGCTGGCCATCAAGCCGCAGGCGCTGCTGTTCGGCCCGGTGCTGGCGGTGTGCTATCTGGCGGCAATTGCGCTGGAAAAGGACCGCCTGTGCGCCTTTGGCCGCTGCTTTGGCGGCGCGGCGCTGGCACTGCTGCCGCCGCTGCTGACAGGTCTGCCTTTTTTTGGCGTTGTGCAGTTGATCCCGAAGCTGATCGACAAATACACCGGCACAATGTCCGGCTACCCCTACGCGACGATCAACGCCTTTAACTGGCTGGCGGCGCTGGGCGGCAACTGGAAGGGGCAGGCTGACCCGGCATTGTTTGGCATCAGCTGGCAGCAGCTTGGGTGCCTCAACATCCTGCTGGTCACGGCGGGGCTGGCGTATTTTGCGGTGCGCAGCGTGCGGGGCGGGTGGTTCTCACCGCTGCTGTTGGCGGCGTACTACGGCATCGGCATTTTTACGCTTGCGCACTGTATGCACGAGCGCTACATGGTGCCCGGTGTGCTGCTGACGCTGCTGGCCGCCGCGCACTGGAACGACATCCGCCTGTATGCGGCGGGCGTGGGCCTGTCGCTGACCGGGTTCATCAATCTGGCCACGGTCTACTCGCAGACCGGCACCAGCGATGAATGGCTGACGAGCGCGACCAGCTCGACAGTGGCCGTCCTGACCGGCCTTGGGGAGACGGTCTGCTTTGTGCTGCTGATCTTTGCAGTGTGGGACATTGCCCGCCATGGCCACACGCTGACCCTGCCCGAGACAAAGCCGGAAACTGCCCCGCCCGTGCCCGCACCGCAGCCGAAATGGACCCGCCGCGAGGTGGGTGCGCTGTTGGCGCTGACGGCGGCCACGGCGGTGCTGAGCTTTAGCTATCTCGGCAGCCGCACCGCGCCGCAGGACCCGCTGGACGCGACAGGCACGGCGCTCTCCGAGAGTGTGACGCTGGACGGCAGCGCGGTATCGCTGTGGGTCTATCCGGGTATCTCGTTCGGCGGCAGCATGACGGTGACCGATGCCAACGGCAGCACGGTCTTTGAAAAGGAGCTGAACTACGGCACCTGCTTCAGCTGGACAGCGAACAACGTGCAGCTGGCGGCGGGCACCCAGCTGACGGTCATGGTCGAGAACGCCCAGCTGTTTGAGCTGGCGTTCCGCGATGCCAACGGCCGGCTGGTGCCGGTCACGGGCGGCGGCGCGCTGTTTGACGAGCAGACCGCCGTGCCCGACACGATCAGCCAGCTGAACAGCATGTATTTTGACGAGATCTACCATGGCCGCACCGGCTATGAGCAGCTGCACAAAATGCCCGTCTACGAGACGACCCATCCGCCGCTGGGCAAGGACCTGATCATGGTCGGCATTGCGCTGTTCGGCATGACGGCATTCGGCTGGCGGTTCGCGGGTACGCTGTTCGGCGTGCTGCTGGTGCCGCTGGCGTGGTGCTTTGTGCGCCGCCTGACCCGCAAACCGTGGGCGGCAGCCACCGCAGGCGTGCTGCTGGCGCTGGATTTTATGCGCTTTTCCCAAAGCCGTCTGGCAACGATTGACGTTTACGGTACGTTTTTCATCCTATTGGGAGCCTACTGTATGGTTTGGTACTGCCAGCGGGTGCTGACCGACGGCGTGAACCGCGCGCTGCTGCCGATGGCGCTGGGCGGCGTTGCGTTCGGGCTGGGCTGCGCAGCCAAGTGGACCGGCATCTACGCCGGGGCCGGGCTGGCCGTGCTGTATCTGGGCGTGCTCTATGCGCGCTGGCAGCAGAAAAGGCCCGGTTTCCGGGCGGAGTTCCGCACCGCGGCGGTGGGCGGCGTGCTGTTTTATGTGCTGCTGCCGCTCTGCCTCTACATTGGGTCCTATTTGCCGTACTGGTGGCGCGATCCGGCGTTCAGCCTCAGCGATTGGTGGCAGTGCCAGGTGTCGATGTTCAGCTACCACGCGACGCTGAAGGCGACCCACCCGTTTGAGAGCCGCTGGTACACTTGGTTGCTGGGCCTGCGCCCGGTGTGGTACTACCGCAACGGTTACCTGCCCTACGGCATGAAGGCCAGCATTGCGGGTATGGCCGGGCCGGTCATCTGGCTGGTCGGGCTGGCGGCGCTGGTCGGGCTTTTGTGGCATCAGGTCAGCGGGCGCGGCAGCCGCCAGGGCGCGGGCGTGCTGATTTTGTACGGCACGCAGCTCATCCCGTGGATGCTGGTGACGCGCTGCACCTTCCTGTACCATTATTTCCCCAGCTCGATGTTCTGTCTGGCGGCGCTGGCACTGGTGCTGGCGCGGATGAAGCACGTAGACTGGGCGAAAAAGATCGCCGCGGGCCTCTGCGTGGTGGCGCTTGTCCTGTTTGTGCTCTATTATCCGGCGCTCTCCGGCCTGCCCATCCCCGATTGGTGGGCGAACGCCCTGAATGCCCTGCCGAGCTTTGGATTCTATTAAAAAAAGCCTCCCTTGTCAAAGGGAGGTGCCGAGCGCAGCGAGGCGGAGGGATTCCAGCCCGTTTGCCCGGTGAGAAACCAGGAGGAGTAACTGCCTGTATGAATGGCAAGCACAACAAAGCGCTGACCCCGATAGCGCGAAAGCTCCGCAAGGATATGACCAGGGAGGAACGTCATCTCTGGTACGATTTCCTGCGGGAGTACCCGATCCGCTTTTTGCGGCAAAAGGTCATCGGCAGCTATGTGGTGGACTTTTACTGCGCCGCAGCCAAGCTGGTGGTAGAACTGGATGGGTCGCAGCATTACGAGGAGAAGGGCATTGCTGACGACCAGACGCGCACGGAGTTCCTGCAAAAATATGATTTGCGGGTGCTGCGGTTTGCCAACAACGATGTGATGAAGAATTTTGAAGGGGTATGTACTGCCATTGATAGGGAAGTGCGGGAATCCCTCCGCGTATAAGTGGTGCCCTCCGTGAGGCCGCGGGAATCCCTCCGGCCTCGCCGGGGCTCGGCCACCTCCCTTTGACAAGGGAGGCTAAAAAACGCTGCGGTAACGGGAGATGACTCCTGTTACCGCAGCGCTTTTGTTTTATTGTTCTAAAATTCTTTCGGTTCCTTTCTTATAAGAAAGGAACACCGCGCCCCATCAAGCCTCGGGCAGATAAATATGGTGCGGCAGACCTTCGACGTAGATGGGGGTCAGCTCGGCCTGGACGAGGGGCAGGGCGTAGGCCAGGAACTCGTCGGTCATGGCGGTGTGGTCGGCGTTGACCCACTCCAGCGGGACCTTCTTCTCGAGGTTTGCGACCTCGCTGATCGGGTGCAGGCTCGTGCCGCACTGGTACGGCGCATTGGAGATGCGGTCCAGTGCGACCATCTCGCCGGTGTGGCCCTCAAACGCGGCCTTGGCAGCGGCGCCGCCGACCTGATACGCCTCGGTGATGTCGGTGCGGCTCGTCAGATGGCCCGCACAGCGCTGCAGCGTCGAAAGCTCGATGCAGCGGGTCTTGGTGTCCAGACGGCGTGCAACGGTGTTTGCCAGAAAGCGCGCCGTACCGGTCAGAGCCTTGTGGCCGAACGCATCCACCGCGTGGACATCGTCGGCCAGCTCGCAGACGTAGCGGCCATCCTCGAGCTTGACGCCCTCGGACACGGCGATGACAATGGACGGCTTCTCCTTCTGCATCCGCTCGACCTTCTCGACGAAGTGATCCACATTGAACGGAACCTCGGGCAGGCAGATCATGTCCACGCCCTCGCAGTCCTCGGCTTTCGCCAGCGCCGCGGCGGCGGTCAGCCAGCCCGCATTGCGGCCCATGATCTCGACGATGGTCACATACTTCGTGCCGTAGACCGTCGCATCGCGGATGATCTCCTTCATCACAACGCCGATGTACTTGGCTGCACTGCCGTAGCCGGGGGTGTGGTCGGTGACCATCAGGTCATTGTCGATGGTCTTGGGCACGCCCATAAAGCGGATGTCGCTGCCGATGTGTGCGCCGTAGTCTGCCAGCTTGCCGATGGTGTCCATCGAGTCATTGCCGCCGATGTAGAAGAAGTAGCCGATGTCCAGCTCCTTCAAAATCTCGAACAGCCGGATGTAGACTCTCTCGCCCTCGGCGGTGTGCCAGTCGGGCAGCTTATAGCGGCAGGAACCCAGATAGCTGGACGGGGTGCGCTTCAAAAGCTCGATGTCCAGCGCGGTTTTCAGCTTGTCGTCCAGCACGCAGGTGCGGCGCTCCAGCAGACCGGCTACGCCGTGCAGCATGCCGTAGACCTTGCCTGCGCCGCGGCGCTTGCAGCTCTCATACACGCCGGCCAGGCTTGCGTTGATGACCGATGTGGGGCCGCCGGACTGACCAACGATTGCGTTTTTTGCCATGGTTTTCCTCCTTGCAGGCGGGGCCTGCAGCTTGTGGGTGGGTGCTCCCGGCAGAGGGTAGAGGTACCGCGGAGCAAACGAATTTTGTCATCCTCAGTGTATCATGCCGGAGCAGGTTTGACCATTGCGGCAGTTGCCTAAATAGCGGCGCGGCTATCGCAGATTCCCGATTCCACAGTGCGGAACGGCCATGCGCGGCACAATTCTGTATATGGAAATCTGTTCCGCGGTATGGAATTTTGCGCTGCAAAAAACTGCAAGAATGATTTTAAAACCTTGCAAAAATTGCAAAACAGCAATAACTTGTGCAAGTTGACGAAGGTGTTGGATTTTTGACCGGCCGTAGGGCAAGGTGCCGGAGGGGCTCTGCCACCCTGCGGTTCACGCAAACTTTTTTGCAATACCATCTTGACACCACCCCTCAACCGTGCTATTCTTTAACCATCAAAAGCGTTGAAGAGGAAAAGTACCGCTCCATATCCGCACAGAGAGCCTGGCGTCTGGTGTAAGCCGGGACGGAGACAGGGCGCGAAAGAACACCTCCGAGCTGCAGCCTGAAATGCAAAAAGTAGGGTGTGCCGCAGGCCGTGCGTTACAGCGGCAGCGTTTCAAAGGTGAACGTGTACGGAAAAGTGACCGTATGCCGTTATTTCGGCTGCGGTAATTTAGGTGGCACCGCGGATCCAAGACAGCGATTCGTCCTAATGCAGGGCGAATGGGCTGTCTTTTTTTGTTTACCATTCGGAGGGTGTAAGACGTAAACCGAAAAGGAGAAACAAACAATGTGCTGCATCATGGGTTATGCCGGGCATGATCTGCCCAAGGAAACTTTCACCGAATATCTGCTGCGTACCACCAGCCGCGGCCCGGACAATCAGCGCGTGGCCGAGACCGAGTTCGGCCTGCTGGGCTTTGGCCGTCTGGCCATCATGGGCCTGACGCCCGAGGGCATGCAGCCCTTCTTCCGCGGTGCGGACTGCGTGGCCTGCAACGGCGAGCTGTACGGCTTCCGCCCCGTCAAGGCCGAGCTGGAGGCCGAGGGCTACACGTTCGAGTCCGACTCCGACTGCGAGATCATCCTGCCGCTCTACTACAAGTACGGCCTTGACATGTTCAGGCACCTCGACGCCGAGTTCGCCATGATCCTGTACGACAGCCGCAAAAAGCTGCTGATCGCCGCACGCGACCCCATCGGCATCCGCCCGCTGTTCTACGGCTACAGTGAGAGCGGCCACATTGCCTTTGCGTCCGAGGCGAAAAACCTCGTGGGCCTGGTTTGTGCGCTACTGCGACATTGCCGATACGCCCGCCTACAGCCAGGACGAGCTGCCCGAGATTTTGACGAACATCCGCGAAAAGCTGGTTGCCGGTGTGGACAAGCGGCTGGATGCCGACACGCCTGTCGGCTTCCTGCTGTCGGGCGGTCTTGATTCGAGCCTGGTCTGCGCGATTGCGGCCAAGAAGCTGGGCAAGCCGATCCGCACGTTTGCTATCGGCATGAGTGAGGACGCCATTGACCTGAAATACGCCAAGCAGGTGGCCGACTACCTGCACGCCGACCACACCGAGGTCATCATCAACCGCGACATCGTGCTGGACGCGCTGGAAAAGGTCGTCGCCATGCTCGGCACCTGGGATATTACCACCATCCGCGCGTCGGTGGGCATGTATCTGGTCTGTAAGTACATCCACGAGCACACTGACATCCGCGTGCTGCTGACCGGCGAGATCTCCGATGAGCTGTTCGGCTACAAGTACACCGACTACGCGCCGTCCGCCGCCGCATTCCAGACCGAGAGCCAGAAGCGCATCCGCGAGCTGTATATGTACGACGTGCTGCGCGCGGACCGCTCCATTAGCGTGAACAGTCTCGAGGCCCGCGTGCCATTCGGTGATCTGGATTTTGTGCGTTACGTCATGAGCATCGACCCGGCCAAAAAGCTGAACACCTACGGCAAGGGCAAGTATCTGCTGCGCAAGGCGTTTGAGGGCGACTGGCTGCCCGAGAGCATCCTTTGGCGCGAGAAGGCCGCCTTCAGCGATGCCGTCGGCCATTCGATGGTGGATGACCTGAAGGAGTACGCCGAGACGGTCTACACGGACCGCGACTTTGCCGAGAAGTGCGGCAAGTACACCTACGCCCGCCCGTTTACCAAAGAAAGCCTGCTGTACCGTGAGATTTTTGAGAAGTATTATCCCGGTCAGGCCGAGATGATCGTCGATTACTGGATGCCCAACAAGGCATGGCCCCACTGCGATGTCAATGATCCCAGCGCCCGCGTGCTGGCAAACTACGGCGCAAGCGGGCAATAAGGGGAAAGTCCTGAACCCTTCCGGCCATCGCTGACGCTCGGCCACCTCCCCTGATGGGGAGGCCTTCTCGCGGGCGAAGCCCGCGCAAAAAGGCGCCCCATCAGGGGAGCTGGCCGAGTTTACGAGGCCTGAGGGGTACTGCCCGTTGACCTTTACAAAAATCTTTCTCTTGCATTTCCCCAAAATCTATGTATAATTAAAATTGTTTTCGCAGAGTAGAGACCTGCGCGTGGGGCTTGGCCCCGAAGTGCCTGACCAACGGGGAGTTGTGGCAGGACGAAGTGACGGAAACGTCCGCGGTGCAGGTTTCGCATCCCACTGCTGCATGATGGTGTGCAACGGCGGATGCGGCGTTGTGCCCATCCGACAAAAATTGCCTCCTCCCTTGTGCGGCAACGCACAAAGGAGGATTTTTTATGTGCGAACAAAAACTGTCCGTCTTTTCCGCTGACTACTGGCGCGCTGCCCGGCGCGAGCTGAACAACCCGCGGGTGCTGGCCTTTTCGGGGCTGGTCTGCGCCATGGCCATCGTGCTGGAAAGCCTGCCCATCTACCTGCTGGGGCCGAGCCTGAAAATTTACTTCAGCTTCCTCGCCGTCTCGCTGGGCTGCATGTGCTACGGCCCCGTCGTCGGCATGATGGCCGGGGCTATCATTGATACGGTGGGTTTCCTGCTGGCAGGCTACGGCGAGCCGTATTTCCCCGGCTACCTTATTACGGCCATGCTGTCGGGACTGATCTACGGCGTTATGCTGTACCGCCAAAAACCGACGCTGCTGCGCATTATTGTGACACGGCTCATCATCAACTACGGCAGCAATGTCCTGCTGGGCAGCGTCTGGAAGGCAATGCTCTACGGCAAGGGCTACCTTTACTATTTCACCTCGGGTCTGGTAAAGAACACGACGATGCTGCCCATCGAGGTGTTCCTGACCTGGGTCGTGCTCAACGCCGCCGTAAAGCAGGGGCTGGACAGAAAGTTTATTCATAAGAGATAAAAACCTCCCTGTGAGGAGGGCAGCCCCCAAAACAAAAGTCATACTTTTGCACAAGAAAGTATGACTTTTACTTTTTTTCGTTGTGCGTCCTGCCCAGTGTACTGTCTGCACAGGCAAAACATTTACCTGTTTTGCTGAACTTTTCACAAAAATTTAAAAATTATTGCAAACGGATCGTAAAGCGGCTACAATGGGTCTTGCAAGGCAGCAAAATGCGTCAATTCCCGGCAGATTCCGGCACGAAGCGACGCATTTTTGCCGTTTTCTGTACACACAACAGGGAGGAACAACACACATGAAGAAACTGATGGGCATTCTGCTGGCCGCCTCTATGGTGTTCAGCCTGGCCGCCTGTGGTTCCACCGCTGACACTGCTGCCAGCAGCGCCGCCGGTACCACCGCTACTGCAGAGGGCAGCAGCAACAACCAGGCCCCCGACGTCAAGGTCGGTGCTATCATTCTGGGCGACGAGACCGAAGGCTACAGCGCCGCGCACATCAACGGCATCAAGGAAGCTGCCGCCGAGTTGGGCATGTCCGATGACCAGATCGTCTGGAAGTACAAGATCGCTGAGGGCGGCGTCACCGCCGACGCAGCCGAGGACCTTGTCGGCCAGGGCTGCAACCTGATCATCTCCAACTCCTACGGCCATCAGACCTACATGGAGGAGGAAGCCGAGAAGTACCCTGACATCAACTTTGTGGCCATGACCGGCGACTTCGCCGCCATCTCCGACCTCGATAACTTCTACAACGCCTTTACCGCCGTCTACCAGAGCCGCTATGTCTCCGGTGTCGTCGCAGGCATGAAGGTCAAGGAGCTGGTCGAGTCCGGCACCCTGACCCCCGAGACCCAGCCCGACAGCTTCACCGCTGACGGCAAGGTCAAGATCGGCTACGTCGGCGCCTACAACTACGCCGAGGTCGTCTCCGGCTACACCGCCTTCTTCCTGGGCGTCCAGAGCGTTTACCCCGATGTCCAGATGGAGGTCATGTACACGAACTCCTGGTTCGACATCGACAAGGAGGGCGCTGCCGCCGAGGCCCTGATCGCCAACGGTGCGGTCATCATCGGCCAGCACGCTGACTCCACCGGTGCCCCCGCTGCCACCCAGAAGCTGAAGGACTCCGGCAAGATCTGCTACTCCATCGGCTACAACATTGACATGCTCGACACCGCCCCCACCGCTGCCCTGACCTCCGCGACGAACGTCTGGAAGGTCTACTACAAGGAGCTGTTCGAGGGTGCGCAGGCCGGCAGCATTCCGCAGGATTGGTGCAAGGGCTATGAGGATGGCGCTGTTGCCATCACCGAGCTTGGCCCCGAGGTCGCCGACGGCACCGCCGAGAAGGTCGCCGAGGTGGAGGCTGCGCTCAAGGACGGCAGCCTGCACGTCTTTGACACCAGCAAGTTCACCGTTGACGGCAAGGAAGTCACCTCTGCCCCCATCGACCTGACCTACTACGATTTCAGCACCGGTTCTCCTGTGGCTGTCTATCAGGGCGAGACCAAAGAAGCCATCTCCGACGGTTACTTCCACGAGGGTGAGCTGCGTGCAGCCCCGACGTTTGCCCTGCGCATCGATGGCATCATCGAGGACGCTGACCCCGTCGCCTGATTCTGACTGAATCTAAAGGGAAGACTGCGGTGGAACCGCAGCCTTCCCTTTTGGTGGTTATAAAAGCAGTTGGTAAAATCTCCTTGGCCCCCTCTGCGAGGGGGCTCCCGCCGCGGCGGGTGGGGGAGAGAACCTTGCGATAACCCGAAGCATTTCGGGCAATGGAAAGGCTCTCTCCCTCCGGCCCTGCGGGGCCACCTCCCTCGCAGAGGGAGGCAAGGGGGCTGTTGTTCCTACCTACCTATAAAAAAATACCATCCGAAAGGAGCCTGCACAATGGCGCAGAACGAATATGCTGTGCGCTTGGAGCACGTCACCAAGACTTTTGGCCCCGTCGTGGCCAACAAGGATGTTTCCCTGGGCGTGCGCCGCGGCGAGATTCTGGCCCTGCTGGGCGAAAACGGCAGCGGCAAGACGACCCTGATGAACATGATCGCCGGTATCTACTTCCCCGACGAGGGCGAGATCTATGTCGGCGACAAGGCGGCGACCATCCGCTCCCCCCGCGACGCGCTGGACCTGGGCATCGGCATGATCCACCAGCACTTCAAGCTCGTGGACGTGTTCTCCGCGACGGAGAATATCGCCCTGTCGATGGGCAGCGGCGAGAAGTTCGACCTGAAAAAAGTCCACGACAAGGCCCGCGCCATCTGCGAAAAGTACGAGTTCGCCCTTGACCTCGACCAGAAGGTCTACGAGATGAGCGTCAGCCAGAAGCAGACGCTGGAGATCGTCAAGGTGCTGTACCGCGGCGCGGACATCCTGATCCTCGACGAGCCTACGGCAGTTCTGACCCCGCAGGAAACCGAGAAGCTGTTCAGCGTCATCCGCAACATGAAGGCCGACGGCAAGGCGGTTATCATCATCACCCACAAGCTGCACGAGGTCCTGTCCATCAGTGACCGTGTCGCCATCCTGCGCAAGGGCGAGTATGTCGGCGACATCGCCACAAAGGACGCCGACGAGGCCAAGCTGACCGAGATGATGGTCGGCGAGAAGGTCGAGCTGAACATTGACCGCCCCGAGCCGGTCAACCCGGTCAAGCGGCTGGACATTGAACATCTGACCGTCCGCAGCGCCGAGGGCATCACCGTGCTGGACGATGCGTCCTTCCCGGTCTACGGCGGCGAGATCCTCGGCATTGCGGGCATCTCCGGCAACGGCCAGAAGGAGCTGCTGGAGGCCATTGCCGGTTTGCAGCCCGCCGAGAGCGGCGCAAGCATCGAGTATTACGCGCCCGACGCTGCCGCACCCGTGCAGCTCGTCGGCAAAAGCCCCAAGGCCATCCGCGAGGCGGGCATCCACCTGTCCTTTGTGCCCGAGGATCGTCTGGGCATGGGTCTGGTCGGCTCGATGGGAATGACCGACAACATGATGCTGAAAAGCTACGGCAAGGGCCATTCGCCCATCGTGGACCGCAAGGCCCCGCTGGCGCTGGCCGAGACGATCAAGAAAGAGCTGGGCGTCGTCACGCCCGACCTGAACACCCCGGTCTCCCGCCTGTCGGGCGGCAACGTCCAGAAGGTGCTGGTGGGCCGTGAGCTGGCCGCCGACCCCATCGTCCTGATGACCGCCTACGCGGTGCGCGGTCTGGACATCAACACGTCCTACACGATCTATCACCTGCTCAACGAGCAGAAAAAGCGCGGTGTGGCGGTCATTTATGTCGGTGAGGACCTCGACGTGCTGCTGGAGCTGTGTGACCGCATCGTTGTGCTGTGCGGCGGCAAGGTCAACGGCATTCTCGATGGCCGCAAGACCACGAAGGAGGAGGTCGGTCTGCGAATGACCAACCTGGTAAAGGAGGAGCAGGCATGAGTCAGACTGCCACTGCGGCCCGCGAGCCGCTGCTGCGCATTGCCAAGCGTGAGGGCACGACGATGCCCCAGAAGATCGCCGTGCGCGCCATCGCCATTCTGCTGGCGCTGGTCGTCGATGCGCTGTTTATCTTTTTCGTCACTGGCCTGAACCCGCTGTCCGTCTATGGCGTCATGTGGAGCGGCACCTTCGCCAACATGACCCGCTTCAGCTGGATGCTGCGCGACCTGTCCACGCTGCTCTGCGTCGGCATCGCGCTGGCCCCGGCCTTCAAGATGCGCTTCTGGAACTGCGGCGGCGAGGGTCAGATCCTGATCGGCGGCCTGACTGCCGCCCTCATCATGGTGTATCAGGGCAACAATCTGCCGCTGCCGCTGCTGTTCGCCGCCATGGCGCTGGGCAGCATTGCCGCGGGCGCACTGTGGGGTTTCATCCCCGCGTGGTTCAAGTCCCGCTGGAACACGAACGAGACGCTGTTCACCCTGATGATGAACTACGTTGCTACGTCCATTGTTGCCTGCATGACCAACATCATGCGCGGCCAGGCGTCGAGCCTCGGCACGCTGAACAAGGCGACCAAGGCCGGCTGGTTCCCCGTCATTATGGGCCAGCGCTACACCATCAACATCATTGTGGTCATCGTGCTGACCTTCGTCATGTACGCCTATCTGCGCTTCTCCAAGCAGGGCTATGAGATCAGCGTTGTCGGCGAGAGCGAGAACACCGCGCGGTATGCGGGCATCAACGTCCGCCGCGTTACGGTGCGCACGATGCTGATCTCCGGCGCGATCTGCGGCCTGTGCGGCTTCCTGATCGTGGCCGGCAAGGATCAGACCATCTCCACGGCGTCCGCCAACGGGCGCGGCTTCACGGCCATTATTGTCGCATGGCTGGCCAAGTTCAACACCTTCTATATGGCGCTCATCTCGTTCCTGCTGGTTTTCCTCGAGCGCGGTGCGTCGGAGATCGCGTCCGCCTACTCGCTGAACGAGTACGCCGCCGACATCATCACCGGCATCATCCTGTTCTTCATTCTGGGCAGTGAGTTCTTCATCAACTACCGCGTCATCCCCCGCGGCGCACACAAGGAGGGCAAGTGATATGCACAGCAGTCTGATTGCGTGGATCATGCGCGCCATCCCGTTTGGCACAATCATCATGTACGGTGCGCTGGGCGAGACCGTGACCGAGAAATCCGGCAACCTGAACCTCGGCGTGCCGGGCATCATGTACCTGGGCGGCTTCGCGGGCTTTGCCAGCGCCTGGGCCTATGAGAACAGCGCTGCCAACCCCAACGGCTTTGTCAGCATCCTGATCGCCCTGTCCTGCGCCATTCTGGCCTCGATGGCGGGCGGCCTGATCTATGCGTTCCTGACCATCTCCCTGCGCGCCAACCAGAACGTCACCGGTCTGGCGCTGACGACCTTCGGCATGGGTGTGGCAAACTTCTTCGGCGTGTTTATCCTGAACGGTGCCAGCTACTCCGCCGCTCCCATCGCCAACAAGGCGTTCAGCGCCAAAATTCCCGTGCTGTCGGGTCTGGGCGACATCGGGCAGGTCGTGTTCTCCTACGGTTTTCTCGTCTATGCGGCCATCCTGCTGGCTGTGGTGCTGCACTGGTTCCTGACCCGCACCCGTGCGGGCCTGAATCTGCGCGCCGTCGGTGAGAACCCCGCCACCGCGGACGCCGCGGGCATCAACGTTACGCTGTACAAGTACCTGTCCACCTGCATCGGCGCGGGCATCTGCGGCATCGGCGGCCTGTACTATGTACTGGACTACAACCAGGGCATCTGGGCGACTACCGGCCAGATCGAGGCGCTGGGCTGGCTGGCCGTGGCGCTGGTCATTTTCACGACCTGGAAGCCGCTGAACGCCATCTGGGGCGCGTACCTGTTCGGTATGCTCTATTGGCTGTACCAGTTCCTGCCGACGCTGCTCGGCATCACGATGGCCAGCCACATCACCGACCTTGTGCAGATGCTGCCCTACGTCGTCACGATCGTCGTCCTGATCGTCGTTTCGATGCGCAAGAAGAAGGAAAACCAGCCCCCGGCTCATCTGGGTCTGGCCTACTTCCGCGAGGAGCGGTAAGGTTGCCTTCCCCCGTGGGGGAAGGTGGCCGAGGCCCCGCCCGAGGCCGGATGAGGGGCGGCCTAGTGGCTGCTGCCCGTGAATGGGAAGTGGCCGTAAGCTTTGCCCTCATCAGTCGCCTGCGGGCGACAGCTTCCCCCGAGGGGGAAGCCTTATAGAAAAGTCCGTGCGGCACATCTTTCTAAGATTTGCCGCCTTTTTTCATGCTTCTTTCAAAAATCCAACACATTTGCAATATATACTAAATTTTGTCAAAAAATCTCCGAAAACAGAAGGGAACCCGGTATGGCAGAAA
>QWCE01008989.1_pt1 | contig 14487 bp, 19 predicted proteins | sample 1972531 | NCBI WGS metagenome assembly QWCE01 (sample SAMN09866716, study PRJNA288562) | Human gut metagenome isolate term4_stool, whole genome shotgun sequencing... | reverse complement strand
TATGTAGTAGTCAGTTATACTTAAACATATAAAAAGCAACTATTCATAATTAACGAACACGGCATGTTGAATGTGAGCTCTCATTAACTTTTTATTCTAGAAATATAAGCCGTAATATGAGTTAGAAGTGAAAATAATGATTAATACAAATAAAATAATTATTGCTTTAAAAGTATAAAATAAAAAATTAGCAGATGCAGTATATGAAAAAATTTATTATGCTCGTAATTTATAAAAAACTATTTATTTACAAATAGTTATTTTTTAGTGGCATATTTAATTAGCTTTGCATGAACTACCATTTTATCATTTCTATTGTAACAAGTTGATAATGTTAAAATTTTATCATCTTTGTTAATTGAAGTTTTAAAATCAAATAAACTTCTATTTTCTAAAGTTTCAGCAAATTTTAAAAACTCATCATCATTAGTAAAATTGATTTTTAAATAATCGTTTGTCGTAGGTAAATGGTAAACACTAAATATTTGCCATAAAGAAGTTTCCTTATCGGTTACTATTCTTATTACATAATTATCTTTATTTTTTATCCAATCATTCTTTAAAATATCATTTAAAGATCCAAACATTGTTTTATTAACTCTTCCATGAGCATATAAAATTGTATTTTTATCTAAATTTGTTAAATTATTTCTATAATCCATAAATACCCATCCGGATTTATTCAAACTTTTATCAAAACTTCTATTTAAATAATAATCATTATTTGATGTTTGGACAAAAGGGTAATTAATATTTGTGCCATTTACTTTAATCCATCCTTTAGTGTCAGAATTTATCTTTCTTAACTCATTTAAGTTTACATCTATTAAATTCATTTTTATATATGACCAATATGGATCTTTATCATCAGCGTTATTTGAAACAATAACTGCATCTTTATTATCAAAATCATCTATACTAATAATGTCATTAATATTATCAATTTGATTACTTAACTTTTTAGAATCAATTTTCCATTTGATAATATTGAAAATAGAATATAATAATAAAATTCCAAATATTCCAATAATTATATTAATAGTAATATTAGTTAATTTTTTCTTCTTCATATGTTCTACTCATTTCTTATTATTTAGGTTTTTCCAATTTTTGCTTTTTTATCTATTTCATATAATATTATGGAAGTGAGGTTTATGAAAGAAAAATTTATTAAATTATGGAATAATCGGAAGTTTAGAACTTTTGCTCAAACAACTTTATCAACGCTATTAGTATATTTTGCCGGTAATAAAATATTTGATGTTGATTTAAATGCATTTATTTGCATAATTATTTCAGCAGTAGCAACCGGGTTAAGTGCTATTATGCCAATAATTGAAGAAAAGTTAGGAGATAATGTTGATGCTAAGTCCTGATTCATTTTATAAAAAATATTTAAATAAGAGTATTGATATTGATAGAGCTGCCGGAGCACAATGCGTGGATTTATTTAAAGCATTTACAAAAGATAACTATAATATTTATAATTATAATACAGGTAATGGTTTTGCTAATGGATTATGGTTAAATCGAAAAAGTAAACCGTATTATGATAAATTTATTGAAGTTTCATTAAATGACATTCAAAATGGTGATTGGGTTATATGGGATAAAAAAGCTAAAGATTGTCCTGATTCTCATGTTGCTATGTATTATAACCATAAGTTTTTTGGTCAAAATCAAAAAGGTATAAAAAAATGTACTTTAACTTCAATTAGTACAGATAAAGTATTAGGAGTTTTACGACCTAAAGCATATATTAAAAATAGTAACAATTACAAAATTAAATATGTTTATAATTGCAAGCAATTAAACGTTAGAAATAATATCAATGGTGTTGTAGTGAATACAATATATGAAAAAACCGCCCTTAAAGTTTATGAAGTAGTAAATAATTGGGCACGAGTGGAAAAGAATATATGGGTTAGTAATAATTATTTAACATCATCAAAGCCAGCAAATCACATAAAAAGTATGGAAGTTTATAATTGTATAAATTTGAATGTTAGAAATTTTCCTAATAAAAAGGTTGTTGGTAGTATACCGGTTAATTGCGTCGTTTCGGTACTAGCTGAAAAAAACGGTTGGGTGAAAATAGGAAATGAACGCTGGGTTTATAAAAAATATTTGAAATAAAAAAAGCAACTTATTATTAAGTTGCTTTATATTTTACTCAAATTTTGAGTTAAAATCCAATTTGGTGGAGAATAGGGGATTCGAACCCCTGACCCCCACGGTGCAAGCGTGGTGCTCTAGCCAGCTGAGCTAATTCCCCAAACGGAACAAATTAATCTTATCAAATATATAAGATAAAATCAAGTACTAATTTGCAAAATTTGTGAAATATGCAATTTTACATTAGTATTTAAAGTTATCGTTTTATTGCTCTGGTTTAAATCAATAATTATTCCTGCAGTTTTATAGATATTATTATTCTTATAATATTTGATAATGATATTTATTTGCTCGTAAAAATATTCTATTATAAGATCATTTAATTGATTTAGCTGATCGCTAGACAAAATAGGCTTATTTATTTTTGCCTTTTCATTAACGATCGAATTTATCATTTTTTGAGATGAAACTAAAGAATCAAATGGCTGCCATTTAATAATATCTCTATTTATCATGCGTTATGGCCTCCAATCTTTTTATTTCTTTCTAAAGCTGTAGAATCTTCTAATAAGGCAGTAGCTTTTACTAAACTGTTTTTCCCAAATTTATTTTTTATTGAATCAATAGAACTATTAATACTATCTTTTTTATTAAGATCATTAATATTTTCAAAAAGATTTAACTGAACGTTATCTTTCTTACTAAGACTAGACAAGCATAAAGTAACTTTCCTGATTGGCAGGTTATTATAATATTTATCAAATAATAGGAAAAATGTGTTTAATATTATATCAGTATCATCAGTTTTGATATCTAATTTAGTAGTATGGTAAAATCCAGAATTATATTCTTTAGAATATGTTATTCCAAGGCCAATACAACTAGTTTGTTTTTTGTTTTCACGTAATCTTCTTGTTAAAATATCAGTCATTTCTTCAATTATTAATTTTATATTAGAACCGTTATAATTTTTAAATAATACTTGAGAATGACTAATTGATTTTTCTTTTTTTACTTCTTTAAAATCTTGTATTTTACTATTATCTATTCCATTAGCGTGGTTATATAAATCTAATCCAATCACTCCAAATTTAGCTTTTAATTTTTCCTTAGGGTAGTGGGCAAGATCATAAATTGAATATATGTTTAAATTATTTAGTCTTTTTTCCATTCTAAGACCAATTCCCCAAACTTTTGATAAAGGTGTAATAGGCCATAATTTGTCTTTAATATCATCGTAAGTCCATTTAGCAATATTATTTTTAACGTGTTTAGCCTCAACATCCATAGCAATTTTTGCCAATAACATGTTTGGACCTATACCACAAGTTGCGGTTAAGCCAGTTTGTTTATAAACAGTATTTAATATTTTTAAAGCTAGTTCATAATCAGTCATTTTATACAATTTCAAATAATCAGTAACGTCTAAAAAAGCTTCATCAATTGAATAAACATGAAGATCATCTTGAGATACAAAATCTAAATAAATACTAATTACTTCTTTGCTTTTTTTTATATATAAACTCATTCTTGGAGAAGCTATTTCATATTTTATATGTTTTGGTATTTCATATAATCTACCACGTGATTTGACGCCTTTACTTTTTAAGTAAGGAGTAACTGCTAACGTTATTGCTCCATTTCCTTGATTTTTATTTGCAACTACTAAAGGATAAGAAAATGGATTTAATTTTCTTTCTACGCATTCACATGAAGCGAAAAAGCTTTTTAAATCAATACATAAAATATTTCGGCTCATTAGATCACTTCCTATAGTACATTTGTTTGTCTAAAATAATTATATAAAATTAATTATAGAAAAACAACAAGAAAAATTTGGAAAAAAAGCAACAACTATTTATTAGCCATTGCTTTGATTTTATCAATATTTTTAAAGTTAATTTTAGCTATAGTATTTAAGTAGTCAAAACCTTTGTCTTGCGCAATTTTTAGACCAATTTCATCTGCTTTTTCTCCAGCACCTTTAGGAATTACCATATTTAATTCATCACCTAATTTTTTCATTTGAACTAGAAAAGTATATCTAGATATAATCGATGCCGCAGCAACACTTAAACATTGATCTTCAGCATGAGTCATAAAAGTTATATTAGTTGCTTTTTCTTTAGCATCATTAATATGTTCATAATATTTCTTGGGGTATACAAATTGATCAACAACAATTTTTTCATAATTGCCTTGTTCTTTTTTTATCATTTCTACTAAAACCTTATTGTGTAAAATAGCTTTTATTTTATTCATGTTATAACCCATTTTAGTAAATTTATTAAAAGAAGGATTATCTAATATAAAAGTAACATGAGGAATATTTTTAATTATTTCTTTACCAATTTTTAAAATCTTATCATCAGTTATCTTTTTAGAATCTCTAACACCTAAGTCCATTAAATAATTAATATTTTCTTTACTAACAAAAGTAGCAGTAACAACAATAGGGCCAAAAAAGTCTCCCGTACCAACTTCATCAGATCCAATAGAAGAGCAGTTAATAAAATTTAACTTTTGTTCTTTTTTCTCTTCTTTTTTAGGATTTATATCAATAATTCGATTATTTAAATGCTTTTCTTGATCAATCCATATATTAGCATCTATATCAGCAGACACTCCTTGAAACATAGCTTTTCCTGAATTATATAAAGTTATTATAGTATCTTCTTCTTGAGCTTGGAAAACTGCGTATGGAGGAGTAGTAGGCCTTTTTAAATTCTCATAATACTTAATCATTTTTTCTTTTATATTGTCACTAACTTTAAATACAATAGTCATAAATCCACCTCGCAATAAATATTTTAACATGTATTTCTTTTAATTTCATTATAATTATATTATAATCAGTTTATGGAGGAATAATAATGATTAATATATTAGATGTTGTTGTTATATTTTTAATACTAGGAGGAGCAGTAGTTGGCTTAAAAAAAGGTGCTATTAAAAGCTCAGTTAGTTTTTTAGGAATTATTTTAGTAGTAATATTATCTTATTTATTAAAAAATCCTTTAGCTAATTTTTTAATTACTCATTGCCCATTTATTGATTTTGGTAGTTTTTTTAAGGGAGTTAGTGTTTTAAATATATTAATATATGAAGCTGTTTCTTTTTTAATAGTATTTAGTTTATTACAAATAATTTTAAAAATTATTATTCATTTCACTGGTATTTTAGAAAACATTTTAAATGCTACAATAATTCTAGGAATTCCATCAAAAATTTTAGGATTTATATTTGGAGCTTTAGAAGGTTATATTTATGCATTTGTTATTTTATTTGTTTTATCTTTATTTAGCTTTTCTATAGAAATAACTCAAAATAGTAATTTTAATGCTCCTATTTTAAATCATACTCCATTACTTTCTAGCTTTGCTAAAGATTCTTATGAATCAATTACTGAAATATATGATTTAAAAGATAACTATGAAAATATAACTAATAAAAAAGAATATAATTATAAAGCAATGGAAATACTATTAAAGAAAAAAATAGTTACACCAGATACCGTTAAAATACTGGTTGATCAAAATAAAATTGATATAAATAATGTTAATAGTCTAATAGAAAAATATGAGGAGGAAAATAATGATTAAATATTTAGAAAAAAATAATTTTAATGAAGAAATAAAAGATGGAAAAGTGTTAGTTGATTTCTATGCTGATTGGTGCGGACCTTGTAAAATGTTAGGAGAGGTTTTATTAGAGTTAGAAGATTTAAATATCTTAAAAGTAAATGTTGATGAACATCCAGAAATTGCCAAGGAATATGGTGTTATGAGTATACCTACATTAATAATTTTTAAAGAAGGCCAAGAGGTTAATAAAAATATTGGGTTTATTGCTAAAGAAGAAATAGAAAGAATTTACAATGAAAGTTAATTCTTTCTTTTTAATTGCACAATTCTATTTTATCTATTATAATAAATATATAATATTAGAGGTGTAAATTGTGAAAAGCAAATTTCAAGTAATAAAAACATTTCTTAATGAAAATAAGTTAAGAATAATAGTAGTTATGATTTTTTTTCTAATATTTTATTATTTAAATATAGAAAATGATGTTGCCAGACTTCCATATATAAATATTAAAAGTAAAAGTGCAAAAGAAGCAAATGTGACTATATCAGATTATTTTTATAATGTGACGTCAAGTAAAAATACATTATTAGATTATGAAATTAGCGAAGAAAAAAATAATTTAACTTTGAATATATTTACTAAAAAGATAAATTCTAACAAGAAAAATAATGATATTACTTGTCAAATTAATACAAAAAGCAGGAAAGTAAAGTGTATTTACTAAATGAGGTGAAAAGATGAAAAATAATAAAGGTCAAGCTTTAGTAGAATATGTTTTAATAATTGCTATCATTAGCGTTATTGCTATTACATTAGTTAATTATTTTAGCGGATATTTAAAAGATTCTATAACAAAAACATCATGTTCTTTGGTTGATGAAAAATATGTAAAAGGAGATAAACCTGGTGAAGGAAAATGTCAAGCAGAAGAAAGTGAAGATGACCTTTTAAATGAATAATACACCTTGTGCTTAATCTTAAAAATTGTTATAATATTGAAGATAATAGGGGTGAAGATAATGAATAAAAAGGGGCAGGCATTAGTTGAATTTATAATTATCTTACCAGTTTTTATATTTATGATATTAGCTATTATTGACATTGGAAAAATGCTTTATGATAAAAGTGCAATGCAAAGTAAGTTAAATGATGCGGTTCAAATGTATGAAAATGGTAAAAAATATGATGATATCAAAGAATACATAACTAAATCAGATCCTGCATATAAACTGGAACTAAAAAATGAAAATAATGATTATATTGAATTTGCTATAAAAAAGAAACCTAACATTACAACTCCTGGATTAAATTTAATATTTAAAAAAGACATAGAAGTAAAAAGAGTAATATATTATGATGAATAAAAAAGGACAGACATTAGTATTTTTTATCGTATTTATTCCTTTTATTTTGATGTTAGCTTCTTATGTTATAGACTTAGGATATATTCAAAGGCAATAAAAAAAGAAGAAGATAAAATTAAGGTTTCTGCAAGTTATGAAGTTGAAAGTATATTTGGAAAATTAGTAGGAATAAAAAAATATCTAATAAAAACAACCTTAATAGGAAAGAAAATAAATGAAAAAATAGAATATCAAAAAGAATAAGAATAGAGGGAAAATTATGGCTATAAAAAAAGGAAAATCATTTTGTGTTTTCTCTGCCAAGGGCGGTGTAGGAAAAACTACAACAGTGTTAAATTTAGCTGGTACTTATGAAAAATTAAATAAAAAAGTATTAATAATAGATTTAGATTTATCTGGTGGTTCTATTGCTGTTGCATTAAATAAAGTACCAGATAAAAGCATATATAATATGATAGATGATATGAATAATAATCGCTATAATTCTTTAGCGGAATATGTTACAAAATATGATGATAATATTGATTTCTTAGCTAGTCCTAAAGATCCTAGACAAGCAAGTAAAATTGATGCTAAATATTTAGATGTTATCTTAGATAAAGCTTTATTTGCTTATGATATTGTAATAATAGATACTAGCCATATTATAAATGAAATTAATTTAACAGTACTAGAAAAAGTAACTAATATATTATTTATGGTCACTAACGATCCTTATGATTTAAAAAATATGAAATCATTATTAAGCATTTTTAGAGATTTAAATATAGATAATTATAAAATATTATTAAATAATAGTAGAGATCCATTTAAAAATTATTTTTCACTATATGATATCAAGAATATTTTAAAATCAAATATTGATTATACTTTATCTAATAAATTTTATATAAAAAATATTGATGATTATGTAATCGAAGGAAAAATACTAACTTTAGCTAAAAAAATAGAGAGCAACTTTGCTAAAGATTATACTACATTAGTTACTATTGCTACAGATTTTTATGAAGAAAAAGAAAGAAAGGAAATAAAAGATGAAAAGTAGTTTATTAGAAGCTTTTAATATTGAAAAGAAAAAAAATGACCGTGTTTCTCTAACTGACTATGAAATATTTCCTGATAAAAAATTGTTAGACACTTTAAGAACTAAAATTATTGAGAATTTAATTGATAAAGAAATTCCTCAAGATAAATTATTACAAGAATTTATAAATGATGAAATAGATTCAACTATCGAAGGATATGATTTAACTAATTTAGAAAGAAGTCATTTATTTAATTTAATTGATGATGAAATAAATGGCTATGGACCAATTACAGAATTACTAGAAGATAAAAATATTACAGAAATAATGGTTAATAGTCCTAAAGAAATTTATATTGAAATAGATGGTCAAATTATTAAAGATGAAAGTGTATCATTTATTAATGAAGAACATATTATTAGAACAATTCAAAGATTGATCCAACCAATGGGAAGAACAATTGATGCTTCTAATCCTATGGTTGATTCTCGTTTGCTAGATGGCTCTAGAATTAATGCTGTTATTCCTCCTTTATCAACTAAAGGACCAGTTATTACTATTCGTAAATTTAAAGAGTCAATGACTACAATTGATGATTTAATTAGAATAGGATCTTTAACACCATGGATGGCTCGATTTTTAGATGCGGCTGTTAAAGGAAAATTAAATATTATTGTTTGTGGTGGTACTGGTAGTGGTAAAACAACCTTGCTAAATATATTAAGTGGATTTATAAATGATAATGAACGTATTATAACTATCGAAGATGCAGCTGAACTAAGATTAGAGCAAAATCATGTTATTTCCTTAGAAACAAGAACTATGAATTATGAAAGTGGAGGAGAAGTAACTATCAGAGATTTAGTTATTAATTCCTTAAGAATGCGCCCAGATCGTATTATAGTTGGTGAAGTAAGAGGTAAAGAAGCTTTTGATATGTTACAAGCCATGAATACTGGTCATGACGGATCTTTAACAACTATTCATGCTAATGGACCAATGGATGCTTTAAATAGATTAGAAACATTAGTTTTAATGTCAGGATTAGATATACCAATTAAAGCCGTTAGAGAGTATATCGATAATGCTATAGATCTTGTTGTTAATATAGATAGAATGAATGATGGTAAAAGAAAAATTACAAGTATCTGCGAAGTTGATGGCTTTAATGATGATGAAATAAAATTAAATGATATATTTGTTTTCAAACAAAATGGTATAACTGAAACTGGTGAAGTTGATGGTGAATACGCTTTAATTGAAAAAGTGCCTAAAGTATTTAACAAAATAAAAGCTAGAGGCATTAACTTAGTAGATGATATGTTTGAACCATTCAAAAAAACAAAAACTGTAAAAAAAGTTAATTCAGAATTTATAACAGGTGCAATGCCTACTTTAAAAACTAAAGAATAGAAAGGAGTATCATTATGGGTGATATAATATGGGAAGTCTTTATTTTACAAATAATTATGATTATAGTATTAAGTGCAATTGTAATCTATTTATTAAAAACTTCTAAATCAATAAAATATGAAAAAAGAATCAGTAATTTTGCTTTATCATCTATTAATGATACAGAACTTTCATTTTTTGATAGAGTAGATAATTTATTATGGTCTTTAATCCATAAAACAGGAATAATATTAACTAAAATTAATTATTTTAAGCAAAAATCTTTAACTTACGATAAGCATATTTCTTACGAAGATAGAAACAAAAAGAGTGGCTCAGATTATTTAGCTATGAAATTTTTACTTGGCTTATTCTTAGTATTTCTAAATGCAATTACTACAATGTTTCAATATACTAAGATAAGTATTGTTAGTTATCTAATAACATTTTTAATAGGATATTTTTCTGTAGATATTTATCTTAATTTAGAATTTAGAAAAAAACGTCAAAGAATAGAAGAAGATTTATTAAAAGCTATTATCATTATGAATAATGCTTTTAAATCTGGAAGAAATATAATGCAAGCTATAGATTTAGTAAAAACTGATTTAGATGGTCCAATTGCTGATGAATTTAAAAAAATATATCTAGATATTAACTATGGACTTAGTTTAGAAGTAGTATTTACCAGATTCTATCAGAGAGTAAAATTAGATGAAGCTAAATATATCGCCTCTTCTTTAACACTTTTAAATAAAACAGGTGGTAATATTGTTCAAGTATTTGCTTCCATAGAAAAATCATTTTTCAATAAAAAAAGATTAAAACAAGAATTAAAATCTATGACAGCATCTTCAACTTTTGTATTTCGCTTATTGCTAATTTTACCGATTGTATTTATTGGAATTATCTTGTCATTAAATAGTTCATACTTTAAGCCCTTATATACTACATCAGCAGGGGTTATAGTACTTTTATTAATTATAATATTATATATATTGTATATTTTAGTAATAAAAAAAGTAATGAAGGTGGATATTGAATGAAAAATAATTTGATTAGAAAAATATATCAAGATAAAACTATAAATAAAATAACTAAGAAAGTTAAACTATTAGGTGTTGATTGTAAATACGATGTAATAGATTTATTAAATAAAAGAGTTATTAGTTCTTTAGCATTATTTTTTATAATATTAATATTTTCTTCTAAAGGGTATATATATGGTCCAATTATTACTATTATTTATTATTTTGGTATAGAATATTTATTTTTAGATTATAAAATTAAGCAAAGAGCTAGTAAACTGGATTATGAAGCCTTATATTTCTTTGAAGTTTTAGCCCTTACTTTAGAAAGTGGACGTAATTTAAAAGCTTCTTTAGAAATGACTGCAGATAGTATAGATAATTCTTTATCAAGAGAATTTAAAAAATGTATAAATGAAGTTAATTTAGGGAAAAGTTTAACTGAAGCTTTAAATGATATGAAAGAAAGAATTCCTAGTCAAACAATCAATAATGTCATATTAAATATTACTCAGTCAAATATATTTGGTAACAGTATTGTTGATTCTTTATATAATCAAATAGATTATTTAAGAGAAAATAAAGTATTAGAAGTTAAAGCTAAGATATCAAAATTGCCAGTTAAAATAAGTGCTATTTCTGTTATCTTTTTTATACCAATTATGTTGTTAATTATTCTTTCACCTGTTATACTTAATATGTTAAAATAAGAATAGAAAGGATTAGTTATGAAAAAAGTTTTAAATGTATTAGTTGCTATTATATTAATTGCACTTTCAATTTATGTAATAACTTATATACCTAAGGCAGTGGATTTCAGTAGAGTAGTTGTAAGATTACAAGATAATGATACTATATATCCATTTCTAATTTATTTGCCAATTATAATTAGTATATTTAATGCTGTATTAACATTATATAATCTTTATGCAGATAATATAGTTTTAACATTTATGAATGTATTTATTTCATTAGGAATTGTTATTTATTTAATTGTAGATGTTATGCAAAGTGTATTTGCTATCAAAGAAATAGGTAATAAATTAATGTATCTAAAATACGGTAATATAGCAGCTATAATATTATTAATTGGAGAAATAATATATCATTTTATAGTAATAAAAAAGAAAAAAGAAGTTAAAGCATAGCGGTTTTAATTTCTTTTTTTATTGGAAGAATACCGGCTTATTTATTTTAGATAAAGTTGCCGTTTTAACACTAGTAGTTTTAGAAATCTTATTTTTTAACACTTCTTTTTCTTTAGGATCAGAACTATTAATTGCAGTAGCTAATTTAAATAAAGTTTTTCCTTTTTGAATCATCGGCTTTGCTTGGTTATATAGGGGAATTGCTTGATTAACTATACCTAATGTTTTAGATATTCCATTTAATACTTTAGGTAAAGTTAAAGTACTTCTTAAACCAGTTGAAATTAATGGAGAATTACCAAACATAAACCATCACCTACTTAATTATATGAAACAAATCAAAAAAGTTTAATTAATAGAGAAAATATGCTATACTAAATATAGAGTAATAATAGGAGGAATATAAATGGATACTACATACAAAAAGAAACCTTTTATCCTTTATCCATTTATTGGAGCCTATAGTTTTATAAAATGGTTTTTCATTGGTTTAATTTCTAGTTTCGTTTTTATAGTATCAACAATAACTGATATATGTATCTATGCTATAAAAGGGGTATATCATGTATTAGTTACTATTCCAAAAGATCTAATAAATAATTCAAGTAAAAAAATAAGTGAAAATTATGAGAAGAAAAAAAGTCAAAATATTAAAGATAAAACTCCTAATATTGAAGTAGACAAACCAATAGCACAAATGATAAATACTAATAATACTTTAGAAATTAAAGCTAAAAATAAAAAAGCTATTATGAAAGAAAAACAAGAAAAATATAAAAAACAAATAGAAGAAGAAAAGCTAAAGAAAAAACAAAGAGATAAGTTAAGAAAGCAAAATCCTAAACTTCAAGCAGAAAAAGAACTGTTAATGACAGATTTAGCTAGTGGTAAAGAAAAGAGAACCAATAAACCAGTAGCTTTTAGATATAAAGCTATTGATCCAACTGGAAAGTTAGTTAAAGGAACATTTACTGGAAGCTCTAAATTAGATGTTAATGCCTTCTTAGTTAATGAAGGGTATGACGTTTATAGCATTAAAACCAGTAGTTTTATTAATTTTGTATATGGTCAATCAAGTTTTGGCGCACAAAAGATGTCAAATAAAGATTTAATATTTTGGCTAACTCAATTATATACTTATGTTAAATCTGGCATTCCATTAACTGATGCTGTTAAAATTTTATCTAATCAAATGGGTAAAAAAGGTAATAGAAAAAAAGTATTTGAAAAAATTATATATGAATTAACAATGGGTTCTTCATTTTCTGATGCTCTAGAAAAACAAGGCAATGTTTTTCCTTCTTTATTGATTAATATGTTAAAAGCATCTGAAGCAACAGGAGAACTTGAAGAAACTTTAAAAGATATGGCAGACTATTATAGAGAGATAGAAACTACTAGAAAACAAATGATTAGTGCAATGACATATCCTGCTATAATTACTGTTTTTGCTTTAGGAGTTATAACTTTTATTTTAATGTACGTTATTCCTCAATTTACAAAAGTATATGAACAAGCAGATATAACAGTAAATGGTTTTACTAAATCAATAATAGATTTTAGTAATTTCTTAAAAAGTAATATTAGTTTTATATTATTAATAACTGCTGTAATATTTTTAGTAATTTTCTTATCATATAAAAATATTAAATTTTTTAGAAAAAATATTCAAATATTATTGATGCATTTACCAGTAATAGGAAAAGTTATTATTTATAATGAAATGACTATATTTACTAAAACATTTGCTTCTTTATTGAAAAATAATGTTTTTATTACTGAAAGTATAGAATTACTTAGTAAAGTAACAAATAACGAAGTTTATAAAGAAATAATGTATAATACTATAACTAACATAGCAAAAGGTGAAAAGATATCTGAATCCTTTAAAGATCATTGGGCAATTCCTGATGTGGCTTATTATATGATAGTAACTGGTGAATCAACAGGGGAGCTAGCTGCTATGATGGATAATGTTAGTACTTATTATCAAGAACAACACCGTGCTATAGTTGCTAACTTAAAAGCTTTTATAGAACCAATAATGATTACAAGTCTTGCTGTAGTAGTAGGTGCAATTATATTAGCAGTAATTATACCAATGTTTGATTTGTATGGAAGTATATCAATGTAAGGGAAGATGTTATGATAATTTATTTATATTTATTTATAGCTGGATTAGTACTAGGATCTTTTTATACAGTAGTAGGTCTAAGAGGTCCTTTAAATAAGTCTATTATAAAGCCAAGAAGTCATTGTGAAAATTGCAATCATCAATTAAGCTGGTATGAATTAATACCAGTTCTTTCTTATATTATTCAAAAAGGAAAATGCCGTTGTTGCAATCAAAAGATATCTATTATATATCCACTTATTGAGATATTATGTGGTTTTTTGTTTTGCTTGAGTTATTATATTTATGGCTTTACTTACCAAACCCTAACAATGCTAGTGCTATCATCATTATTAATAATAATTTTTGTAAGTGATTTCAAATATTATATAATTTTAGACAGTCCACTAATTATTTCTAGTGCCTTAATATTTTTGATTAAATTAATTTTTAGCGGCTATCGTCAAGCTTTGATTTCCTTATTGTGTGGTTTAACGATGTTTCTAGTAATGTATTTAATAAAATTACTTGGTGATAAAATATTTCAAAGAGAATCTTTAGGTGGAGGAGATATAAAACTATCTTTTGTTATAGGATTAACGTTAAATATTCGTTTGGCATTTGTAAGCATTGTATTAGCTTCATTTATTGCTTTGCCATATGCTTTATATCTAATGAAAAAAGATGGAAATAAATATATAAAAACTCAGCCTT
>QWCE01004229.1_pt1 | contig 14504 bp, 14 predicted proteins | sample 1972531 | NCBI WGS metagenome assembly QWCE01 (sample SAMN09866716, study PRJNA288562) | Human gut metagenome isolate term4_stool, whole genome shotgun sequencing... | reverse complement strand
TAATTGTGTTTAATGGAGAAATTTATAATTTTAAGGAATTACGTAAAAAATTAGAAAAAAAACATACTTTTAAAAGTAATAGTGATACTGAAGTATTAGTTCATGGTTATGAAGAGTGGGGTCATAAGTTAACTTCAAAATTACGTGGGATGTTTTCTTTTGCAATTTGGGATATTAACAAAAAAGAGTTATTTATTGCTAGAGATCAATGGGGCATAAAACCATTATATTATTATCAAAATAATGAAACGTTTATGTTTGCTTCAGAAATAAAAGCCTTCTTAGATCATCCTGATTTTCAAAAAGAATTAAATAAAGATATCTTATCTGCATATTTATGCTTCAATTCAACTCCTACAACTGAAACTTTCTTTAAAGGTGTATATAGATTAGAACCAGGACATCAAATTGTTTTAAAAGATAATAAAGTTAATATTACAAGATTCTTTAAAATAGAATTTGAAGAACAAAATAAAGATTTAGAAACACTTAGTAAAGATATTAATAAGGCAATGGAATCATCAGTTAAATATCATGAAATAGCTGATGTTGAAGTAGGATCATTCTTATCTAGTGGAATAGATTCATCTTATTTAGTTTCATTATCAAAACCAGATAAAACATATACTGTAGGTTATGATAATCCTAAATATGATGAAATAAGTTATGCAAAAGATTTAACAGATAAATTAGGTATTGAGAATATATCAAAAAAAATAACTAAAAAAGAATATTTAAAAAATTTTCCAAATATTATTTATCATATGGATGAACCATTAGCTGATCCTTCTGCCATAGCTTTATATTTCGTTGCTCAAATTGCTAGTAAAGATGTTAAAGTTGTAATGTCTGGAGAAGGTGCAGATGAATTTTTTGGTGGATATAATACATATCAAGAAGAAGTAACACAAAGTTGGTATATGAAAATTCCATACTGTATTCGTCATTTAGCATCTAATATTGCATCATTATTTCCAGAAGTAAGGGGATTAAATTTTATTTATAGAAGAGGTCAAAAACTTGAAGATTACCATATTGGTCTAGAGAGAATATTTAGAGATAATGAAGCAAAATCAATAGTTAAATTTAAAAATCAAATATCTACCAAAGATATTACTAAACCATACTATGAAGAATATAAAAATAGCAGTAATATGGTAAAAAGGCAAGTTATAGATTATCATTTTTGGTTAGTTAATGATTTTCTTCATGCTGTAGATAGAAATACTATGATGTTTGGTTTAGAAGCACGAACTCCTTTCTTAGATAAAGAAGTCTATGATGTAGCTAGACATTTACCTACGTCAGCTAAAATTGGTAAAGGTAAAACAAAAATAGCTTTAAGAAAAGCTGCTGAAAAAGTAATACCAAATGAAGCATACAAAAAGAAAAAATTAGGTTTTCCTGTTCCATTAAGAGCTTGGATGAGAGAAGACGATTTGTACAACAAAATAAAAGTTACATTTAACAAATCATATACTAAAGAATTTTTTGATGTAAAGAAAATAAACAAATTATTAGAAGATCATAAAAACAATAAAAAAGATAATTATAAAAAAGTATGGACAATTTATACATTCTTAGTTTGGTATGAACAATTTTTTATTAAAGAAAGTTAAGAATATTCTTAACTTTTTTTATAAAATATTAATTTCTACTTGCATAAAATATATTTTATGCTATAATTATAAGTGCCTACACATGCGGGTGTAGTTTAATGGTAGAGCTTCAGCCTTCCAAGCTGATAACGTGGGTTCGATTCCCATCACCCGCTCCATTTGAAATCAACTTACGGACTGAAAAGCTCGTGAGTTTTTATTTTATATAAATACTATAAAAAAAGAGAAAAAAATATCAAAATAATTTCATCCTCTTTTTATATATTTTTAAATTTGGGATTAAAATTTGTGTCTAGCCAGCACTGAATTTGTACTTCCACACAAATTCTACTATAGAAAATTTCATACTCATATTATTAAAAATTAAAATTTAAATATACATAATTATCCATATTGTAAGATAAATTGTTTTTTATCATTTTGTTAGCAAGTTTGCAACATTTTGAAATTCTTTTGCCATTAAATAATGGATCAATATATCTAATCTTTGCCCCATGATGTACATAATAGATGTTTTTTGGTTTTTCTTTTGATATTTTTACTTTCTTAGCATTTTTCCAGATATTGAATATGTCATTATATTTAGAAGATTCTATAATATTTATTACTTCACTTTCCTTTAATTCATATAAATCTTTTCTAGATATTTTGTTTTCATCGCTTAATCTTTTTAGAATATCAGCAATTAATTGCATAGAATATCTAGTTCTATCCTCACGATATATAACAGATAATCTACTTGTAACCTTAACAAAGTTTCTAGCATTTTTTTTAGTTTTAAATCCTAATTCTATTTCTTTTTCTTCATTAGTTTGTATCTCAATATCATCATATATTTCTTTAATACTTGCTAGATCCAATAGCCTATATGTAAACAGAGCATTTGATAATGAATATTCCAATCTATCAGCAGATAATTTAGGTGTGTCATTATCAGCAATAGGATATAAATGGTAATTATCAATTTCTGATATTTCAATATTATCCCTTTTTAATAATTTCATTATTTCTTTAGATTTTTTTATAATTTCTGTTGTTAAATCTTCTGTTGATTCTTGAGTCATATAATCTCCATTAAGAAAATCCACACAATGCTTAAATGCAGGTGTTGCTATATCGTGAAATAATCCAGACAAAGTTTGCTTTTTATCATGTGTAAAATGCCAAACAATTAAAGCAACTGCAACAGAATGATCTAAACTTGAAAAGAAAAAATCACTTTCAAACAAGTTTGAATATATAGTACCACAAGTAACACTAATATATTGTTGTGATAACAATTCCTTTGTGTTTATATATTCATTTAACCATTCTGGAAAATTTGATTCTAATATTTTAAAATATTTTTTTATTTCTGTATTTAAATTATCATAATATTTTTTCATTTTTTCACGTCCTTACATTGTAAACAGGCTTTACACAATCTTTTGCAATTTAGCATTCAATCCAAGTTGATTTTTTCCTTATATTTTTTTCTAGCTAATTTTTCGTTTTCATTTAATAAATACAAATTTACCACCGACATAATTTCGACTCTAGAAATTCAAAATATAATTATTATACTATAAATCAACAAAATTTTTCATATTTCCGTGGTATTTAAATAATAAATATATATAATAATTTTAGAAATGAAACATAGTTCGTAACCTGTTGCTCACCTGCTCCAAAGAGGTTAATACTCACACACTTAAATAGTGATTGCGTGTTTTTTATTTATAAAAACAAGTTCATAGTATTTGATATTATGGGCTTTTTCTTATGTTAGGAGGTGTATTTCATTGAAAACGACCATAGAAAATTTAATATTCCCTTGTGAAATTAAAAAGAAACTAAAAATTAAAGAAAGTTTTGGGAATTTAAACATTAAGTATATCAACGGACATTTAATTAAGTTTGATAAGAACAATTTAATAGTAACAGAACCACATAAAATTATTGTCACTCATTCTTCTGTTATAGTTGCTTATTTATATGATAATAACGATAAAATTTACATTCCTAATTATAATGCAATTATTTCACTAAATTGTTTTATTTTAACATAGTTTGAAAGTAACACCTTTAATATTTAATCTGCAATGATTTCGTTATATAAACTAATTCTTGCTAAAAATCACTTAATAAAATCCTCTAATCTGTTTCTTTCCTCTTCATTTGTTAAGAAATATAAAGAATCTGAATCCAAAAAATTTTTAATATAATTTTTGTCGTTCAAACTTAATAAACTATCTACAATATATTTTAGATCCAATGATTCCTTCCAAAAATCATGACAAGCATTTAAAAAATCAACTAATATATCAGCTTTTTTATATTCTATAAAATAATCAATTAAAAACTTTTGATTATAATTAGTGTAAATACAAGTTAAAAAGATTACACAGTAAAACTCATTATCTCTAAATAATTTATTAACAAATTGCAAGTGTTCTTTTTCTGTCAAAAAGGTAACCATTACATGATATGGTCCATTTTTATATTGATTTAATACTAATTGTTCTTTTTCTGTATATTTATTTGGTACTTTATTCATTTTTTTAAACTCCTATCTATACACATCAAATATTCAATAAAGTAATTTACACTACCACATTTCCTAAAATAAAATATAAACCTTTATCACCAAATTTTTATACTACTATACTTTAATACTTCTGTGTACGTTGATTTTTTACTTTTGTATGTTTTTGTTACACCTTTTAATTCTATCATAAAACTAATCTCCTAATATATAAGTTCATTATACTAAATATTTTTCAAAAAATCTTTAGTTAAATCTAAATTTAAAATTATATCATGAGCTAATTAATAGACTTATTATATAAAAATTTAAAGAATAGATTGATTAAAGGTAAGATAAACGATATAATGAAAACATCAAATACATGGAAATTTGTTTTTTAAAAAGTGTGCATAACCCCTTGTGTAAACGCTCCATAAGATAAAATCGTCACACCAATGTGATGTTAATGATAAGATCAACTAGAAATAGTTGATTTTTTTGTACATATATAAAAATGTGATGTTATATAATTAAAATAATTAATAAGAAAATCAATATGATTGATGAGCTCAAAACAAAAATCGATTGATCTTGCAAATTTAATGAGAATAAATATAAAAGCTATGAAGGTTGCTTACGAATTGTTGAACATAGCAATCTGGTGAATGTTAAGCCTCATAAAATAATGGATTATATTTATTATTTAATGGTCAAAAAATATTTTCATATTAGTGATTTAATTGTAAGATACAATATTAAATTTCCCGAAGTTAAGGAAAAGCCAAAATCTAAAAGAAGAATATATCATAGAAAATATTGGATAATTAAAGTAAAAAATAGATTTCACTATTTTGGATATTTTGAAGATGGATGTGCAACCGGAACTGAAATTGAATATCTAAAATAACAAAATAGTACACTAAAAATATATATGCCTAATGATAAAGACAATGCCATCTAAGCATTGTCTTTTAATAATAATCTATGATTATCAAAATGATAAAACTTATTACATATTTCATTTATTTTTTCATTATGTGTAGCAATTATTAATGTTTTATCTTTAAAATATTTTAATATAAAATCTACTACAATTTCTTCAGTATGTTTATCTAAATTAGATGTAGGCTCATCTAAAATATAAACATCTTTTTCCATTAGATAACTTCTTAAAATATTTATTCTTCTTTTTTGTCCTGTTGAAAGTTTCAATCCTTTTTCTCCAACTATGGTATATATTCCATCTTCAAACATTAGAATTTCATCTAATTCTAATTCTTTTAAATAATTTATTATTTTTTCATCTGAAATATTTTTATCTAAACATAAATTTTCCTTTATAGTCATATTAAATAATTCTATTTCTTGACTTACAACTCCGATATCAAGTCTATACTCTTTCATATTATTTTCATCTATTTTAGCCTGTCCTTTATAGATAGTTATATTTCCTAAAATCAAGTTGATTATAGATGTTTTTCCTTGACCAGATTTCCCAGTTATTGAAATTTTATCTTTATTTTTTATTATCATATTATCTACTTTAATATTAAAATTTGATTCTTTATATTTCAAATCTATATTTGATAATTCTATTTTATTAAAATTAGTTAATAATTTTCTCTCATCTAATTTACTAAATAATTGAATACATTTCTTTCTTAATGCTTTTAATTCAAAACCACTAACAATTGTTCCGGATAATTCATCAAATATGAATATCATTTCCAAATAAATAGATATATAAAATGTGATTATTCCTAGTGTATCAATTCCATTAGATAAATCTACAACTGCCTTTATAATTGCTAATACAAAAGGTATCACAATTAAAATATTTCTTATTAGTTCTTCTAACGAATAGCATTTAACATACCTGTTTTGTTTTTTATAACACTCTTTTCCTTCTTTTGATATAATTTTTTCAAAATATTTGTTATTATTTAATGATTTGACAGTTCTAATATTACTAATAAAGTCTTGATATACAGATGAATACTCATATTCTTTATTATACAAATTTTCAACATGTTTATTTGATTTTTTTAATATGTATACACTTATCATAACACATAAAATACTTAATACTAATGATATTACAAATAACATTTTTGATTGTTGAAATGCCGTAAAAAAGAAAAATCCAAAAGATAATATTATTCCTATGTATTCTGTACTAAGAATCTTTTTAACTAATTCAGATATCTTTTCTATTATATTCTCTAAATATCCTGTTTGATACTTAGATAAAGTTTCTACAGGCACTTTAGTTAATTTTTTGTAGTATTCTAAATATTGAACATTAGAATACTCATATAAATAATTATCCATAACTTTTCTTTCTAAATATAGAACAAAACATCTAACTGATTTAGAAACAATAAATATAGAAGCAACAATTATTGCTTTTTCAATAGTAAAAGGCATTGTTAAAAAAAGAGCAAAAGTATAAGGAATAATGTAGTAAATAAAATCTAAAAAAGCCTCAATAAACAAGCATAAAAAAACTTTTTTTCTGTTTAATAATCCAAATATAAAATTAATATTGTTTTTTTTCATTCTAATCTCCATAATATATTATTTTATTACAAATAAATTATAATATATCCAGACATTTTTTTCCATACTCCCATTGAAAATATATAGGAAAATGATAGGATAAACTTATCAGAGCGGTTTAATCAAATCTTATAGTCTTAATTTCGTAAACGTGTATAGTTAAGGCTCCATTTAAATCAACTTACGGACTGAAAAGTTCGTAGGTTTTTATTTTATATAAATGATTTTCAAAAAAGAGGAACAAATTATCAAAATAATTTAATCCTCTTTTTGTATATTTTTGAATATGGGAATTAAATCTATGTCTAGCCAGCACTGAATTTGTACTCTCGTATAAATTCGTCCATGGGAAATTCCCAATTTCTTTTATAAATTTTCTTTTATTTCTGGAAACAAATCATACAAATTATATCCCAGTAAATTATCAAAGTACTCTTTTAATTTATATACTTCTTTTATATGATAATACGTATTTTTATATACTCCGTGTCTTAAAAGTAAGTCCATTATTCTTTTATCTACTGTATATATTTTATCAGTACACATCAAATCACATAAATTAATTATTTTTTCATAAATTGTATATTCTTTCATAAAATCATAGTATTGATTACTTGAATCAGTATAATCTCTATCATTTGCTAAACAGTTAATATCATTATTTAAAAATGAATGCTTTATACATATGCTTGCATACTCTTCATCATAACCCAAGGACTTAATATAATTATAACCATTTATAGCATGAGGTATTACTCCATCGTTACTATTAAATCCATACTTTTTACCGATATCATGTATATATCCTAAAGTCGTTGCAAAATCACTATCCAAATTTATATTACCTGCTATAACACCTGCTATGTAACCTACGTTTTTAGAATGTTTTATCCATTTATCACTTGAAGTCTTACCAATATTTTCATTCAACAAATCTAAAGCCTCTTTACTTGTTAATTTCATATCACACTTCCTTATCTAATAATAATTTTTTAATTCCTCTCTAACCTCCATTAGTATTTTACCTAAATAATTTTTATGCTCTTTATTTTTACATTCTTCACAAGTACATTCTCCCCATATATTATCATGCCAACCAGTTGTATCTTCAATTAATTCCATATCCTCTGTGCCTAACAATTCTTTTAAACATTCAGAATTTTGTTTGAATTTTTCAAGCACTACCTTTTTCATTAAATTATATTTTACATTATCCCAATCTGATCTTATAAATCTAGCTAATTCTCTAGTTACATGTTTTGCCTCATCAGGTATAAGTCTTGTTAGTAATTTCTTTATATCTTCATCTAGAAATTTTTCAGCATGATAAGCAGCTTCACTTGATGAAAAAGTTAAATTATCTATTTTTACATTGCACATATAATAATTTGAAAGCCTTGTATCACTTTTAAAATAATATTTGCTCATTCTTATTTTTCTCCTAATATTTATAAATTTTAAACTATATAAATTATACAATATAAATAGATTTAATTTCAATAATATCATTGAATTAAATCTATTTATATATGATACTTTTTGAAAGAGAACTTAGTTCGTAACTTGTATGTGATTTGCTCCATAAGATAAAATCGTCGCACCAATGTGACGTTAATGAAAAAAGTCAATCTTTTAAGATTGATTTTTTTGTGTAGTTCTAAAGTTATAATGAAAATAATAAAAAAAGATGATTAAAATCATCAATATGGAAATAAATTATTTTTTTTTAAATAATCTCTTATTATTCTTTGTTTTATTTAAAACATATGGTTTTTCATTTTCATCATTTGGTTTAACTAATGATATTTTAGAATATTCGCCAGCAAATATTCTAAATAAAGCACTACTTATACAATCGTCAAAGACAGTTTTTAAACTTCTAGCACCACTTTTCTTGGCAATAGCCAAATCAGCAATATATTCAATAAAATCATTGTTGAAATCAAATTGAACATTAAGCATTTCAAATAATGTTTTGTATGTATTTAAAGGACTAAAGTCAGAATTTTTTAATATCTCAATTATATCTTCTTTTTTTAGTTGATTCATTGCTATAGTTTTTGAAAGCCTTCCAATAAGCTCACGCATTATTCCATAGTTTATAAAATCTTCTGTACTAAGATGTTTATAATTATCATCATCTGATATTCCCGTAAAGGCACCAACGCAAACAACTGTTAATCTAGAACTATCAAATTGTTTATTATCAAAATAAAATAATGTTCCATCTAGTAATTTTAGTAAAGATCTTTGAACACCTAATCTAGATACATGTGATTGACTATCTCCTGATTTCTCCGCTAATTTATCAAATTCATCGATTACTAATATACCTTTTTCTGCTACTTTTATATTACCATTAGCAGCTAAACACAAATCTTCTAACATATCAGTTATTTTACGTCCCTGATAACCTGTTTCTGATAAAGATGTTGCATCTTCAATCACAATAGGAATATTATATAATTTAGAAATTCTTTTTAAAATTTCTGTTTTTCCTGTTCCGGTTGAGCCATATATTAATATATTTTCTTTTAATTTTGCTATTAAATCAATATCTAAATTAGATTCTACAACTTTTTGATTTTTAAATAAAGTAGTAAGAATTTGCATAATTTGTTCATCTTGTGAAATAATAGTTTTTTTGATAGAAGAATACATAGTTGCAATGTCACTACAATTTTCCAATTCTTCTTCATCAAATCCGGATTTACCTTTAGAATTATCATTTTCTAAAAAATCTATTAAATCTTTATCTACTAATTGTGTTAACTTAGCATTTTTAACATCTCTTAAATAATATTTAGTATATTTTTGAATTTTATTTTTTCTTATCATATCAAAATCTACAAAATTTTCGTTTTCTTCTATTGCTGCTTTTAAACTATCAGATACAAAAATAAATTCATTTTCATTTGAATTTTTAATATCTGTTGCATAATTACCTGCATAATTACCACTCAGAATATTACATCTTTTATTATTCTGATTATTTATAAAAACTATGCCTGCAACATAATCAACCAGCTCAAATATTTCCAATTCTTTTGATTGATAAATAACATTTTTCTTTCTAAATAAATAACCTATACTTAAATTATTCATAAATATCCCTCACAAATTGTATTATATAATATCATGAAAAAAGCATTTTTACAATTTATAACTAATGATACTTTTTTATTTTACTATTAATAAATATATCTAATAAACCAAAAGCAATTATTATGCTTCCTATTACAATATACATTGAACTTATAGAAATAAATTTTAGTAAAATTGTCATTAACATACTAAATAAAAATCCAAATATACCTAAACAAAATTGATTTATAGATTCAACCGTAACTCTTGATTTTGAAGATATATTATTATGTAATTCAGAAATCATAATATTATCAAAGCTTTCTGAAAAAATATAAATTAATAAAATAAATATAATACCAAAATAATTATTTAAAATACCTACTAGTAAAATGCAAACTCCAGATAAAATCGGATTGATTTTTAAAATTATTGAATATTTATTTTTATTAGCTTTACTTCCTATATAGCTTCCAAATATACAAAATACTAAAATAAGAGCTGTATAAATTCCAATTATAAATATAGATATACCTATATTAGCAGAATACTCTGGATGGCTTTCTTCTATAAGCTTTATACCAGAAAATAAAATTGAACTTGTTAAAATTAAATTTAACAGATAAGAATTACTCTTAATTTCTTTTATAGCATTTTTTAAAATTAATAAATTATTATTCATATTAATTTTTTTAGGTTTATTTACTTTAATAATAAGCAAAATAATAAAATCAAAAATAAAAGGTATAATAGTAAAATAATAAGTATATACTAATCCAAAGTTTTGTCCAATATAACCACCGATAATCATAGCTAGCATGTATGAAATATTATAAAAGAAAGAGTTGTAGAATAAAACTTTATTAAAATTTTCTTTATTTTTAATACTTTCATATAATATTGAATTAACTACTCCTGAACTCAATGAGTTATTAATTGAATTTATAATTATTGCAATTAAAAATGTAAAATAATTATGAGATCCAATAAATATAACTGTTGATATTATAAATAATATATTACTAATTAAAAGTAATGACTTTTTATTATATTTATCAGCTAAAACTCCAAAAGGAATTTCAAATACTAATTTTACTAAGAAAGAAATGCCAACAAAACTGATATACTGACTAGAAGATAATCCTCTTTCTATGTAAAATAAAGTATCACATATATAAAAAAGTATAAAGGTAGATAAAAAAGTATGTAAATAAATTAATGATATATTTTTTTTCATTATAATCGCTCCAAGTATTTAATGTAATAAAATTATACTATAAAAAAATATAATCATCTATAATATCATTTAAAGTTTGCAAAAACTATTTTTTATAATTTATTTACTATGAATAAAACTAATAATTTACTTTTGTGCAATATAATAAAGAACAGTCATTGTATAATAAAATTCATCTTGTTCAAACTGAAGTCTTAATTTATTTAATAAATTGTTCATTTCTCTTTTTATATCTTCTGAAACGTTTTTTTGTTATCTGCAACTTCATTTCCTACAACATAACTATCTTGGATTGCAACATTACAGTCTATAAATCTTGTTAATCCAGTAGGGTGAAAACAACTATGGTAGTCTCATTAATTATTGTCATAAAAATCCATTAATATAATATATGCAAAAAAATAAAAGATGCTAAAATTAATTAGCATTCTTTTATTCTTCTAAATTATCTATTGCATATTGTGCTTCTTCAGCTGTAAATTTTTCACCGTATGATGATGTTAGTTGATCATAAATAGCTTGTTTAGACATATCTAAAGTTTTTGCATAAGTTTTTGCTTTGGCCAATGCATTAGCATTCCAATCAGCATCCATATTATTTACTGCATAATTTGCAGCATCTTCATTAAATTTTTCATATGATATTAGCTGATCATAAATAGCTTGTTTAGACATATTTAAAGTTTTGGAGTAAATTTCAGCTTTTTTTAAAGCTTTAGTGAACTCTTCTGAAGGTTTAGCACCTAATGAATAAACTATAATAATTTGTCGGCTTTTATAAATAGTTTTATCTTTATCAATATTTTGGCTTATAAAATTATTTTTTTCCACATCATCAGAATAACTTTCTTCAATTTTACATTTAGCATTATTGTTATTACACCATTCTTTAGCATCATCTTTACTCATTGTGCTAAAATCAATAACTTTAATTTTATTATTTGTATTAGATGTAGTAGTATTTTCACCTTTTTGGGTGCTAGAAATACAAATAATAAAAAATAAACTAAAACATATAGTAAGTATAATTTTTAAATTCTTTTTCATTTCTTTATGAAATTTCCACATTAAGAATATTCCTAATGGTGGGAAAATAATTAGCATGCACCACATAAACCAACTCTGGGTATAAAATTGGCTTTTTTCATTAATATTATTGCTAATATTTTTTTTGTTAATTATAGTATTATCATTTTTTTTGATTTGACTAACTTGTCGACCACATTTAGGGCAAACAGTGCTATCTTTTGGGATTTTTTTCCCGCAATGTTTACAAAATTTTTCTTCCATGAATATACAATCTCCTTATTAAACATAGTATGGATTAGGTTTGCATAGTATTGTAATTAAATCAACTATTATACCAATGAAAAATAAACCACCGGTAAATAAATATAAAATTCCTAATCCTGTTTTTCCTTCATAAAATTTATGTGCACCAAAAAATCCTAAAAATATACATAACATTAAAGCAATCCATTTATCACATTTCTTCTGTCCGCTAATAAATCCTGTCATTGAATTACTATTATTAATAACAACTTGAGGATTACTATTTGCTTCGGTTTTTAATTCTTGAATTTGTCTGCCACATTTAGGACACATTACAGCATCTTTATAAACTTCATTCCCACAATATTCACAGAATTTTTTTTCTTCCATACTCATACCTCCTTCATATAATTCTAAAGATAAAAATATCTTCGACAATATTATACCACATCTTACACGAATAGTGTAAGTATATTTTGACAAGAAAATGAGAAAATATTATTGATATCTAATATTTTAATATTGGAGGTGAGATATGTTTGATCGAGAAAATGAAAATTATGTTTATGAATTAGTAAGTAAAAACATAAAGAAAATAAGAAAAGAGAAGGGACTTACCCAAGAAGAACTTGCTAAAAAAATGTCATATTCTACCCAATTTATTTCAAATATTGAAAGTAAAAATCATCAAACATTTTCACTTGGAACACTTTGGAGATTAGCTTTAGTCTTAGATATAGATATAAGAATATTGTTTGAAGAAGATAATAAAAAAAACAAGATTGATTGATTTTATTTAAACCACTTTGGTGGATAAAAATATTCAATTTTATCTTGTTTTTGTTTATATTTTTTCTTTATTTTAGTTCTATTTGATTTTAATTGAGGAACTGCAACTCTTAAATATTTATCTAATTCACAAAATATATTTTGACAATCAATTAATTGTAACGGTCTATTAATAATTCTTTTAAAGTTTAAATTAAGTCTTTTAAATTCTTTATCTTGATTTTCGTACATATATTTTATAATTTCTTCATCAGTCATATTTCCTTTATTAATAAAGCATTTTTTAATTCCTCTTATTGAACCTGGCCCAGCAACAGTAAATTCATTTTCTTGCCAATTAACAATATCACTATAATTTATATCAGTAACTAATTGATAAGCCATAAAATTTCCGATTAGAGGATAACTTCTAATAATATTAAATGCCTCTTTCATATTTTTACATTCTAAAATTTTATTTTGAACTTTATCAACAACAAACATTTTATTAAGTAAAGCTAAATGATTATCGTGTTTTTTATCATATCCAAAAGCCTTATTAGCGCAACTTATATAAGCATCATTATAAATTTTGACCCCATTATTTAAAGCATTTTTTAATACATTTGAATATTTGCTTTGATTAAAATTTTCTAGAGTAACATCATTAAAATTTTCTAACAATAATTCCCATGTAGATTCTTTATTAAATAATTTAAACAATATAATTCTAAATAACATAGTTTCTTTTGTATATTTTTTGTTATTATAAATAACATTTTTAAGTAAATATTGACTAACTCTATCATTTACACGATAACTATTACAAAATTTATAAGTTCTTAGTATTTCATCATCAGTCCATGGAGCAGGGAGATTATTTAATTTTTTTAAAAAAATATTTTGCCTTTCACAGGCAAAATACCAATATAAGTCATAAATTTCTTGACGTTTTTGTAACATTAATAATTTTCAGCTTTCATTTCCATGAAACTTTCAGGATGCTTACAAACAGGACAAACTTTTAAAGCAGTCTTTCCAACGTAAACATGTCCACAATTTCTACAAATCCAAACAGTTTCTTCATCTTTTTGAAATACTAAATTATTATCTATATTATCTACTAATTTCATATATCTTTCTTCATGATGTTTTTCAATTTGACCAACACTTTCAAAAAGAAAAGCTATTTCATCAAATCCTTCTTCTTTAGCAGTTTCAGCAAATTCTTTATACATGTCTGTCCATTCATAATTTTCTCCTGCAGCAGCAGCTTTTAAATTATCCAATGTATTAGGGATTTTTCCACCATTTAATTGTTTAAACCACATTTTAGCATGTTCTTGCTCGTTTTTAGCAGTTTCTTCAAAGATTGCTGCAATTTGTTCATATCCATCTTTTCTTGCTTGAGAAGCAAAGTAAGTATATTTATTTCTTGCTTGACTTTCTCCAGCAAAAG
>QWCE01005044.1_pt1 | contig 14508 bp, 10 predicted proteins | sample 1972531 | NCBI WGS metagenome assembly QWCE01 (sample SAMN09866716, study PRJNA288562) | Human gut metagenome isolate term4_stool, whole genome shotgun sequencing... | reverse complement strand
ACCAAGTTCCCTATTCAGACGGGGTGACAAGATTTGGTTGTTCCTCGTACACCTATGCACCGCAAAGGTACATAATATATTCTAATCCAACCACAAGAACCTGATCAGAAGAAATGAATGAATCTCCACGTAGGTATTTTCAAATCTCCACGTGGAAAAGGATAAATCTCCACGTGGAGACGAAATAAAACTTCGGAGGAATCAAATGAAACTTCGGAGGAATCGTTTCGTCCCCACGTGGAGAATAAAAAATACCCACGTGGAAAATCGAAAATCCCTACCGAGGAAAGCCACTAGTGCTACTAGGATCACTAGTGTTCCTAGAGCCACTAGCACCACTCTAATCTCTAACCTCTAATCTCTTTTTTTAATATCTTTGCCTTGAGCTGACGTAACTCAGTAGATGCTACGGGGTTAGTACGAAGACTCTCCTGGACAAAACACAAATCCATAATACCTACAAACATGAAGAGGATTAGATCACTATTAGGATGCGTCCTAATCATTTGTCTGTCACTATCGCAAAGCACGCTTCTGACAGCTCAAGAAGACCTTGTCGCAGAGATGAATGGTACCTATGCGACGGGGACAGAGTTTAACCTATGGGTGTCATCTCGCTCTGGCTCCATACGAGTCGACTACGGCAGTGGCTCACCCACTGAGCTACAAGTCTCTACAGATCCCAGCATGCCGACGAAGATCAACAGCTACACCACAGAAGGCAAGTCGGTCAAAGTATACGGCCGCGACTTAACAGCTCTACGATGCTTCTGGAACAAGCTTACGTCTCTCACGCTACACGCACCAGAGCTAGAGGTACTCATCTGTCACACAAACAGCATACCCTCTCTAGACCTGACTGGTAGCCCTAAGCTACGCATACTAGATGCTACAGAGGCGGGACTGACGACCCTTCAGATGAGTGGTCTGACCCGCATCGATACGCTCGTATGTGATGGCAATGAGTTGACACAGCTAGACCTGAGCGGTATGACACAGCTCAGGCTCTTGGAGTGCCACAAGAATAAACTATCGCAACTAGATCTCACCTCTTGTCCAGATCTTGTCAAGGTATCTGCTCACAAGAACCAACTCACGACACTCAATGTGTCTGGACTCACTAAGCTAGAGGAGGTCTCCTGCTGGAGGAATAAAATAGCTGAGCTCGATCTCTCCTCAGCAGCTGCACTCAGCGCTCTGGACTGTAGCGAAAACAGCCTCACCAAGCTCCTAGTCAATCCGTCGGCTCCTATTAAGAAGGTCGAGCTCTATGACAACCAGCTCTCTGAGGAGGCTTTCAACAGCTTTATCAAGAGTCTACCTGATCTATCTGGACAAGAGTCTGGCACCCTCAAGGCGGTCAAAACAAGCAGTGACAGCCCCGAAGGAAATCAAGTATCTGCACAAGCCCTACGAGAGGCTCAAAGCAAGAACTGGCGCATCTACAAGGGGTATGATGAGATACCCGTACCTATGCCCCGTGCGACCCTGACGACGAGTGGTGTATCTCAGTGGACGATCTCCGCACAGCTAGCCGATGAGTCGCAACAAGACAAGGCGTGGATTGACTGGAACAACGATGGCATCTGTCAAGACAATGAGCGAGGCCTCCCCGAGGGTAAGCATGACGTAGAGGCTAACACCATCACGATATATGGCGATCTAGAGGGTCTCTTCTGCTACGAAAACGCCCTGACAGACATCGATGTATCCTCTCTCCAGAGCTTGAAGCGCCTGAACATTAGTGACAATAACTTGACTCAGATAGACCTCTCTCACAGTCCACTCCTCGAGGAGCTGTGGATACAAAACAATCAGTTCACAACGATCGATCTATCACACCAGCCTGCACTTGATAATCTCAACGCTTCGAACAATAAGCTCACAGAGATAACCTTCGCACCTGAGTCAGCAACGAATCGTATCGATCTGTCTAATAACAAGCTAACGACTATAGACCTATCCAATACACCTCACCTAGCCTTGCTCAACTGCAATGACAACCAGCTCTCCGAGTTCGATGGTAGGTATGTCGAGAACTTGAGCTTCCTATATCTAGCAAACAACCGATTTAAGGCTTTCGACCCCACTACCCTACCGGAGCTTATAGAGTTAAATCTAAACGGCAACCATCTCTCCTCCATCAATCTAGAGGGTCTCGAGTGGTTGACGAAGCTACTCCTAGCTGGTAATAATATATCCACTATCGACCTCAGAGGCTGTCCTGACCTAGCACAGCTCAACCTAGCAGAGAACCCTCTGACCAGCTTAGACTTGACTCCCTGCAGTAGCATCTTCTGGCTCAATCTATCTGCATGCGGGCTGAGCAGCGTAGATGTCTCCTCGCTATCTTACCTATCTATGCTATATCTCCCCTACAATAAGCTGACCGAGCTAACTCTGCCTACTGAGTGCGAGGAGCTTGTAGCTCTAGATATAGAGGGCAATCAGATCAGAGGTGACAAGATGCAAGCGCTCATCGACCAGCTGCCTAACCTAGAGTATGGTGTAGGCGAGTTTTATGTAGTAGCCCAGGATAGTCTCTACGGTAATGCTATCTCTAGAGATCAGGTAACGACAGCCATTCAAAAGTCTTGGAAAGTATTCCAAAGCACCAAGTCCGAGCCAAAGTATCTCGAGTTTGAGGGCTATACGATCTGTCCTGTACACCTCACCGTAGGAGAGCATGGTGCAGCCTCTATTGTGAACTATCAGCCCGCCAGTGAGGTCCCCATGGGAGTTCGGCTACAGCTCTCTGTAACGCCTGAAGCAGGCTATAAGATTCAGTCGATAGTTGTCAATGGAGAGCCTCTGGAGGGTATGGAGTTTGAAGTGCTCCAGGAGACGACCGTAGAGGTCCTCTTCGAAAAAGAGACTGCTCTACAAGCTCCAACTGACGCCTCTATTGCGCTCTATCCTAACCCCGCAACAGACTACATTACCGTCCGCACGGCTATCGGTAGCTCTATCGAGCTCTTCGCTAGCGATGGTACACTGGTAGTCACTGCGCAGACCACTATGCCAGAGACGACACTCTCCGTAGCACAGCTTCCAGCAGGACGTTACGTAGCACGGGTCACCGAGCGTGATGGTAAGACGGTACTAACGCCTGTGATCGTTCGATGAGCTGCATCGTCTACCAGACTACGAACTAACACACGCAGTCTCCATACATGAGACTGTTGCAAAAGTCAGCAGTCTCACAATCTTGCAAGATTATTCAGACTTTGCAGAAAGGATGAAGCGCAAGGCGCTGAGGGTGAGGTCTGAAGGGAGCATACCTCCGTATGTGACCGAAGCCGAATCCTGAAAGCAACACAGCGATTCGCCTTTATGCAACAGTCTCTACATAGAGCGACCCCTGTAGGAGTGCATACTAAAGCATTCCTGCAGGGGTCACTACATTCGTCATATGTTGCTACGCTAGCTAGCTGATTGTCTAGCGGTCGCCGTGCGTACGGACTCGCTCACAGCTCGACCTCGACCACGTAGTCAATGAGACCTGCGGGGCGACGGATGGTCAGCTGCAGCGCGCCACTATCAGTGCGCGTAGAGGCTATCGGCTCACGTGTGATATAGTCCACCACTGCCGTTGGGGTCTGTGGCAGAGAGATCTGGATCTGCTCCACATCTTCAAAGATATGGAGGTAGAGCTTCGCCCCCTTTGTTGTGGAGACGCCCCAAGGTTGCTCCGCAATGAGCCCCGCCTGACTCCCGTAGATCGTCTCGCCATAGCGGTCCATCCAGTCACCGATCCCGTTAAGCCGCTCGATAGCCTGCTCGGGTAGCTCGCCATTGGGCTGTGGCCCTACATTGAGCAGTAGATTGCTTCCCTTAGCAGCGGCGCGGACTAGCAGCTCGACCAGTTCGGCAGTACTCTTGTAGTTTGTATCAGCGACCTTATAGCCCCACATGCCATTCATCGTTTGGCACATTTCGAGAGGCAAGTGGCTGATCTGCTGTCCCGAGAGACCCGCTTTGTTTTCTCCTGGCAGGTCACGCTCGAACATCTGAAAGTCTTCGCCCTCAAGCGGCGAGATATGATGATTATTGCCTATCAGACAGCAGGGCTGAAGCTCATGAATGTATGCGTATAGCTCCTCCATTCGCCAGTCAAACGGGATCGAGTCGCTGTCGTGATCCCAATAACCATCTAGCCAGATAGCCCCCACCTCGCCATAGCGGGTCAACAGCTCATGAAGCTGCGCCTTCATAAAGGCAAAGTAGGAGTCATAGTCAGACGCCATAACCCGCCCCGTGTGCAGCCCGGTCCTACCTAGAGGGTAGTCTGTACGGATCCAGTCGAGGATCGAGTAGTAGAGGTGTAGCTTGAGCCCCTCGGCCTTACAAGCCTCGGCAAGCTCGCTCAGCACGTCCCGTCCGAAGGGGGTAGCGTCGACGATATTGTAGTCACTCGTCTCCGTATGATACATCGAGAAGCCATCATGATGACGCGTCGTAAAGGTCACATAGCGTGCGCCTGAGCGCTTGATAGCCTGAGCCCACGCCGTAGCATCAAAGCGTATCGGATAGAAGCATGAAGCAGCCTTAGCATACTCATCTTTATTGAGCTTGCCAGAGTTGAGATACCACTCCCCCTGAGCATACATACTATACAGTCCCCAGTGAATGAAGATACCTAGTCGGCTCTCCTCAAATGCCTCTCGCGCCTGCAGATTGCATGGCGACGGTGTGTAGCTACGCTGAGCAAAGAGGGCTCCGCACCCTACCAGTAGCATAACTATCCATAGTAAGCGTCGTCTCATAGTTTGTTATTCGTTGCCTATATCGATTGATAGCGCAAACTTACGAAAATGATTCGTGACGCCCCTCACCTGCTAGCATCTCTAACTTCTAATCTCTAAGGTCTAACCTCTAAATTCGTACCTTTGCACGAGGCTGGTACAGGTCAGCCGAGGCTACGGATCTACAATGAAGACTCACTTTGACATTATCGTAATTGGTGCAGGGCATGCTGGCTGTGAGGCGGCGTGCGCTACTGCGCGTATGGGTGCCTCGACGCTCCTCATCACGGGGGATATGAACAAAGTGGCGCAGCTGAGCTGCAACCCTGCCATGGGTGGCATCGCCAAAGGACAGATAGTGAGAGAGATAGATGCGCTCGGAGGCTACACGGGACAAATATCTGACGCCGCTACGATACAGTGGCGCATGCTCAACCGAAGCAAGGGTCCTGCGATGTGGAGTCCACGAGCGCAGCTAGACCGCATGCGCTTTATGGAGCTATGGAGAGGTCAGCTGGATAGGACGGATCGCTTGGCGCTCTGGCAAGACTTCGTCGTAGACATAAAGTTTGCCGCAGAGGAGGGCAAGCATCTGGTAGTGACGCAGTTGGGCATGACCTTTACAGCTACGAAGGTGATCCTTACGGCTGGAACTTTCCTCGGGGGGCTGATGCACTTCGGTAGGACGATGATCCCAGGCGGACGCATCTCAGAGCCGGCTAGCCACGGCATCACGGAGTGTCTCGTAGCGGCGGGGCATCATGCAGATCGTATGAAGACGGGTACCCCGGCCCGCATCGATGGACGCTCCGTAGATTGGTCGCTTGTAGAGGAGCAACCAGGTGACGAGGAGACTGGTCGCTTTAGCTTCCTCCCAATGCAACGAAGCCAGCTACGACAGCGCTCCTGCTACATCCTCTATACCAACGAAGCTTGCCACGACATACTCCGCGCTTCGCTCAGCGACTCACCACTCTACAATGGGCAGATACAGAGCATCGGACCGCGCTACTGCCCCAGCATAGAGACGAAGATTGTCAACTTCGCAGACCGCACACGCCATCAGCTCTTCCTCGAGCCTGAGGGTGAGGAGACGAACGAATACTACCTCAACGGCTTTAGTTCGTCGCTCCCTATCAATACGCAGATCAGAGCTTTACAGACGATCCCCGCACTGCGAGACGTACAGCTCTACCGTCCGGGCTATGCGATCGAGTACGACTTCTTTGACCCTCGCGACCTGCACCACACACTGGAGAGTAAGTTAGTCCCAGGCCTTTACCTAGCTGGTCAGGTCAACGGCACCACCGGCTACGAAGAGGCGGCGGGACAAGGCCTCCTCGCAGGCATCAATGCTGCCCTAGCCCTACAAAAAAAGGCTCCGCTCGTCCTAAGACGAGACGAAGCCTACATAGGCGTCCTCATTGACGATCTCGTAACCAAAGGGGTTGACGAGCCATACCGTATGTTTACCTCACGAGCTGAGTACCGTATACTCCTACGTCAAGATAATGCCGACCTGCGACTGACGCCCTATGCGGAGCTGCTGGGGCTAGCGACCGTAGAGCGACTGAACCGCCTCGAGCAGATCAAAGAGGGCATAGCAGCGCTAGACAATCTCTGTGCTAACTACTCAATCAAGCCAGAGGAGGTCAACGGCTACCTGACCAGTCTAGGTGAGAAGCCTCTAGACTTCGGCACTAAGCTCACTACCCTACTTCTTCGTCCGCACGTTTCGCTCAGCGGTTTGATCGCCCAGCTAGACAACTTCGCCACACAGGTGGGAGGCTTGATAGGTGATGACGAGGAGATCCTCACACGCACCGAGACCGCCATCAAGTATCGAGGCTACATCGAGCGGGAGGAACAAGCTGCGCAGAAACTTCACCGCCTCGAGTCGCTAACGCTAGGCGACAAGCTCGACTATCAGCAGATCACTGCACTCCCCATAGAGGCTCGCGAGAAGCTCTCTCGTATCCGCCCCGCCACTATCGCTCAGGCCGCCCGCATCCCAGGCATCTCCCCGAGCGACATCAACATACTCCTAGTGCTACTGGGACGATAGTCCACCGTTTCACGTGAAACAATCGAAATGAACCGAGACGAAATCAAAGCTATCCTCCCAACCATCCCGCAAGACCCAGGATGCTATCAGTACCGTAATAAGAACGGGACGATCATCTATGTGGGCAAGGCGAAGAATCTGCGCAATCGCATCTCCTCTTACTTCAATAATTCGCCAAAAGATCCGAAGACAACGAGACTGGTCAACGAAATTCGCCAGCTAGAGTACTTCGTGGTCAACAGCGAGGCGGAAGCTTTGGTCTTAGAAAACAACCTGATCAAGACCCACCTGCCGAAGTACAACATATTACTCAAGGACGACAAGTCTTACCCACGCATTGTCATCACGAGCGAGCCGTTTCCACGCATCTTTGCTACAAGAAAGGAGGAGGGCAAGGGAGACTACTACGGTCCCTACCCTAACGTAGCAATGGCGCACACGGTGATCGATCTAATTCATCGAGTCCTTCAGCTGCGTTCGTGCCGTTACGCTTTGACCCCAGAGGTGGTGCGGGAGCGACGAGTGGATCTTTGTCTGCAATACCATATTAAGAAGTGCGGCGGTCCCTGCCAAGGTTTAGTCTCGGCGGAGGAGTACGCCCATGCGGTGCAACTAGCCCGACGTATCCTCAAGGGAGAGATAAATATCCTCATAGAGGAGGAAGTGGAGGAGATGAATCGTATGAGCGAGCGACTAGAGTTCGAGCGAGCCGAGCAACACCGTCAGAACATTGAAACACTGCGTCGCTACTCAGGCAAGCATGTTGTCGCACCAAACATTCGCGAGGCAGATGTCTTTGCCTACGATGAAGATGATGTCAATGGCTTCATCTGTATGATGCAGGTACGCCACGGGGCGGTCGTCCTGGCGCACAACTTAACCTTCAAGAAGACGGTCGACTCCTCAAGAAGCGATCTGCTCTCTTACCTGATAGAGGAACTAAGACAGCGATTCGGCAGCACAGCTCGTGAGGTGATCCTGGCGGAGCCTGGCGAATGGGAGAGCGACAGCTATCGGATCACGGTGCCACAGCGTGGCGAAAAGAAGCAACTCCTCGAACTGGCTCAGCTCAACGTCTCACGCTACCGCTGGGACTGCTACAAGCGTCAGGAGAAGCTCAACCCCGAGCAACGTGCCACACGTCTCCTCACTACGATGAAGAAGGATCTCGGCATCGATCGCCTACCCCGCCACATGGAGTGCTTTGACAACTCAAACATACAAGGCACCAATCCCGTGGCTGCATGCGTGGTCTTTAAGAATGGTAAGCCAGCGAAGAAGGAGTACCGAAAGTTTCATGTGAAAACAGTCGTCGGGGCTGACGACTATCGGACGATGCGTGAGATTATTTACCGGCGCTATCGCCGTGTGCTGGACGAGGGGCTGTCACTCCCCGACCTGATCATCATAGATGGTGGCAAGGGACAGCTGCACGCCGCCTGCGAGACACTCAAAGAGCTAGGCATCTACGACAAAGTGTGCGTCTTCGGTCTTGCGGAGCGCTTCGAAGAGCTCTATCGTCCAGGCGAGTCGGAGCCTTTGGTCTTGGATCGTCGGTCGGAAACGCTCAAGGTGATCTGTCATATACGTGACGAGGCGCACCGCTTTGGTATCACCTTTCACAGAGATAGTCGCTCGAAGCAGCAGACGAAGAGTATCCTCGACGAGATCCCTGGCATTGGAGCACGCAGCAAGGAGACTTTGCTGCAAGCCTTCAAAACACCCCAGCGAGTTGTCAAGGCTAGCCGTGCCGAACTGATCGCAACCCTCGGCACGAGCAAGGGAAACAAGCTGTACAACCACCTACACCCCGACGAATCTACGACACATTCCGACGAAACTACAGAAACAACCTAGAGAAGAAACAGTATGAAAGCACTTTTACAGCGAGTCACCCACGCCTCTGTGTCAATCGACGGCAGTGGCGTCGGGAGTATCCAGCAGGGCATCGTCCTCCTTCTCGGCATCGGCTACGAAGATGGTCCCGAGCAGATCGAGAAGCTCTGCCAGAAGGTGTGCAAGCTACGCATCTTTGACGATGAGGAGGGCGTGATGAACCGTTCGCTACTAGACATTGGTGGTGAAGCTCTTGTCGTAAGCCAGTTTACACTCATGGCAAACTGTCGCAAAGGCAACCGTCCGAGCTATATCGAGGCCGCTAAAGGTGAAGTCTCGGAGCCGCTCTACGAGCAGTTTGTCGCTAAGATGCGTCTCATTATGGGCTCAGATTCAATTAAAACCGGTAAATTTGGAGCCGATATGCAGGTAGAGATACATAATGACGGCCCTGTGACCATAATCCTAGACACCGACACGCTCTAATGGACGTTACAGACAAAGCAAAAGAGACAACGCTAGACGAGCTTCAGCAGTTGGTCGACGAATGGATACACACCTACGGCGTACGCTATTTCGACCCGCTGACCAATATGGCAATCCTGACGGAGGAGACGGGTGAGGTGGCACGTGTTATGGCACGGCTCTACGGTGAGCAGAGTGCCAAAGCGTCCGATCATCTCGACCTTGCAGACGAGCTGGCAGACCTGCTCTGGGTACTCACCTGCATTGCCAACCAGTGCGGAGTCAACCTACAGGAGGCACTTGAGAAGAACCTCCAGAAGAAGACAAAACGCGACGCAACCCGACACCTAAACAACGACAAGCTACGCTCTAAGCAAGCAGATACAACAGAATAATAAACCATCAAACAATAGACACTGATGCATCAGATAGACAAATACCATAAAGCGATCTCGCTCTACGAACCTATCGAGGGAGATGTTACCACCAAGGTACAAGAGATCATCGACAAGCACTATAAGGAGTGCTACACACCAGAGGTCCTCAAGCTACTCTACAGCTGTATCGACCTAACCACGCTGATGGGTGGTGATACCGACGAGAGCGTCACCAAGATGGTCGCTGGCGTCAACGACTTCGAGACCAACCACCCCGACATACCCAACGTAGCCGCCATCTGCGTCTATCCCGCTCTGGTGCCTACGGTCAAGGCTACGCTCACCTGTCCCGATGTACGCATCGCTTCGGTAGCAGCAGGCTTTCCTGCCAGTCAGACCTTCCCGGAGATCAAAGTCGCTGAGGTCTCTATGGCTGTCGCCGAGGGAGCCAACGAAGTAGACGTTGTCCTGAACCTAAACCGCTTCCTATCAGAGGACTACGACGGCGTATGCACCGAGATCGAGGAGCTCAAGGACGCAGCACGTGGAGCCCACCTCAAGGTGATCATCGAGTCTGGTCTGCTCGCTGACCCACGTCAGATACAGATCGCCTCGATCCTGTCGCTCTACTCAGGCGCTGACTTCATCAAGACCTCCACAGGCAAGGAGTATCCAGGAGCCTCACTCGAGGCCGCCTACGTTATGTGTCATACGTTGCGCAAGTATTACGAGCTACACGGCGAGCGTCGAGGCTTCAAGGCCAGCGGTGGTGTCCGCACACCAGAGGATGTGGTCAAGTATTACTGCATCGTCAAGGAGCTCCTTGGCGAGGAGTGGCTCACCCCAGAGCTCTTCCGTCTAGGTGCTAGCAGTCTTGGCAAGAACCTCCTCAAGGCGATCGAGGGATAAGAGACAACTTAGGAGGCTATGCCCCGCCACACGGATCAAAGTGGAGAGGGGCATAGCTTTTTGTCAAATTTCCTCACCGCAAAGCCCAAGAGAGCGCGAAAAGAGCCAAATAGCCCGAAACGAGCCAAAACGAGAAACTACAGAAGATGCCTCCAATATCGACAGAACAGCTTAACTATCAAGGCGTTTACCCCTCACAAGAGGCCATTAAAGCGCAAATTCCTGACGATTTTCTGACCGACTCGGGACTTTGTACGGGATTTGAGCAAGCATTGCGCCATTTGTTGGAGGTCGAGCGCACGATCCATCTGACCTCGTCGCCACAAGTAGCACTTACCGCAGCACTGCGTATGTTGCAGCTGCGAGAGGGCGAGTCTGTCTTCGTACCAGCTTACTGGCGTAAGGAGTATATCCATAGTCTGCTGGCGATGCGGTTGCGTCCGATCTTTGTGGAGGTCACCTCCTTCAATATGGCGATGGACCCGCTCCTCCTCAGCAAGCATCTCGAGCGTATGGTCAATGCTGGCACTCCCCTACCCCGTGCCATCATCGTGGCACACGCTCACGGCATCCCCGCCAATATGGAGCTCCTCTGCTCCGTGGCGCAACGGTACAATATGACCATCATCGAGGACTGCTCGCAGGCACTCGGGAGTTCTATCGACGAGCGAGCATGTGGTACCTGGGGGCAACTCTCCTTCTTCTCCTTCTCCACAGGCGAGATCATACAGGCTGGCACAGCTGGCGCACTCAGTTGGTCCGAAAATCGCAGCCTCTCGCTCGACGCACCTTATCACAGTTGGAGTGCTCAGGAGAAGCTCTCCATCGAAGCCTGGCTGCGTCCCTATCCGCTAGCGCCTCTGCAGGCAGCTGTCTTACTTCCTCAGCTAGCGCAACTCAAAGAGGTCGTAGAGAAAAAGCGTCTTATGGCTAAGCTCTACCGCAAGTACCTCACGCAAGCCTTCGGTCTCCGCTATCTCAGTTGGCCAGAAGACGCACCGCACAGCTATCGTCCTAATTATAGTAGTCAGCCGATACATATCGAGCCCACGATGCTTCACTTCTCTCGTCACGAGCTCGGGCGAGCCCTGCAGGAGGAGCAATTCGTTCCGCTCCTACCGCCACTAGAGAGTCTCAGCGAGCTCCCCGCACTCCACGCCTACAGCAGTGTGGTCAGCGGTGTAGCGCAGAGTATGGCGCCCGATCTGCTCTACCTGCCCAACGATAGTATGCTGACAGGCGCTCGCACCTTAGCGGTTGTCGAGGTGATCCGTCAGCTCGTTTACAAGTACAATAGCTAATCATCTTACGATGTCCACCCCTTTAGAAAAAGAAATACGTAGTCGTCGCACCTTTGCCGTCATAGCGCACCCAGATGCGGGTAAAACAACCCTCACCGAGAAGCTCCTCCTCTACGGAGGCGCCATCCACGTAGCTGGAGCCGTCAAGAGCAACAAGATCAAGAAGAGCGCCACCAGTGACTTTATGGAGATAGAGCGTCAGCGTGGTATCTCCGTGGCAACCAGCGTCATGGGCTTCAACTATAAGGACTACAAGATCAACATCCTCGACACGCCAGGTCACCAAGACTTCGCCGAAGACACCTACCGCACACTCACCGCCGTGGATAGCGTCATCATCGTCATAGACCACGCCAAGGGTGTCGAGCAGCAGACGCGTCGCCTTATGGAGGTGTGCCGTATGCGCCATACGCCCGTCATCGTCTTCATCAACAAGCTCGACCGCGAGGGACTAGACCCCTTCGACCTGCTCGACGAGGTAGAGCGAGAGCTAGGCGTCGTGACCACACCGATGGTTTGGCCCATAGGCATGGGCGACCGTATCGAGAGCCTCGACTCGCCCGACCTCGTCCAGCATATCGGAGCCGCGGCTGCTGAGCGACTCGCTGAGGAGGTCGAGATGGTCGAGGGCGTCTACCCTACATTCGACCACGACGCTTATCTCGCAGGCGAGCAGGCACCCGTCTTCTTCGGATCGGCACTCAATACCTTTGGTGTGCGTGAGCTACTAGACACCTTCGTGCGTATCGCACCCTCGCCACAGCCCGTACAGGCCGAGGAGAGAGAGGTAAGTCCTTACGAAGAGAGTTTCACCGGCTTCGTCTTCAAGATCCACGCCAATATGGATCCCAACCACCGCAGCTGTATCGCCTTCGTCAAGGTCTGCTCAGGACGCTTCGAGCGCAACGTCTACTACCACCACACACGGCTCGACAAGCAGGTGCGCTTCTCCTCCCCTACCGCCTTTATGGCCAATAAGAAAGAGGTCATCGACGATGCCTATGCGGGCGACATCGTAGGACTCCCCGACACTGGTCTATTTCGTATCGGCGACACCATCACGTCAGGCGAGATGCTCCACTTCAAGGGGCTGCCCAGCTTTAGTCCTGAGCTCTTTAAGTATATCGAGAATGCTGATCCGATGAAGCAGAAGCAGCTCATCAAGGGTACCGACCAACTGATGGGCGAAGGTGTGGCACAGCTCTTTGTCAATCAGTTCAACGGCAGACGCATCATCGGTACTGTCGGTCAGTTGCAGTTTGAGGTGATTCAGTATCGCCTGCTTCATGAATATGGCGCCGAGTGTCGCTGGGAGCCACTGCACCTCTACAAGGCGTGCTGGATCGAGAGCGACGATGCCGAGGAGCTGGCCAACTTCAAGCGCCGCAAAGCTCAGTATATGGCACTAGACCACGCTGGCCGCGACGTCTACCTAGCAGAGAGTAGCTACATCCTGCAGATGGCTCAGCAAGACTTCCCGCACATCCGCTTCCACTTCACCAGCGAGTTCTAACGCATCTCTGCTCGCAACCCGCTACCCAATCACTGTAGGAAAAAGGTCTAGTTATATAGACAGCGCAAAGGTACTATCGCAGGCTACAGACTTATGTTGAGTTCGGCACTCTGGTGCACCCAACATTCGTCTGTAGCCTGCAAACGTCTCAACAGGTTCTATATTTCGCAAATCTCACGAGTGACCTTTTGTAAGAACGGACAGACCGCAGTAATTACCCACCTTTAGGTATTGAGAACGAGCAAAATAGCTCGTACTTTTGCGTGTACATAAAGTTTTGTTTACGACGCGCATGAGTACCTATTCGCATCATCGCTCTTGGCTGGGTCGAATGGCATATAGCCTAATATTAGTCGCACTATCATCGACCGTCTGCACGCTCGTCGCTCAGAGCAATCCTGGACGATGCACCTACAGCGGTGTAGTGCTAGACGCTACGTCACAGGAGCCACTCATCGGTGCCTCACTGTGGGTTGAGGAGCTACATCAAGGCGTAGCTACAGATGCTGACGGTGCCTTCAGCTTGTCTCTACCAACCAATGGGGAGTATCATATCAAGGTAAGCTATGTAGGTTACAAAGACTACACTTTCCGCTATAAGAGGGTAAGTCAAGCTCCTCAGCGTATCCTCCTCTCAAGTGCTACGGCGGAGCTAAGCACAGTCTTCGTTCACGGTAAGGGGCAAGCACAGCGACTGCGTGAGATCCCCTCGTCCATCACCGTCATCGACACACGAGAGCTGCACGGCACGGTCTCTTCGCTCAATGAGGTCCTCAACCGCTCTATGGGTGTCAAGGTGACCAGCACGGGTGGCATCGGGAGCACTTCCCGTATGATCATACAAGGTCTAGACGGCAAGCGCATTGCGCTCTTTGTCAATGGCATCCCGATGGGTAGCTCGGATCAGACTTGTCTCGATGCCTTTGCTGTAGACCAAATAGATCATGTAGAGGTGTACAAGGGGATCATCCCCTCGTGGCTCGGTGGCGAAGGACTAGGCGGAGCGATCAATATAATACTGCGTCACGAGGAGCAGCAAGACCATCTGACCGCATCCTATGAGGTGGGTTCCTTTCATACGCACAAGGGGAGCTTGCGCGCCAATAAGTACTTGCCCGCTCTCGGACTGAATCTCTCCCTAGCTCTCCAAGGGCTTTACACGGACAATGACTATACCTTTGACTCCCCCTTTGAACAAGGACTGGTGGTACGGCGAGATCATGACACCTATGCGAGCTATGGAGGCTCTTTATCTCTGTCCCTGCACAAGCCGTGGATAGACCATCTGTCGCTCTCG
>QWCE01008401.1_pt1 | contig 14515 bp, 16 predicted proteins | sample 1972531 | NCBI WGS metagenome assembly QWCE01 (sample SAMN09866716, study PRJNA288562) | Human gut metagenome isolate term4_stool, whole genome shotgun sequencing... | reverse complement strand
TTCAAAAAATTTAATTTTCAAACCATAAATCCTTATTTTTTGTTAAAATAATACTATTCTTAATTGAAAGGAACTTATGATGAAACTTTTAAAAAATACAAATTTGCATATCCTATATCTATTTGTCTTTATAGCACTTGCATTTGTAAACTATTTTTATCCAATAAATAAAATAGCCGTCTTGATATATAGTATTTTAAGCCTACTTATTTTAAGCTTTTTTGAAAAAATTTATAGTTTTAAATTTAGTAACCATCTAAAATGTCTTGCTATAATTTATATTATTTTAGTTTTGATAGAATTCTTCATTGGAGATTTTATTTCTCCAATGGCATCTGAATCACCACAAAATCATGTTTTTATTTTTCTTAGTTCCTTATCTATTTTAACTATTTATAAAATATTAAAATATAAGAAGTCTAATAAAAAAGGACGCTGTTAATTTAATCACAGCGTCTTTTTTAGCCCACACCAAAATCTGTTATTTCAAATAAAATATCTACGTGGGGATCATCTTCAAGATACCTATATTTTTCTACAAACCACTTAACAAGTTCATCGTCTCTTTTTATATCTGTGGAGTTGTTCATAAAAATATTTACTGTTGCATGGGAGAAATTTTTTATAATCTCCATGTCCCTATCAATCATTTCTCTTGTCTGACCCTTTATGCCCACCATGACGCAGGGTGAGTCAAAATATTTTTTAACTTCCCTATAGTCTTTAAAGTTTGCACCTTTTTTTAGGACATTTTCCCTAAAGTCGTTATCAAAAGTTTCTATTCCCGTCTTAAAAGTTATGGGGATTCCAAAAAAGTCTCTTATCTCGTCAAGTCTATTCCTATAAATCCAGTGAGCTTCAAAAAATAATCTCTTTATATTTTTTTCCTCAACTACTTTTTTTATTTCTTTAAGTGTATTTTCCGTCAAATCAAAAACTGATGCAGAGTCAATCACTTCTAGGACTCCAAACTCTCCCGTGACATTTTTTAAGACTTCAAGATTTATCTCGTCTATCTTCTTATTATCTATCTCATTGTCTTCTATATAATCACAAAAAGTACACTTCCCCCACTTGCAAGGCCTTGCCTTTAAAAGGACAATTTCCCTCTTTGTCTTATTAGTTATTTTTGAATACCTATTGATAAAATCATCTCCTTAAGAAGTTTATCTCTCATGACATTTTAACACAAATTTTTAATAAAAAATCTCCAAAGATTTAAATGTTGACATGTCAACAAGTATTAACTATACTTAAGCTTACGTTAATTTAGTGAGGTGCTTATGCTAGATAAATTCAATTACTTTTCCAGCGAGATCTTTAATCTTGTAAAGAACTGGCAAAAGTTAGCAGGCCAAGTCATGAAGGACTTTGGCCTAAACGCAAGTCAGCTAATCTATATGCTGGCCCTTTACGACCACGACAAACTAAATTCTATGGAGCTTGTAAAAATAAGCGGCAAGGATAAGTCTGACGTGTCGAGGAACCTAAACCAAATGATAAAGTCTGGCATCGTAGAAAAAAAATCAAACAATAAGAACAACTACGGAGGCAGCTTTTATCTCACAGAAAAGGGAAGGCTCATAGGTGCCAAGATAAGTGAAAGGACCATGGAATACATTGAGCTTGCGAACAAAAATATTTCAGGGGACAAAAAGGAAATTTTTTATGAAGTCCTAGGTGCCCTTTCAGAAAATATTGAGAACTTGACAGAAGAAAAACTTTAATTTGATGGAATTCAAATTTAGACTATAGATTTATAATTGAGAGGAAATATATGGCAGTAAAAATAATTGTAGGATCAACTTGTGATGTGGAAGAAAATATTAAGAAGGACTTAATAGTAGTTCCCCTTCACGTTACCTTTGGAGATGAAGACTTTTTAGATTCAGTTGATATTACAAAGGACGAATTTTATGAAAGACTAGAGAAGAAGGAAGAGTTTCCTATGACAAGTCAACCAACTCCTGTAGCCTTTATGGATATTTACAAGGAAGTAATCGATAATGGGGACGAGGCAGTGGTTATTGTCTTGTCATCAAAGTTATCGGGAACTTATCAAAGTGCCAAGCTTGCCAGTGAAGGCCTTGAAGATAAAATTTTTATAGTAGATAGCTTAAATGTCTCCAACGCAGAGGGCGCTCTTGTAGACTATGCCACAAGACTTGTAAAAGAAGGTAAGTCTGCAAGAGAAATAAAAGAACTACTTGATGAAGCTAAGAAGAGACTTAGACTTGTTGTTTTAGTTGACACTTTAGAATACCTTGAAAGAGGCGGAAGGATTTCAAAGACATCAGCTCTTCTAGGAAACCTCTTCTCTGTTAAGGTCCTCCTTTCTATGAAGGATGGGGCAATTACATCTGTGGGCAAGGCCAAGGGAATAAAAAACGCCAACAATCTTTTCATTAGCGAAATAGAAAAAACTGGTTCTATTGACTTTGGCATGCCAATAAAACTTGGCTACACAGGTCGTGACAGCAGTAAAATTGAAAAATATCTAAGAGAGACAAAGAGTCTTTGGGAAGATAAAATATCCTCACCAGAGTTTATACAAATCGGTAGCGTTGTTGGAACACACACAGGTCCAGGCGCCCTCTTCTTGTCTTACTTTAGTAAAGAAATTTAAGTTTTTAAAAGTTCCTAATTTTAGGGACTTTTTTTTATTTACTTCAATAAGTTAAAGTCAAGCTAGATTTCTTTATCAAATTTGATTTCTATGGTAAAATATGGTGGATAGGAGTTGATTTATTGGAAAAAGAAACTGACTATAAGGGACTCTTTAGACTCTTCACAAGGTCTATTGTCATCTCCACTCTTGGAATGATCTTTCCCTTTCTCTATATTTTGTTTCCTTCTATGTATGTAGCTGAATCTGTGAAGGAAGGAATAATAAAAGTAATGGCAACACTTCTTGCTGTTGTACTTTTACTTGGGGCCTTTATGGGACCTGTCCAAGCCATAGTTGTATTTACAATTTTTGGACCCTTCATCTTAATTTTTCACTACATGATAAGTACAAAAAGGTCTGTCTCCATGACTATTTTGGCGACATCTTTAATATTTTTTACATCTATAATGGTTTTGTTCTTTGCCTTTGGGATCAATAGTGAAGTCCTAAATTCAAAGGAAACTATTAATGCAATTACAGAATTTTACAAAAATCTAGCAGGTGAAGATTTATTATCTTCAGGGACTATGGCGATTTTCACAGAAAATGTTGAGTTTTACTACAAGAGGTTCTTACAAATTCTTCCATCAGTCTTAATTATCACATCCCTTGTGACATCCTATGTCACTTATACATGGGCTGGGAGGAGTCTTCTTGCAAGAGGGGTCTTTATTATTCAACCATCTTCTCTTGAATTCTTGAAGTTTCCAAGAGAGATTATAATCTTGTCTCTTGTGAGTCTTGCCCTATTTTCACTAACTGGCGACTACTTTGGACCCACAGGACAAGTCTTTATGATAAACCTAATGAACCTAGTGTTTTTTATGCTCTATGTTTCTGGTCTTGCCATAGCCAAGTTTTATATGACGAGATTTGGAGTAAAGAGATTTTTACAATTTATCTTAATTGGACTGAGCTTCACTATTTCATCTCTTCAGATTTTTGTGATAATACTTGGTGGTCTTGATCAAATTGTTAACTTTAGAAAAATTAAATAAGTGGGAATGCTATGAAAAATAATTATAATTTTAAAGATTTTCTTCCTTTTTTTATTTTTGGAATAATACTTGTCCTTATCCTACTCTTTGTTAGACCTCTTTATGGTCTTCTTGGAATCTTGGGACTTGCTTATGTAGCCTTCTTGGCCTACAACAAAATAAATAGCAAAAATGAAGAAAATTTAAAAAACCTTGAAAACTTAAATAAAAGATTTGATTCCCTGACTAAGCAGGCAATCTTTGACATGCCCTTTCCCCTAGTTGTTACTGACGAAAAGGCAAAAATACTTTGGTACAACACACCCTTTATCAATCTTTTCAATGAAAAGGATGTAATTGACAGTGACCTTGAGAACCTAATTGGAGACATTGATATTGCCAATATCTTAAATTCCAATGGTGAAAGGACAATCCCCGTTGAATTAAACAAAAGATTTTTCAACATATATACCAACGTTGTTAAAAACAAGTCTGAAAAGGGAGAAGGCAAGTCTGTCCTCTTTTATCTAGTGGACAACACTGCCTTCCAAAATTTAAAGGACAAGTACACTGATGACTTTGCCATTGTGGCAAAGGTTGAAGTAGATAACTTCGATGAGGCAATATCTTCTGCCCCATCAGAAATCAGACCCCTTCTCATTGCAGAGATTGACTCAACAATTTCTCAATACTTTGAAGAGTACGATGCCCTTGTGAGAAAGTCTGATGAGGACCTTTACCTTGTTGTCATGAACTTTAAATCCCTAAGAGCAATTAAGGAAAAGAAATTTGATATCTTAGATGACTTGAGGGACCTAAACAAGGGGAACTCAATCCCTATTACTCTTTCCATTGGAGTTTCTTCCTTTGGACTTAACTTCAAGGATGCCTATGTTGAATCAGACTCATCTCTTGACTTAGCCCTAGGTCGTGGAGGCGACCAAGCTGTTGTTAAGGTTGAGGATAATTATGAATTCTTTGGTGGAAAATCCAAGGCTGTAGAAAAGAGAAACAAGGTTAAGGCAAGGGTTATTGGTGAGGCCCTTAAGCAACTAATTGATAGGTCTGAAAATGTCTACATCATGGGCCACAAAAATCCTGACATGGATGCCATTGGCGCAGCCATTGGTTGTCTTCGTGCAACCTTAAATAGGAACAAGGAAGGCTATATTGTACTTGAAAAATCCAACCCTTCAATTGACAATTTAATTGATAGGATGAAGGAAGAAGAGCCAGAAATTTATGAAAAAGTAATTTCTAGAGAAACTGCTCTTAATAGGATTAAGCACTCTTCTCTCTTGGTATTAGTGGATAACCACAAGCCATCCTTTACAGAGTGTCCAGAACTCTTGGACAAGACTAACCAAATTGTTGTTATAGACCACCACAGGAGGGGCAAGGAATTTGTGGACAATCCCGTTCTACAATATGTTGAACCCTATGCTTCTTCAACTTGTGAGCTTATAACTGAGATGCTAACTTATATGTCAAGCGACTTAAACCTAACTCACTTTGAGGCAGACGCCCTAATGAGTGGTATAGTTGTAGACACTAAGAACTTCTCCTTCCAAACTGGTGTAAGGACCTTTGAAGCAGCTTCCGTCTTAAAAAGAGCTGGAGCTAACATGATAAAGGTAAAGGCCCTCTTCCAAGACGACTTGGATACCATGGTTTACAGGGCAGAAGTAATTCACAATACAAAGATGATCCACGACAACATTGCTGTATCACGCTTTGATAAGGAATCCAACAACTCTGTTCTTGTTGCAGCCCAGGCTGCCGATGCCCTACTTGATATAAATGGAATTGACGCATCCTTTGTTCTCACAATAAATGATGGCAAGACCCACATATCAGGAAGGTCTCGTGGAGAGGTTGTCTCAGTCCAACTTATCTTAGAAAAAATTGGTGGAGGTGGCCACTTGAATATGGCTGGAGCCCAACTTGAAACTACTGACTTAGACGAAGCAGAAAAGATTTTAACAGAAGCTATTGACGAATATTTAACTGATAATAAAAGCGAGGAATAATATGAAAGTAATTTTAATTAAGGACGACAAAACTTTAGGTAAAAAAGGCGAAATTGTTAACGCTAAGACTGGCTATGCCAGAAACTTCTTGTTACCAAGGGGAATAGCTATTGAAGCTACTCCAGAAAACATGGAAACTTGGAAGAAAAATAAAGCAGAAGAAGAAAAATTAGAAAAAGAAAATCGCGCTAAGGCAAATGAAATCAAGAAAAAAATTAGCGAAATAACTTTAACTATTAAGGCTAAGGCTGGAGAAGGTGGAAGACTTTTTGGTGCCATCACTTCTGCTGACATTGCAAAGAAGTTAAAACAAGAACACAAAATTGATGTTGATAAGAAGAAAATTGTCCTTGAAGAAAACATCAAGGAAGCTGGCATGAAAAATATTGACATCAAGCTTTACCCAGATGTTGTTGCCACTCTAAAGGTTAATGTTAGACCGGAATCTTGATTGATATGGAAGCAAAGGGAGAATTAAATTTTAATTCTGTTTCAAATTTAAAGATGCCTCCCCACAACTTGGAGGCAGAGGAGTCAGCTCTTGGATCTATGATGCTTTCCAAGGAAGCCATCACAACATCTATTGAGCTCTTAAAAATAGAGGACTTCTACCAAGAGGCCCATAGAAAAATATATAATGCCATCTTAAATATTTACAACAGAAATGAAGCAGCTGATGTTATAACAATTGCTGAGGAACTCAAAAAAACTGACGACCTTGAAGTAGTTGGAGGCATCACCTACCTTGCAGATCTTTCTTCAAATGTAACTGCAGTTTCAAATATTAAATACTACTGCAAGATCATCAAGGAGAAGGGAATCCTAAGGGAACTTATTGATTCATCAGACAAGGTAATTTCTGCTGCCTATTCTCCTGATGCCCAGGCAGACCTCATCATTGAGCTTGCAGAAAAATCTGTCTTTGAGATAACTCAGGATTCCACAAAGAATGGGCTTGTAAATATTAAAAGCATTGCCCTGGACTCCTTCTCTGAAATGGAAAAAAAGGCCCAAAACCCCAACGCCCTTACGGGACTTACAACTGGTTTTGTGGACCTCGACAGAAAAATTTCTGGACTTCAAAAGTCTGATTTGATTTTATTGGCAGCAAGGCCTTCCATGGGTAAGACTGCCCTAATGGTTAACATTGCAACAAATGCCGCCCTAAGAGGTGGAGCATCAGTTGCCGTCTTTTCTCTTGAAATGAGTAAGAACCAACTTTTCCAGAGAATTATATCTTCCACTTCCCATGTTGACCTCCAAAAGGTAATTAGTGGTAACTTAAACGAAGAAGAGTGGACAAAAATAATCAACACCATGCCCATTGTGTCCAGCCTAAAAATGGAAATCGACGACACAGCTGGGATTTCTCCACTAGAACTCAAGGCCAAGTGCCGAAGGATGAAGGTGGAAAAGGGACTAGACTTAATTGTAATTGACTATCTCCAACTTATGCAGATGTCATCAAGGTCTGAATCTAGACAACAAGAAATTTCTGCCATATCGAGAAACCTCAAGGCCATTGCCAAGGAATTAGAAGTTCCTGTCATTGCCCTTTCACAACTTTCTCGTGCCCCAGAACTTAGGACTGACCACAGGCCAATCCTATCTGACCTTCGTGAGTCTGGTGCAATAGAGCAGGACGCCGACATTGTAATGTTCCTCTACAGGGACGAATATTACACAAAGGAAGAATCGGAAAAGCCAAATGTTGGTGAAGTTATTATTGCCAAGCACAGGAACGGTCCAACGGGAACTGTTGAATTGATGTTTAAGAAAGAATTTACAAAATTCTTGAACTTGCAGAGAAGCGATTAATAAGTAAATAAAATTTTTAAAGACTCTTGCACAGGCGAGAGTCTTTTATTTTTTGCCACAAATGTTATAATAAAATTTGAAAAATATTGGAGGTAAATATGATTTTAGACTTAATAAAAGTAATCTTCCTTGGAATAATCGAGGGACTTACAGAATTTTTGCCTGTGTCATCAACAGGCCACCTTATAATAGCAGACAGTTTTATAAACCAAGGGCAAGCTTGTCCCAGTTATTGGAGAAGAAAAGTACAATGAACTTAGCTTCAAGGAAAAATTTAAGTACAGAGACCTTGAAACAATGAGGTTAATTGCAAAAATTATTGTGGGATTCTTGCCGGCAGCTTTCTTTGGTTTCCTCTTAGATGACTTCATCGACGCCCACCTTTTTAACCCTATTACAGTTGCCATTGCACTTATCTTTTACGGAATAATAATTATTGTCATGGAAAAAAATAATAAGGACAAGGACTTTAAGTACGAGACCCTAAACGACATTGGTCTCAAGACCGCCCTCTTCATTGGCTTTTTCCAATGCCTTGCCATGGTGCCAGGCACATCTCGTTCAGCAGCCACAATTATAGGTGCCATGCTACTTGGCTGTTCAAGAACAAGCTCTGCCAAGTTTTCCTTTTATCTTGCAGTCCCAACAATGCTTGGTGCCACTGCCCTAAAGATTTTAAAAATTGGCTTTTCCTTTAGCCTATGGCAATGGTTCTTGATCCTAGTGGGAGGAGTAATTTCCTACATCGTTGCCCTTGTTGTTATCAAAAAATTCTTGGGCTATGTACGTGAACACGACTTTATCCCCTTTGGATATTACAGGATTGTCCTAGGCCTAGTGGTCCTATGCCTTGGCTTTTTCAATATAATTTGAGGTGAAAAGTATGAAAGATTTTAATGTTGGAATAATTCAGCTGCCTGCTAAGGGCGACAAAAAAGAAAATTTAAAGACTATGGAAGAATATGTTGCCCTTGTAAAAAAAGAAGGGGCTCATGTGGTTTGTCTTCCAGAAATGTGGAACTGCCCTTACCAAAATTCCTACTTCACAAAATTTGCTGAAGAGGACTTTGGCGAAACTTATGAAAAGATGAGCCAAGTGGCAAAAGAAAATGAAGTTTATTTAATTGGTGGGTCCATCCCCATCAAATCAGGCGACAAGATTTACAACAGGTCCTATGTCTTTGACAAGAAGGGCCGAGAAGTCTACAGATATTCCAAGATCAACCTCTTCGATATCGAAGGCTACAAGGAGTCTGACACAATTTCTGGCGGCAAGTCCCTTGGAGCTTTTGAAACAGAATACGGGACTTTCGGCCTTGCAATTTGTTTTGACTTGAGGTTCCCAGAACTCTTCCAAACTTTTAGGGACTATGGAGCTGACGTCATCTTCGTCCCATCAACCTTCATGAAGAAGACTGGAGAAGTTCACTTCCACCTCTTAAATAGGGCTCGTGCAGTGGACTCACAATGCTACGTGGTCTCTCCTGCCATAGCAAGAGATGATGACTTATCAAAGAATGCCTACGCTCACTCTCTGATAGTTGACCCAAGTGGCAAGATTGAAGTGGACCTTGGAGAGGATAAAAACTACGCAGTCTTAAAGTTAGAAAATAATAAGGTCAAGAGGGAAAGAGAAAAACTTCCCCTTGAAGTATCTAGGAAAAATAGAAAATTATAATTTATAAAAAAGAAACTCTTGCAAAAATATCTGCAAGAGTTTTTTTACACCTTGGAAGTTATCCAAGGCTTTTTTAAATTTTAAATTCCCTTAGTGTATAGATAATAAGAATAAAAGGTTGGAATTAAACCACCAATTATAAGAGCTGCAAAAAAAATCACTTCGCTCTTAAAAAATATTGAGATTATAAGAGATAATCCAATTCCTATAAAGCAAATGCCACCAAGTCTATGAGTCCTTCTCCAGTTCTCATCGCTGTTAAGGGTCCAAGGTAGCTTTATACCCATAGTGTAATTCCTCTTTGTCTTTGGAAGGTAGTTTCCAATGGCGATAAATAATAGGCCAACAAAAAGTGGAATTATAACTGAGACATTTACATCCCTTCCCAGTCCAACCATGACTGTTATAGTGTAGACCACTATCATTATAGCTGGCACGGCAAGTTTACTTATAGTCATAACAAATTTATTTTGCCTCTTGTTCCTTGGGTCGTTGTCAAGCATAAAGCACGCGAAGATATTCATGACTACGAGAAATCCGTGAGTCAAGACCATGGCATCAAACCTTGAGCTATAGTCGTCGACTTCCCCATGAAAGTTCCAATGAGTCGGAAGCTCTGCTGGCATCTTGTCGTAAAACAAGATATTAAAAATTATTAAAATTAAAATTGATGCAATTATAGAAATTATTGAGCTTTTCCTAAGCCTAAATTTATTTTTCATCTGGACCTCCTTTGAATTTCACAATCCATGTAAGTATTTCTTCGAAAACTGAAGTGTTGAGCTCATAGTAAATAAAGTTTTTTTCTTTTTCTTCGTAAATCAGGTCTTGGTCTTTTAAAATCTTTAGGTGGTGGGAGATTGTCGCCTTGGAGAGGTCAAACTTCTCAGCAATTTCTCCTGCGTTCATCCTACCCGACCTAAGCATATTTAAAATCTCCAGCCTAACGGGGTCTGACAAGGCCTTAAAGGTATCAGAAAACATTAGACCACTTCCCTTCCATTAAGTCTATTTCGATAATTATCTAAATTGTTAATTTAATTATATAAAATTTATTTTTCTTGTCAAGACTATTTTTAAATTTATCTAAATAGTTTTTGTGTTTTTTATTTTCCTAATTTTATAAATCTTTTCTTAATTTACAAACAATTAAATTTTTATTTAAATTCAAATTTAAAAATTTCATGCCTATAAAGATTTTTTCTTATAATAATTAATTATTTTAAAATTTTTCATAAGTCCCAAATAATTTTTCAAAATCTTTAAGCTATCAGATCATAAAAATATAAAACCAATCAAAAAAATTAACTATAATTAACTTTTCCCACAAAAAATATAAATATAACTTATAATAATTAAAAGACTCTCCTTTTTCCTTACTTATGGACAAAGTTAAAGCTGACATCATTTCTAAGAATGAAATAGCTTCCAGTATGTGGTATAATTTTATCTGGAAGGTGAAATTATGATTCAAAGTTTAGTCAAGGCAGCCAATGTTTTAGACATCTTAAAAAGTGAAAATCGAGAACTTACAATTGCAGAAATCTCTGAATTTTTAAATATACCCCCAAGCACAGCCCACAGGATCCTATCAACCCTAATTGGTGTTGGTTATGTGTCAAAGGATGAGAGGACCCACCTCTATGGCTTAGGTCCAGCCCTAATTCCCCTAGGGATCAAGGCATCATCCAAGCTAGATCCACAAGCTGTTGGCAAGGCAGTCCTAGAAAAACTGTCTGATGTGACTATGGAGGATTCCTATTTTATTATTAAGTCTGGGGACAAGGGCCTTATGCTTTCAAAGGCTGAAGGCAAGCACTCCCTAAAGATTGTGGAAAATTTTGGAATAGAGATTGACCTCCACAAGGGTGCAATTAGAAAAACTATACTTGCCTTTCAATCTGATGATTATATAAACTACTACTTAAAAAAAGACCTTTCCGACTACCTTGACTCACCTGTTGACAAGGAAGCCCTGAGGCATGACCTAATGCACATAAGAAACAATAAAATTTCTGTCTCTGATTCAGAATACATCGATTCTGTCATTGGAATTGGGGCTCCAGTCTTTAACTACAAGGACCAGCTTGTTGGCGCAATTGGTGTGGTTATCCCCAAGGAAAGGATCACAGAAGAGTCCAAAAAAGAATATATTGAGGCAGTAAAAAATGCCGGCATTGATTTTTCAAAAAATTTGGGCTATTCAGATTGATTGTAACTCTACTTTTAATAGTAGAGTTTTTTTGTTGGGAATTTTTCTTATTTTATAAATTTTTGTTAAGTCATATTTTCTTATCAAGTTACAATTAATTATTAACTCACAAATTCTTATAAAGTCACAATTTTTCATCAACTCATAACTTTTCTTCAACTCATAATTTTTTATCATCTTACAATTTATTATCAAGTCACAAACTTTCATTAAGTCGTATTTTTTTATCAAGACACAATTTTCCATCAAATTATAATTTTTTATTAAGTCATAATTTTTTACTTACTCATTTTTTTCTAAGGCCCCTTCCAGGTCTAGATTCTTTTAAAGGTCTTCCTAATTTGATAAAATATATCCAGGAGGTCATTATGCCAATACTTAGTTTAACAAATATAAAAAAATCCTATATTGATGAAGAAACTATTAGAGACGGAAACCTAATAGTGGAAGATAAGGATAAAATTGGCCTTATTGGAATCAACGGAAGTGGCAAGTCCACTCTTTTTAATATAATTACAGAAAACCTATCCTACGACGAGGGAGAAATTTTTAGGAAAAAAGATTTAAAGATAGGCTACCTGGAGCAACAGCTTAGCCTTCACACTGAAGGATCTATTTACGACAACTGCCTTTCAATCTTTGCTGACCTAATAGAACTTGAAAAAAACTTGAGAAATCAAGAGCACATAATTGCAGAAAATCCAGACAACTTAGATGAAGAACTCATGAAGTACCAAAGGCTCCAAGACGAGTTTCACAAGAGGGATGGTTACTCTTACAACTCCAAGATCAGGGGAACCCTAATTGGTCTTGGCTTCGCAGAAGAGGACTTTGACAAGGATATCTCGACCCTTTCTGGTGGGCAAAAGTCTCGTGTGGCCCTGGCCATGCTCCTCCTTGAAGATGCAGACCTGCTCCTACTTGACGAGCCTACCAACCACTTGGACATTGGGGCCATCTCTTGGCTAGAAAAATACCTAAAGGACATTGACAAGGCTGTCATCATAATCTCTCACGACAGGTACTTTTTAAACAACATTGTCTCTAAGATTGTCCTCTTGGAAAATGGTGGAACTAAAACTTACAAGGGCAACTACGACACCTATATGAGGCAGAGAAAGAAGGACTTCGAAGTCCTAAAGAGGCAATATGAGGACCAGCAAAAGGAAATCAAGAGACAGGAAGAAATTATAAAAAGATACATGAACCTTGGCCGTGACAGGTTTATCAAGCAGGGCAAGAGCCGTAAGAAGATGCTAGATAAGATGCAGAGGATTGAGATGCCAACTTCCAACAAGAAGACCAATCTCCACTTCACTCCCAAGAAGACTTCGGGAAGAGACGTCTTGGAAATCAAGGACCTTTCAAAGTCCTTTGACGACCACCAAGTCTTTCATGACCTCAATGCTTTTGTCTACAAGAATGACAAGATTGGCCTAATTGGTCCCAACGGTGTGGGCAAGTCCACCCTCTTTAAGATAATTGCAGAAGAAATTTATCCAACATCTGGAGAGGTCAGGCTGGGGTCCAATGTGGACGTGGCCTTCTTCTACCAAGAGCTAGACAACCTAAGCCTAGACAAGACTGTCATGGATGAAATTTGGGACGAGTTCCCAAAGCTTGAGCACTTCCAAATCAGGAAGTACCTGGCAGAATTTCTCTTTGTGGGCGACGACATTTTCAAGACCATTGATGAGCTTTCTGGTGGAGAGCGTGGAAGGTTATCCCTTTTAAAAATTATGCTAAAGGGAGCAAACTTCCTTGTCCTTGACGAGCCTACCAACCACTTGGACATTGACTCCAAGGAAATCCTTGAAGACGCCCTCTTAAAATACGAGGGAACTGTACTCTCCATCTCCCACGACAGGTACTTTTTAAATAAGACTGTTGATAAGATTTTTGAAATGACTGAGTCTGGTATCAACACCTTCCTTGGCAACTACGATTATTATCTTGAAAAGACCACAGAAGTGGAGTCTGATGACGAAGACTACAAGTCCAGGACAGAAATTGAAAGAGAAAAGCGTGAAGAGAGAGAAGAACGCAAAAAAAATAAGGCCCTTCGCAAGGAAAAAGAAAAAATTGAAAAAGAGATTTCAACATTAGAGGAAAAGTTGTCCACAATTGACTCAAAACTTGCAGACTCTAACACTTACAGCGATTATCAACTAGCCAGCGATTTATCAATAGAGCGTGAAAGCCTTGCAAATACTATAGAAGACCTTTATGAAAAGTGGATGGAACTTGAGGACTGATAAAAATCTTATCAAGTTTCTTTCCACAAGCCTACTTGTGATATAGACTTTATCCCCAGCTTTATCCACATTATCCACAAGGATATGAACATTTGTCTTGAAAAGTTCTGCACATTTCATGCACATTTTGAAAAAATTATCATAAAACAAGAAAAATTTGTAAATTTACAAGAATTTTAAGGGGATTTTATAAAAATTATACAATCTTATCCACAATTTCATAAAAGTTATCAACTTTTGTGGGTAAAAAAAGAAAAGAGCTAAGAAAAAGCTCTTTTTTTGGTGCAAAATTTCATTTTTTTGTGGATTGTTTATCTTTAAAGTCTTTTTATCATGTCCTCTGCCGGATCCAAGATTTCTATATCAGTCAACTTTTTAAATTCCTCTTTCATGTAGGGGAAGTGGGTGCAGGCAAGAATTATTCCATCAGGTTTTTCTTCCATCTTGTTAAAAAAGTTAAAGAGGTCTTTTAGGCCAAGCTTATCAACAATTTTTTCTGGAGCAGTTTTCTTTTCGATTTCTTCAACAAGACTTAGAATCCCAATAGAAATTGTGTCCCTAAAGTTCTTTTGGCAAAGAAGGGCATCAACTCCATGGGCTGATTTCGAATTTGCTGCAAGTATAATTAACTTTTTATACCTGGAGTCAAGATCTTTGTAAAAATCCAAGGGAGTGATAATTTGGATGGCCTGGCGGCGAGATAAGTCCCCCAGATCTATTGATGCTGAAAGAGAATTGCAGTAGATAAAAATTTTCTCTGCGCCAGATTTTTTTGCATCTACAATTTTTTCTTCAACAAGCCTTGTTAGTTCTTCTCTTGAATAATATTGAAGTAGGGACTGGTCCTTGGGGTTCTTGGAAATAGGATAGGACAAAG